>LUMW01000352.1_pt1 | contig 18725 bp, 18 predicted proteins | sample 729761 | NCBI WGS metagenome assembly LUMW01 (sample SAMN03860302, study PRJNA289734) | marine metagenome | biome: seawater column; feature: ocean; material: water; isolation source: Red Sea water column Station 192 - depth 500m | place: Saudi Arabia: Red Sea | collected 2011-10-15 | depth 500 m
CGCTCGGTCAGGGCGGCGACGCCCTCGGCATAGTCGGGGCCGGCGGTGTGCACGTCGAGCAACTCGACCGCCTCACCGATCGCCGAGGCGGCGTCCCGGTGGAGGTCGGTGTAGGTCTGCCGCTTGGCGGCGGCGAGGCTGGACCGGGCAACGGGTCCGAGGAATTCGTCGATCCAGCCGTGGACGTGGGGCAGCAGGTCGTCACCGGGGACGACGCCGTTGACCAGGCCGAGGTCGAGGGCCTCCTCGGCGAGCACCACCCGGCTGGTCAGCAGCAGGTCGTTGGCGCGGCCGAGCCCGATGAGTCGCGGGAGCAGCCACGAGAGGCCGTACTCGGCGGGCAGGCCCAGCTTGCCGAAGGCCGTCGTGAGCTTCGAGCCGGATGCGGCGAAGCGCAGGTCTGCGAAGCAGGCCACCACCAGTCCCACGCCCGCCGCCGCCCCGTTGATGGCGGCGACCACCGGCTTGGTGAGTCCGAAGTGCCAGGCGAAGTCGGCGTCGAAGGCGGGGTGGACCCCGTAGCCGGGCATCGGCAGGTCGTCCGGGGTGCCGGGGTCGTAGCCGCCGCGCTCGGCGTGTCCCTCGAGGGCCCCGCTGTCGGCGCCGACGCTGAACGCCCCGCCCTCCGGGTCGCCGGTCACGAGGACCACCTTCACGGCGTCGTCGGCCTCGGCCTGTTCGAGCGTCCAGCGGTACTCGGTGTGCATCCGCCCGGTCCAGGCGTTGCGCCGGTGGGGGCGGGACAGCAGGACCACGCGGGTCGTGCCGACGTCCTCGCAGCGGATCGCCTTCAACTCCATGGCGGAATTCCCATGGCGGCGACGGTAGTCGGAGTCTCCCGCATTCTCGTCGCCCAAACGGGTCCGCTACCGTCCGCGCACAGGCCGGTACGACCAGGAGGAGCACATGCTCGCCGCCATCCTCGAGACCATCCCCGACGACAACCTCGTCATCCACGACGACGTCTCACTCCGCGACCTCGGACCCGGCGAGGTGCAGGTCAAGGTCGCCCACAGCGGCGTCTGCCATTCCGACCTGTCGGTCATGAACGGCACCATCCCCCAGCAGGTGCCCTGCGTCCTCGGCCACGAGGGCGCCGGCGTGGTGACCGACGTGGGCGACAACGTCACGCACGTCGCCTCCGGCGACCACGTGATCATCGCCTTCTCACCGCCGTGCGGCACCTGTCCGTTCTGCACCGGTCGCGGCCAGCCCAACCTGTGCATGACGGGCATGGTCGCGATGGCGACCTCGCAGCAGTTCCGGCGCGGCGACACCGTCGTCAACTCGATGAGCGGCTGCGGAACCTTTGCGGAGGAGACCATCATCCCGGGCTTCGCCGCCGTCAAGATCGACGACGACATCCCACTGGACGTGGCGGCCCTCGTCGGCTGCGGCGTCACCACGGGCGTCGGCGCCGCCCTGAACACCGCCCAGGTCAGCCCCGGCTCGTCGGTGTGCATCATCGGCGCCGGCGGCGTCGGCGTGGCCGCCATCCAGGGTGCTCGCATCGCCGGGGCGGCCGAGATCGTCGCCATCGACCTCCATGAGGGCAAGCTCGAGCGGGCCAAGGCCTTCGGCGCCACCCACGGCGCCACCCCCGACGACGTTCCGGCCGTGATGGCCGAGGTGACCGGCGGCGAGGGCTTCGACTACACGCTGGAGTGCATCGGCATGCCGGCCACGATGCGCCAGGCGTTCGACCTGACCCGCCGGGGCGGCCGCTGCGTCGTCGTCGGCGTGGGCCGGGCCGAGGAGACCTTCGAGCTCTCCGCCTTCGAGATGTTCCTCTCCGAGAAGACGCTGGTCGGCTCCATGTACGGCGGCGCCGACGTGCGCACCGACTTCAACCGCTTCCTGCGCCTCTACAAGGCCGGTCGCCTCGACCTCGAGGGCATGATCTCGCGGCGCATCCGCCTCGACGAGGTCAACGACGCCATGGGCGCCATGGGCGACGCCGACGTGATCCGGCAGGTCATCGACTTCTGATCTGGACGTCGAGGCGCAGCGGTACCGGGGGAGCATGGCGTGGCTGACGCTCCGCTGCGGGCCGACCTGATCCTCGAGTACCCGTTCAGCCGGACCACCGGTCCCGTCATCGGGGCGTTCCTGACCGGCCTGCGCGAGGGTGTCCTGCTCGGCATCCGCCGGGTCGATGGCACCGTCATGGTCCCGCCCGCCGAGTACGAGCCGGACACCGGCGAGTCGCTGTCGGAACTGGTGGAGGTCGGCCCGGCCGGCGAGGTCGTCTCCTGGACCTGGGTGGACTCGCCCCGGCCGCAGTCGCCGTGGGACCGTCCGCACGGCCTGGCCCTCGTGCGCCTGGACGGCGCCGACACCCCGATGCTGCACGGGGTGCTCGTCGACTCGCCCGACGAACTGGCGACCGGCATGCGGGTGGAGGTCGTCTGGAGCGACGAGCGGGAAGGCCACATCGCCGACATCGCCGGCTTCGTACCCGAGGAGCCGTCGTGAGCGCCGAGCCGGACGGCGGCGCCGGCGAGGTCCGCCTCCCGCCGTCCCTGGAGGGCGTCGAGCGGGTGCAGTCGGTCCGGACCCCGATCCGCCTCGAGTACGACTACCGGCCCAGCGCCGCCGCCGAGTCGTACCTCCGGGCCTACGAGGACCGGCGAATCATCGGCCACCGCTCGCCGGTCGACGGCGCCGTGTTCATCCCACCCCGCGGCGTGGACCCCCGGCACGGGACCGCCACCACCGACGAGGTCGAGCTCCCCGACACCGGGCACGTCGGCAACTTCTGCGTCACCCACCTGCCGATCCCGGGACGCAAGGACCTCGAGTTGCCGTACGTGAGCGCCTGGATCCACCTGGACGGGGCGGCGGTCGGCTTCCTCGGCCTCGTGCGAGGGTGCGCCACCGACGAGGTGCGGATCGGCATGCGGGTGCGGGCGGTGTGGAAGCCCGACGACGAACTGGGCGCCACCGCCGAGAACATCCTCCACTGGGAGCCGACGGGCGAGCCCGACGTGCCGGTGGAATGGGCCGGCAACCGGGCGTTCCTCCGCGGGCAGGCCGGCCTCGAGGACGGCGCGGACGACGAGGTCCCCGATGCGTGAGGTGGCGGTCGTCGCAACCGCCAGCCGGCAGGTCCCCGTCCTGACCGGGACCACCGAGGTGCAGCTCATGGTCCCCCTGATCGAGTCGGCCCGGGCGGCCGTCGGCCTCACCCAGGAAGACATCGGGTTCACCTGCTCGGGCAGCAGCGACTTCCTGGCCGGGCAGGCCTTCTCGTTCGTGCACACGCTCGACGCCGTCGGTGCAGTGCCGCCGATCAGCGAGAGCCACGTCGAGATGGACGGCGCCTTCGCCCTCTACGAGGCGTGGGTGAAGCTCCAGATCGGCGAGGTCGACACCGCCCTCGTGTACTCCTACGGCAAGTCGTCGCCAGGGACGCTGCGCGACGTGCTGGCGCTCCAGCTCGACCCGTATTACCTGGCCCCCCTGTGGCCGCCGGCGGACGCCGTGGCGGCACTGCAGGCACGCCTGCTGCTCGAGTCGGGGGCCGCCTCCCCGGAGGAGTTGGCCGGGATCGCGGTGCGCAGCCAGCACCACGCCGCCGGCAACCCCAACGCCGTCCGATCCTCGACCGACGTGACCGTCGGGGACGTCCTCGCCGAGGCCCCGGTCGCGGACCCGCTGCGGCCCAGCGACCTGGCCGCCGAGGCCGACGGCGGCTGCGCCGTCGTGCTGGCCGCCGGCGACCGGGCCAGCGACCTGTGCGAGCGACCGGCGTGGATCCGTGGCATCGACCATCGGATCGACGCCCACGCCCTGGGCGTCCGCGACCTCACCCGGGCTCCGTCCGCGGCCCTCGCCGCGTCCCGTGCGGGCGTCGGCGGCGACCGCCTCGACCTGGCCGAGCTGCACAGCCCCACCACCAGCCAGGAGGCGATCCTCGTCCGCGAGATCGGACTGGACGACACGACGGTCGTCAACCCGTCGGGGGGCGCCCTTGCCGGCTGCACGCTCATGGCGGCGGGCCTGATGCGCATCGCCGAGGCAGCCGACCGGATCACGGGCGGTACCGCCGACCGGGCGCTGGCCCACGCCACCTCGGGGCCGTGCCTCCAGCAGAACCTCGTCTGCGTCCTGGAGGGCGCGTAGCCGTGGGCAAGGAGCGCACCGCCGTCCTCGGCGTCGGCCAGACCGAGTACCGCTCGACCCGGGGAGACGTCTCGATGGCCGGCCTGGTCCGGGAGGCCGCCCTGCGGGCCCTCGCCGACGCCGGCCTCGGGTGGGCGGACATCGACGCCGTCGTGATCGGGAAGGCCCCGGACTTCTTCGAGGGCGTGATGATGCCCGAGCTCTACCTCGCCGACGCCCTCGGCTGCGTCGGCAAGCCGATCCTGCGGGTGCACACGGCCGGGTCGGTCGGCGGGTCGACGGCGCTGGTCGCCACGTCGCTGGTCCAGGCCGGCGTCCACCGGCGGGTGCTCACGCTGGGCTTCGAGAAGCAGTCCGAGTCGAACGCCACCTGGGCGCTCCGGCGCCCCGGAGCTGATCGGCTGCATGGTGGCGTTCAAGGACCGCCAGCACGCCCTGCGCAACCCGTACGCACACCTGCACCAGGCCGACCTCACGTTCGACCAGGTGGTCGAGGCGCCGATGCTCTGGGACCCCATCCGCTACTCCGAGACCTGTCCGTCGTCGGACGGGGCCTGCGCCATGGTGCTCGGCGACGAGGCGGCGGGCGACGCCTCCCCGAAGCCGGTGGCGTGGGTGCACGGCACCGCCATGCGCTCGGAGGCCAACAACTTCCCGGGTCGCGACGAGGTGAGTCCGCAGGCCAGCCGGGACTGCGCCGCCGACGTCTTCCGGCAGGCGGGCATCACCGACCCCCGTGCCGAGATCGACGCCGTCGAGATGTACGTGCCGTTCTCCTGGTACGAGCCGATGTGGCTGGAGAGCCTCGGCTTCGCCGAGCACGACCAGGGCTGGCGGATGGTCGAGGAGGGGGCCACGCACCTCGACGGCGGCGACCTCCCCGTCAACTGCTCCGGCGGCGTGCTGTCGTCCAACCCCATCGGCGCCTCGGGGATGATCCGGTTCGCCGAGGCGGCCCTCCAGGTGCGTGGCATGGCCGGCGAGCACCAGGTCGACGGTGCCCGGCGGGCCTTCGGACACGCCTACGGCGGCGGCGCCCAGTACTTCGCCATGTGGGTGGTGGGCGCCGACAAGCCCTGAGGAGGCGGATCCGACATGCGGTCCCCACCGCGCCTACCATCCGCTCACCCGCACGCTATTCCCGACCCGCCCGACCCGCAGGAGCTACCTGATGCGCATCGTCGTCGACTTCGACCTCTGTGAGAGCAACGCCGTCTGCATGGTGATCGCCCCCGACGTGTTCGAGGTGCGCGACGACGACTTCCTCTACGTCCTGAACGAGGAGCCGGGCGAGGAGCGACGGGCCCAGATGGAAGAGGCGGTCCAGCGTTGCCCAAAGCAGGCGATCTCGATCCAGGACTGAGCGGTTCGGCGGGCCGGACCCGGGAATGCGTCAAGAGGGGGGCGGGCCGTGCGCGGGTCGATCACGATCGTCGGGGCGTCGCTCGCTGGCCTGCGGGCCGCCGAGACGCTGCGCCGTGACGGCTTCGAAGGGGCGATCAGGCTCGTCGGCGACGAGCCCCACCTGCCCTACGACCGGCCGCCGCTCTCGAAGCAGCTGCTGGCCGGCGATTGGGACGTCGACCGCACGCTCCTGACGCCACCCCAGAAGCTCGAGCCGCTCGATCTCGACCTGTGCCTCGGGGCCCGAGCCACTGGCCTCGACGTGGCTGCCCGGGAACTCGAGGTCGACGGCGTGTCCGAGCCCTACGACGGGCTGCTGATCGCGACCGGAGCCCGCTGCCGCATCCTGCCGGGCACCGAGGGGATGGCCGGCGTCCACACGCTCCGCTCGCTCGACGACAGCCTCGCCATCCGGGATGCCCTCGACGGCGGCGCCAGCCGGCTGGTCGTCGTGGGGGCGGGGTTCATCGGCGCCGAGGTGGCGTCGGTCGCGGTTGGCCGGGGCGTCGCCGTGACGATGGTGGAGGCCCTGTCGGCGCCCTTCGGTCGGGTGCTCGGCGAGGAGATGGGCGCCGTCGTCGCCGACGTGCACTCGGCCCACGGGGTGGACCTGCGCTGCGGCGTCGGCGTCGCCGGGGTGTCGGGCGGTCCCGGCGACCTGGAGGTCGAATTGTCCGACGGGTCCGTCGTCGGTGCCGACCTGGTCGTCGTGGGCATCGGCGTGGTGCCCAACACGGATTGGCTGGAGGGCTCCGGGCTCACCCTCGACGACGGGATCGTCTGCGACGGGACGTGCCTGGCCGCTCCGCACGTGACGGCGGCCGGCGACGTGGCCCGTTGGACCGACCCGCGCACCGGGGTGCCGCTCCGGGTGGAACACTGGGACAACGCGGTCGAGCAGGGCCGCCATGCCGCACGGCGGCTGTTGACCACCGATGAGGAGGCCGAGGCGTACACGCCGGTGCCATGGTTCTGGAGCGACCAGTACGACCGGAAGATCCAGCTGGCCGGGCACCCCGGTCCCGGCGACGAGGTCCGGGTCGTGCAGGGCGACACGGCGGGGCACCGTTTCACGGCCTTCTACGGCAACGGAGGGCGCCTCACGGCGGTGCTCGGCATGAACCGTCCACGGCACGTCATGCAGGGCAAGCTCCTGCTGGAGGCCGGGGCGACGTGGGACGAGGCGCTGGAGGCGGCGGCCGGGTGGGGCTGAGGTTCCTGCTGGCGGGAGCGCTGCTCGCCGCCTCGACGGGCTGCGGATCGCCGGAACGCCCGACCAGCGTCGACGTCGAGGCCCTGGAGGCGGCGATCCCCGCCAGCCTGGTGCCCGAGCACCCCGAGGCGGTCACCGTGGTGGTCTGTCCGGAGATCGCCGTCGACGGCCTGGGACCGGTCTCCTGCACGGCCATCGTGGCGGGCGTCGACGTGCTCGTGAAGGTGACGCGTCCCGACCGCCTCGACCAGATGGAGGTCTCGGCAGCGGTGTCGCTCGTGCGCGCCACCGACGTGGCCGACGAGGTTGGTGGCCGGCTCGCCGCCGACCTGGGTGGGGTGGACCGCGTCACCTGCGAACCCGCCGTCCGGGTGGCCGTGGCCGGTCAGGAGTTCGCCTGCACCGTGGTCGACCCGACGTCCCGGGCGCACCGCTTCGTGGCAACGCTGCACGGACCCTCGGGCTCCTTCGGCCTGGAGCTGGTGCCGAAGGGCTGAGCCCGGCCCCTTCGCGTCAGTTGGCGCGTCAGTTGGCGCGTCAGGTGCCGCGTCAGGTGACGCGTCAGGTGGCGCGTCAGTTGGCGAGTCGGGCGGCGAGGCGCCGGTTGACCTGCCGGCGTTCGAGGTGCTGGGCGATCTGGAGCTCCCCCTGGGGGACCGGGTGGGCGGCGAGGAAGTCGTCCACGTCCGGTTCGACGGCATCGTCCACCAGCGTCCGCACGCCCTCGAGCATTCGGGCGATGCTGTTGCTGGGGAAGGCCGCCGTGGCCTCGTCCCAACGGTCGGTGAGGGTTCGCCAGGCGCGGTTGCGGTGCGTGGGGTGGCCGAGCACCTCACGCAGGAGGTAGGGGGCGTCCTGGCTGCGGATGCCGCCGCCCAGCAGTTCCTCGAGGAGCCCCTCAACCTCGGCGGCACCGGGGAATCGGGCCAGCGCACGAAGGTGACGCTGTTCCGCCTGCGAGGTGGTCGCGGTCCGGGCGCGCTTCCGGCAGTCGGCATACGTGGCGGCGTCGCCATGGGCGGCCACGATGGCGACCACGGCACTGGCGACGGCAGCGTCCCCGTCGGGAGCGTCCCACCGGTCGCGTGCCTCGGCGACGACCTTCGGGTCGCGGGCCACCGTGCCGGCGGCGGTGAGGAGCAGCCCACGCAACTGGCGGGTGCGATCGTCCTCACCCTCGGCGGCGGCCCATCCCAGCCGATGGACGTTCGGCTCGAGGATCGTGCCGGCACGTTCGGCGAAGCACCCACCGCCCAGCAGGTCGAGGGTCGTGAGCCCACCCAGGATCGACTGCCAAACGCCGAGATCGCCGTCCTCCGCCAGCGACTCGGCCAGGTCGAGGAAGGCGTCGTGGTCGAGGCGGCCGGCGAGGACGAGGCCCCACTGGTCGGCGACGCAGGCGGAACGCTCGATCGGCGCGGCCCCGGGGTCGGGGCCGAGGGTGGTGCGGTAGAAGCCCGAGGCGCCGACGTTCAGCGACCGCAGGTCGGTGAGGGCCGTGCCGGGGGGGAGCGCTGCGCCCTCCGGTCCGAGGAGCAGTCGCTGCTCGCCGTCGCCGGTCCGCAGCCGGACCGGCACCTGCCAGCGGGAGCCGTCGTCGGCGCCGTCGTACCGGAAGGGCACCTGGTCGAGGCGTAGCGCTCCGGCGTCGTCGATGCCGGCCACGACCAGCGGGTGCCCACCGGAGAAGATCCATCCGTCCATGAGGCCGCGGACCGGCTGTCCGGTGGCGGCCTCGAGGGCGTCCCAGAGGTCCTCGTTGTCGGTGTTTCCGTGGAGGTGCTCGGCCAGGTAGTGGCGCACGCCGTCCCGGAACGCCTCCTCGCCGAGGTACTGCTCGAGCATCCGGACGACGGCAGCGCCCTTTTCGTAGGTCAGGACGTCGAACATGCCCTCGGCATCCTCGGGGGTCACCACCGGGTACTCGATGGGTCGGGAGGAGGCGAGCGAGTCGACGTCGAGGGCGCTGGTTCGGGCCGCGCCGAAGCCGGTCCAGACCTCCCAGTCCGGCCGGTAGGCCTCCACGGCCTTGAGCTCCATGAAGGTGGCGAACGCCTCGTTCAGCCAGATGCCGTTCCACCAGCGCATGGTGACGAGGTCGCCGAACCAGAGGTGGGCCAACTCGTGGCTGAGGACGGCGGCGACGCTCTCGAGTTCCCGTTGGGTGGCGGCCTCGGGGTCGACCAGCAGCAGCACCTCGCGGAAGGTGATGCAGCCCAGGTTCTCCATGGCGCCGAAGGCGAAGTCGGGTAGGGCGACCAGGTCGACCTTGCCGCCGGGGACGGGGATGCCGTACCAGTCGGCGAACCAGCGCAGCGAGTGGGCGGCCACGTCGAGGGCGAAGTCGGCCAGGTGGGCCTTCCCGGGCGGGTGGACGACCCGGACGGGAACCCCGTCCACATCGACGGGGTCGGTGGCCTCGAGGGGCCCCACGACGAAGGCAACGAGGTAGGTGGAGAGGGGAATGGTGTCGACGAACGCCACCCGGTCGAGGCCGTCGCCGATCGGAGTGCGCGACGCCTCGGCGCCGTTGGAGGTGGCGAACGTCCCGGTGGGGACCTCGAGGGTCACGCCGAACACGGCCTTGAGGTCGGGCTCGTCGAAGCACGGGAAGCAGCGGCGGGCGTCGGTGGCCTGGAACTGCGTGGTGGCGATGGTCTGGGCCGCGCCGTCGGGGCCGTGGAGGGTGCTGCGGTAGAGGCCGCTGAGGCGCTCGTCGAGGTCGCCGGTGAAGCGGATGGTGAGCTGGCCGTCGCCGGGGGCGAGGGGAGCCTCGGGGACGAGGCGGACCTGCTCGTGGGCGGCGTCGTGGTGGACGGTGCAGCCGTGGGTCCCCCGGTCGTCGGTCCAGCGAGCGTCGTGGAGGTCGAGCCCGACGGCGTTGAGGGTGAGTCCCTCGGCGGCCTCGTGCACCTCGATGGCGATGGCGACGGTGCCGGCGAAGGTGTGGGCGTCGAGGTCGGGGCGGACCACCAGGTCGTAGCGGTGGGGGACGGCGTGGCGCGGCAGGCGGTGGGTGGGCGGGTCGACGGTCATGGCCGCGGGAGGCTACCTGCCTGGTTTCGCGCGGATCGTGGCGGCCCGTGGCGGGACCGCGCGATTCCGGACCCTCGACGGCCAAACCGCGCGGCGATCGTCATTCGTTCGTCACACATGCGGATTCGGGGTGGTGTGGACTGTGGGGGCGGAGTAGGGACCGCCTCACCCACCGGGCGACCGGCGGCGTGGCGGCCCCCGACATGGCCGTTCGTCGGCCGGAAAGGGGAGAGGCAATGGGGTTCAGCGGACGGAGGTCCGTGCGGCGGGGACGGCGTCCGATTGTGCGACGTAACGACATTCCGCTGCCGCACCTGCCCGCCCTCGGCGACGGGGAGTTCCCCGCCGAGGACGAGTTCGCCCTGGCGATCGCCGTCGCTCGACGGCGTGACCTGGCTCGGCGCCGAGAGGGGCTCACCGCCACCGAACGGCTGAGTGGCGCCATCGCGAGGGGGCTGGTCGCCTGACCTGACCCCCCGGCCATTCCAAGGGCGACAGCCGGAGGCGCCGGTTCCCACGGGACCGGCGCCTCGGCGCGTTCGGGGGGAGGTATCCACCGGCGGGCGTGGGGGTACCGGTTCCGATGCGGCAGACTTGCCAGCCGGGCGACGGACATTCGCGGACGAGGAGCAGTGGGGAGCGTGGCTGAACCGAGGATCGACGTGGTGGGCGTCGGCAACGCAATCGTCGACGTGATCTCCGAGGTCGGCGACGACTTCATCGACGCCCACGGCCTGGTCAAGCACTCGATGACGCTCATCGACCTCGAACGAGCCGACCACCTGGGCGACGCCATGCCACCGGGGATCGTCGCCTCGGGTGGTTCGGCGGCCAACACCATGGTCGGCGTGGCCTGCTTCGGGGGCACCGCCGCCTACCTCGGGGTCGTCGGCGACGACGACCTGGGCGAGGCGTTTCGCCGCGACCTCCGGGAGGCCGGCGTCCGCTTCGACGTCCCGGGCCGGCCAGACGCCCTGCCCACGGCCCGTTGCCTGATCCAGGTGACGCCCGACGCCCAACGGACGCTCAACACCTACCTGGGCGTCTCGGCGCACCTCGGCCCTGACGACATCGACCGGGACCTCGTGGCCGCCGCCTCGCACCTGTACTGCGAGGGCTACCTGTGGGACATGGAGCCGGCCAAGGCGGCCATCCGACTGGCCATGGACGTCGCCCGCGACGCGGGCAGGACCGTGTCGCTGACGCTCTCCGACTCGTTCTGCGTCGACCGGCACCGCGACGAGTGGCGCGAGCTGCTGGCGGACCGGGTGGACGTCGTGTTCGGCAACGCCGACGAGCTGCGCTCGCTCTACGAGGTGGACGACCTCGACGTGGCCGCCGAAGCGGTCGCCGAGGACGTCGACGTGGCCTTCGTGACCCTCGGCAAGGCCGGGTCGATGGTCGTCGCCGGTGGCGACCGGATCCACGTCGTCGCCGACGAGCTCGAGCACGGCGTCGTCGACACCACCGGCGCCGGCGACCTGTACGCCTCAGGGGTTCTGGCCGGCCTCAGCCGCGGTGCCTCACTGGAGCACGCCGCACGCCTCGGCAGTGTCGCCGCCGCCGAGATCATCAGCCACCTGGGTGCCCGGCCCGAGGCCGACCTGGTCGCCATCGCCGACCGCCTCCTCGCCTGAGCGTCGCGGTGGCGGGGTTCCCGCCTCGGACGGCGGACCGCCCCGTCGCTAGGGTTCCGGTATGGACGACGGCTACACCTGCTTCGATACGGACATATCGGACGGCATCGCCACGGTCACGCTGTGCCGCGGCGACGAACTCAACACGATGGTCCCGGCCTTCTGGGACGAGCTGCCCCGGCTGGTCCGGGAGATCGACGCCTCCGGCGACGCCCGGGCGATGGTCGTCGCCTCGACCGGCCGGCACTTCTCCGCCGGCATGGACCTGTCCGTCTTCACCGGCGGCGGTGGCGGCAGCGGCCACGAGGTCGGTCGGGTGCGGGCCAACCTGCGGTCCAACGTGCTGCACCTCCAGGAGACCTTCAGCTGTTTCGAGAAGGCCCGTATGCCGGTCCTGGCCGCCGTGCAGGGCGGCTGCATCGGCGGCGCCGTCGACCTGGTCACGGCCTGCGACATGCGCTACGCCACCGAGGACGCCTTCTTCTGCGTCCAGGAGATCAACATCGGCATGACCGCCGACGTCGGCACCCTCCAACGCCTCCCGAAGCTGATCCCCGACGGCGTGTGCCGCGAACTGGCCTACACGGGCCGCCGCATGCCGGCCGCCGAGGCGAAGTCCGTGGGCCTCGTCAACCAGGTGTTCGCCGACCACGAGGCCCTGCTCGAGGGCGTGCAGGCCGTGGCCGCCGAGATCGCCGCCAAGTCGCCGCTGGCCATCTGGGGCACCAAGGAGATGGTCCGCTACGCCCGCGACCACTCCACGGCCGACTCGCTGGACCACATCGCCACCTGGCAGGCCGGCATGTTCCAGCCCGCCGACATGGTCGAGTCGTTCACCGCCAAGGCCGAGGGCCGGGACCCCAAGTTCGAGGACCTGCTGCCGTTCGAGGGTGGCATCGGCGGCGGCCTCTGAGCCGTCCCGGCGGTCGCTCCCGTCGTCGTCAGTCGCCCGCTGCGCCGTCGGCGGGGCGGAACACCAGGTCGAGGTCGCCGAGGCGCACCAGCGTCCCGCTGATCCACCCGCCCAGGCCGCCGAAGTGCTCGTCCAGCACGGCCCCGTCCTCGAGGGCGGCGTCGTCGAGTTCGTAGACGCCCTCGTAGGAGAACTCGATCGCCCAGTCGGGATCGTCGAGCCCCTGTTCGTAGATCGTCTCGACGGTGGGTCCGGTCGCCTCGAGGCCGTCGGCGCCGATCGTCGGCGGGTCGGGGAGGGCGGCGACCACGCGTGACGGGTCGGGGGAGCCCAGCAGCCGCTGCAGGCGCAGGACCACCTCGACGGTGATCTGCGGTGGTTCGCCGTACTCGCCGTCGATGGTCCACTGGCGGTAGGCGGTCTGGGACCAGGTGGGCCACTCCAGCGTCAGGTCGCAGCGGACCCGTGGCGGGTCGCCCTCGCCGGGCAGGCCGTAGGAGGTCTCCCAACTGAGGTCCCCAAGCACCACGTCGGCCTGGAAGCGCTCCTCGAGGGCCAGGCGTTCGAGGCGTGCCCCCTCGAGGGCGTCCCGGAGCGCCCCGATGGCGTCGGTGAAGACATGGTCGAGCATGGGCCGCACAGGGTAGACGGTCGGCCGGCCCACCCCGGGGCGACGGTGGACGTCGCGGCGGGCCACACTGCCGCCGTGACCCGTACCGACCTGTCGCTGGCGGCCGCCCGTCGGCTGGCCCTCGCTGCCCAGGGCTTCGCCGACCCGCCGCCGCCGGGCCGGGTCGACGTGCGCCACTTCCGGCGCGTGGTGGGGCGCATGGGGCTGCTCCAGTTGGACTCCGTGCAGACCGTCTGCCGCTCGCACTACCTGCCCGTCTACAGCCGCCTCGGCCCGTACGACCGGTCGGCGCTGGATGGCTGGCTGTGGGGCTCCGGCGAGGTGTTCGAGGCGTGGTCCCACGAGGCGTCGGTGCTGCCGGTCGCCGCCGAGCCGCTGTTGCGCTGGTGCAAGGCCCGTGCCGCGGCCGGCGAGACCTGGTCGGGGCTGCACGCGATGGGGACGAGGCAGGGCGAGTACGTGGCCGGGGTGCTCGACGAGGTCCGGCGCTCGGGGCCGCTGACCGGCGGGCAGCTCAGCGACCCCCGGCCCCGGCAGGGCACCTGGTGGGGCGGCAGGTCCGACGGGCGACGGGCCCTCGACTGGCTGTTCCGCATCGGCGAGGTGGGCATCACCCGCAACGAACGGTTCGAGAAGCGGTTCTTGCCGCTGGCCGACCTCGTGCCCGCCGAGGTCCTCGAGCAGCCGACGCCGACCGTCGAGGAGGCACAGCGGGACCTACTGGAGGCCGCCGCCCGCGCCCACGGGGTCGGGACGGCAGCCGACCTGGCCGACTACTTCCGCATGCGGACGACCGAGGCCCGGCCACGCCTCGCCGAACTGGTCGAGGCGGACCGACTGGTCGAGGTCCGGGTCGAGGGTTGGCGGGACCCGGCCTACCGGCACCCGGCCGTGTCGCTCCCGCGGGCGGTCAGGACGCGGGCGCTGTTGTCGCCGTTCGATCCGGTGGTGTGGTTCCGGCCCCGGGCCGAGCGGCTCTTCGGCTTCCGGTACCGGATCGAGATCTACGTGCCGGCCCCGAAGCGGGAGTACGGCTACTACGTGCTGCCGTTCCTGCTGGGCGACGCGCTCGTCGGCCGGGTCGACCTGAAGTCGGACCGGGCCACCGGGCGGCTCCTGGCCCGGGGGGTGTTCGCCGAGGACGGCGTCGACCGGGAACACGTGGCCGCCGAGCTGTCGGCCGAGCTCGACCGCCTGGCGGCGTTCCTCAGCCTGGGTGAGGTGGCGGTCGGCCGGCGAGGGAACCTGGCGTCGGCGCTGCGAGCGGCGCGGCGCTGAGGTTCAGCTCCGGGCCCGGCGCCAGGCGGCGTGGCGGGCGAGGTGGCCGAGAGCGGCCACGGCCCGGTCGGCGGAGGCGTGGCAGAGGTGGCCGGCCTCCCGCACGGCGGCGACCAAGGGGTTGTCCGGCCGGGCGACCGCCAGTTCAGAGGCGACCAGCACCGGCTTGCCGTGGATCCGCGTGGCGGCGGCGACGGCGTCGGCGTACCGGCGCTCCTGGCGCTCGTGGAAGTCGACGATCCGCTCGAGGCCGTGGTCGGGGTGGAACGGTCCGCTGCGGGTGAGGGCGGCCGTGTTGCCCTGGATGCCGAGTCCCAGTTGCACGATGGCGTCGATTTCCGGATGCCCGGCGGCGAGGTCGAGCAGTTCAGGGATGGTGTCGCGGGTCTCGCCGCCGGCCAGGTCGACCGGGTTGTTCCGGCTCCAGCGTGGGGGGAGCATCCCATCGATGGAGGCCCGCAGGTCGTCGGGGAGGGGTGCGAGCACCAGGTCGGGGTGGGCGGTGACGGCGTCGGCGGTCACGACGCCCCAGCCGCCCGCCGTCGTGAGCACGAGCACCCGGTTGCCGGCGGGCAGGGGCTGGGTGGCGAACGTGGCGGCGGCGTCGAAGGCCGACTCGATCGAGGACGCCCGGACCAGGCCGGCCTGGCGGGCCATCCCGTCGAAGATCCGGTCGTCGCTGGCCAGCGATCCGGTGTGGGAGGCGGCCGCCCGCTGGCCGCCCGAGGTGGTACCGCCCTTGACGACGACGACCGGCAGGCGGGGCGTGATCCGCCGGACCCGCTCGAAGAACCCCCGGCCGTCGGGGAGGCCCTCGAGGTAGCAGAGGGCCACGTCGGTCTCGGGGTCCTCGGCGAACCACTCGAGGTAGTCGGCGACGCCGGTGGCGGCGGCGTTGCCGGCCGACACGGCCCTGCTGATGCCGATGCCGGTCTGGCCGGCGTAGTTGAGGAACGCCGACACGAAGTTCCCGGACTGGGACGCCACGGCGATGCGGCCGCGTGGCGGGAAGGGGGCGACGATCTGCGCACACAGCCCGGCCGGCGGGGAAACGACGCCCTGGCCGTTGGGGCCGGCGAGCACCAGGCCCAACTCGTCGGCCAGGGCGACCAGCCGCCGCTCGGCCTCGGCGCCGTCGGGACCGGCCTCCGAGTAGCCGCCGGCGGCGCAGAACACGGCCCGGACGCCGCGGGCGGCGGCGGTGCGGACGATCTCCTCGTTGGCGGCCACCGGCGTGCACAGCACCAGCAGGTCGGCGACGCCGTCGGGCAGTGCCTCGATGGAGGGGTGCACGGGCAGGCCCAGGACGCTGCCCTCCTCCCGGCCGACGGCGACGACGGGGCCGGCGAAGCCGCACGAGAGGATGTTGTGGAGGGCCACGAAGCCGAACTTGCCCGGATGGCTGGACACGCCGGTGACGACCACGCCGCGGGGTTCGAACAGCGGCGACAGGTCGCGTGCCATCAGGCGGCATCCCCGGTCTCGACGAGTGCGTCGACGGCCACGGGCCGCCCGTCGACCACGATGAGCGGGTTCAGGTCGACGGCGCGGACCGCCGGATCGTCGGCGACGGCCGAGAGGGCGAGCAGCGTGCCGGCCAGGGCGTCACGGTCGACGGCGGGCTCGCCACGGAACTCGCCCAACAGGGCCTGGGTGCCGAGGTCGCCGATGAGCTCGAGGGCGTCGATCCGGTCGAGGGGCGCCAGCCGGAACGCCACGTCGGCGACCGCCTCGGCCAGCACGCCGCCGACGCCGAGCATGACGCACGGGCCGAACTGCTCGTCGTGGACGAGGCCGGCGATGAGCTCGCGGTTGCCGCGCACCATCGAGCTGACCAGCAGTTCGACCTCGCCGTCCTCGGGTCGGGCGGCGGCGAGGAGGTCGGCGGCAGCGGCGGTGACCTCGGCGACCGTGCCGAGGCCGAGCCGGACGAGGCCACGCTCGGTCTTGTGGGCGATGGTGGCGCCGCAGAGCTTGACGACCACCGGCAGGCCGAGCGCCTCGGCGGCGGCACCGGCGGCCTCGGGATCGCCTGCCGTCGCCCACGGCGAGACCGCCACGGCAGGAAGGCGCTCTTCATGCCGTTCACGGTGAGCCAGCGGAAGTCGTCGAGGCCCCAGCCGAACGCCGACTCGAGGGCGGCGAACTCGGAGGACATCGACACGCCGCTCATGAGCCGGTTGTCGGTGTTGACCGTGACCCGGAAGCCGAGCGACCGCAGCAGGCCGATGGGGTGGTCGGCGATCGAGTCGACGGCGCCGGTGTGGACGTTCGACGTCGGGCAGAGTTCGAGCGGGATGCGACGGTCGCGGACGAAGGCGGCGAGGCGGCCCAGGTGGTGGGTGCCGTCGCCGTCAGTGGTGACGTCGTCGACGATCCGGACGCCGTGGCCGAGCCGCTCGGCGCCGCAGAACTGGACGGCCTCCCAGATCGATGCCGGGCCGAACGCCTCGCCGGCGTGGATCGTGAAGTGGAAGTTCTCCCGCTGCAGGTACTGGAAGGCCTCGAGGTGTCGGGTTGGCGGATACCCGGCCTCGCGACCGGCGATGTCGAAGCCGACGACGCCGTGGTCCCGGTACCGGACCGCCAGCTCGGCGACCTCGGGGGAGTCGGTGTCGGTGCGCATCGCCGTGAGCAGTGTGCGGATCGTGAGGTTCGTGCCCGCCGAGCCCTCGGCGAAGCCCGCCAGCACGGCCTCGACGACCTCGTCGGGCGCCAGCCCCTGCGCCGTGTGCAGGGACGGGGCGAAGCGGACCTCGGCGTAGACGGCGCCGTCGGCGGCCAGGTCGGCGGCGCACTCGGCGGCAACCCGGTGGCAGGCCTCGGCGTGCTGCATGACGCCGACGGTGTGGGCGAAGGTCTCGAGGTAGAGGCCGAGGTCGCGCCGGCTGGCCCCGCGGAGGAACCAGTCGGCCAGTTCGTCGACGTCGGTGGCCGGCAGGTCGGCGTAGCCGTGGGCGTCAGCCAGTTCGAGGACGGTGGCGGGTCGCAGGCCACCGTCCAGGTGGTCGTGCAGGACGACCTTGGGGGCCTGCCGGATGGTGGCCGGGTCGAGGAGTGGACCGGATGCCGTTGCTTCCGCCATGGCGCAGGCTACCGGAACCGCCGCGGGCACGGGCCCGTCCGGCTCCGGCAACTAGCGTCCGGTTGGTGGGAAGGGTGCGCTACCTGGCCGACACGGTCCTGACCTGTGACGAGGCGGGCACGGTGCACTCGCCGGGCGCGCTCGACGTCGAGGACGGCCGCGTCGCCTGGGCGGGTACCGCCGGGGAGGCGCCGGCGGTCGACGCGCTCGAGGTCCGCGACCTGGGCGGCCTGCTCATGCCGGGGCTCGTGAACGCCCACTGCCACACGCCGATGACGCTCGTCCGCGGCGCCGGTGACGGGTTGCCGCTGTGGCGCTGGCTGACGGAGGCCATGTGGCCGCGGGAGGGCCGGATGGCGCCCGAGGACGTCTGGTGGGGGATGACACTGGGCTCCGCCGAGATGCTGCAGGCGGGGGTCACGACGAGCTGCGAGATGTACCTCCACGAGGAGTCCGTGGTCGAGGCCGCCCGGGCGTCGGGAGCACGCCTCGTGATGACGCCGGGCGTCGTGTCGGCGCTGCACCCGGACGACTCCGGGGAGGGGCGGGCGCAGGACGTCGTGGACTTCCACGCCCGCCACCACGACCCGACCGGACGGATCACGGTCGGGGTGGCCCCGCACTCGGCCTACGACCTGGGCGTGGACCGGGTCGTGGAGCTGGCCGAGCTGGCCCGCTCGCTGGACGTCGTCCTCCACGTCCACCTGGCGGAGACCGCCCAGGAGAGCGAGGGGCTCGAGGCCGAGCACGGGGCAAGTGTCGTTCGGATCCTCGCCGACCACGGGGTGTTCGGGGGCCGGGTCCTGGCCGCACACTGCGTCTGGGTCGACGACGACGACATCGGGGTGCTGGCCGCCCACGACGTGGCGGTGGCCCACTGCCCGGTGTCCAACATGAAGCTGGGATCGGGTGTGGCGCCGGTGGCCGCCATGCTCGAGGCCGGCGTGACCGTGGCGCTGGGGACCGACGGGCCGGCCTCCAACGACACCCTCGACCTCTGGGAGGAGGTCAAGGCGGCGCCGTTGCTGGCGCGCGTCACCGGTCTCGACGCCACGCTGCTGGGCCCTTCGACGGTTCTCGCCATGGCCACCCGGATCGGCGGGCGGGCGGTCGGCCTCGACGACGTCGGCTGTCTGGCAGCCGGTTGGGCGGCCGACTTCCAGCGACTCGACCTCGACCACCACGCCTTCGTGCCGGTCACCGAGCCGTCGGAGCTGCTGGCCCACGTTGCCTGGGCGGGGACCGACCGGCGCGTCACCGACGTGTGGGTGGCTGGCGAGCAGGTGGTCGCGGACGGGGTCGTGCTCACGGTCGACGAGGAGCAGGCCCGTGCCGAGGTGCAACAGCGGGCGCAGCGGCTGGCGGCGGAATGAGCGACGCCAGCGCCGACGTCACCGACGATC
>LUMW01000458.1_pt1 | contig 18702 bp, 17 predicted proteins | sample 729761 | NCBI WGS metagenome assembly LUMW01 (sample SAMN03860302, study PRJNA289734) | marine metagenome | biome: seawater column; feature: ocean; material: water; isolation source: Red Sea water column Station 192 - depth 500m | place: Saudi Arabia: Red Sea | collected 2011-10-15 | depth 500 m
ACCTCCCACTGTGCTTGCTCATAAAACTTTTGTCGTGAAATCACTCCTGGATGAGCCTCTAATGATTTTTCATGCTGATTCAAACTCTGCTTAATTTTATCTAATAACTCAGGTTTCTCTAAATCAAGTTCACTTTCTGTCCAAAACTCCAACTCCCTAAAACAAGCTTTTAAGGATTGTTCTTGATCTAATTGATCGTTAATAGCTAATTGATAATCAATTTTTAATTTTAAATATCCTTCTTGTGACAAAGAACCTTTTTGGTAGCGAACCTTAGCAACCTGGGCTAATTTTCTACGCATTTCTAAATTTTTAGTAGCTTCATCGTATAACATTTTATCTCGAAAACATCGGATATAATTTTCTGCTGCCTCAATTTGAATTTTCTGCCATCTTTGTTGGGTATCATATTTCGTTGATTCTTCCGAGAATTGAGTTGCTCTCAAGCTGGCATAGTCCTCAAGTCCATTAAATAAGTTTAGATCTGCCTTTAAAGAAAGTCTTTCGTACTCTAAAGGAGATTGACTAGAGCTAGAAGTCGAATATCCCATCCATGTTCGGTCGAGTGTAACTGTTAATTGCTGTAATGACACAGCATGAGTAAGAAAGTAAGGATAAAAAAATAATGTTATGATGAAAAATTCTTTAGTCTTCATCGTTTCCTTATATCAAATCATGTTTAATAAATGTATATCACCTATGAATGAAGCCACAAAAAACATTGCACTACAAACGCAAGTTAAATTTCATTGTGTATACTGACAACGTAAAAGCTCTGTCTTTGAAGAAACATTTCCCACAGGATAAACAATCATTTGTACCGAATTGGCATTTCTATTAACTCTAAATCCTAGTGTACTAATTTGAAATATCAGACTAGTACTCTCATTTAAAAAGCTCGCTTCAGGAACAAAAAGCTTATTTGCCTCTTCCTTACCAGAAAAAGTGTTTCCAGTTAAATAAACTTGATCTTCCTGGACTTCGATTTTTTTAGGACAATCTTCAGGGTTATAACCTCTCATAGGTTGTAAGTCTAACCTCGTTAAGAAATGATCAAAAGAATATACTCCATACATACTATGAGCAAAACTAGACAAGCAGGTAAGTAACATTAAATTCAATACGAAAAGTTTCATTTTTCCTCCATTTAAAGCAAACTTACTACCACCCCAGATAGTAAATTTCACTAAACCCTGAAAGAACTTCCCTCCCCCTAGCCTCTTTACTTATCCCTTGCTATTTTTTGAAAAATAAAAATCTAAATAGGAAATAAGTATGAAAATCGTTCTTTTATTACTTTTTACAGCATCAAGCGCTTATGCCAACGTATGCACACTCGACACCCAAGCCTTAAACCAACACGGTTTATCTCCAAAGGCAATTGAAATTGCAACTGAATTACTTCAAAAGAAAAACTTCATATTAAACTCACAGTCCTCGACTTATAAACTTTATATAAAAAGAACTGATCAAAGTGATGAGTTTGATCCTGAAAACCCTACCTATCAACAGAGAATGGGATTTCAAATTAAAATTTCTCATCTTAAGACAGGGAAAAAACATGATCATGTTATAAGTTATAGCTACCCAGAGTGCTTAACCGATGATTGTCCCCAATTTTGGCAAAGTTTAAAAGATAATGCTTTTTTAACTGCCCTAGGACACCTTTTTTCATGCCGTAAATAGTCTATCAAATTGGAGATAAAACCTATGAAACTGGCCATTCTATTTATCTTACTCATGCAGACCTCAAGCGTTTTTGCTAAATTCAAGCCGTTGAATGATGAAGAGTTAAATCAAATCAGCCTAGAAATATCAATTGAATCCTATATCAACCAAGAACTTAGTCAACTTCAAGAAACCTCTGCTAATATTGATCACCAGATGATTCTAGATCGTCTTAGTCACATCTCTCAAAACTTTGGTATCACTTTTGGAGAAGTTATCATAAAAGGTGTTAACTACGGAGGGTTCCAAATCTTTCTCGATAACTCATCAGTTGAGTTTCCCTCACATATCGAAAGAATAGAAATTAACGATGTAAAGATAGGATCTCATGCCCCAATGGGAGCATTGATTATTACTGATATTATAATCCAAGGATCAGCGATTCTCACCATCCAACACTAAAGCTGTTTAAAAAGTTCAATATAATTGGTCACATATAAAGGCTTAGAAAAATAGCCATTTGCTGCCAATTTTAATGCTAATTGTTGGTCTTGATTTCTAAAAGATGTTGTGCACATGATAATTCTTAGAGAAGGATTATCCCCCTCTAAATCTCTAACCGTCTTTAAAACATCAAAGCCATCCATTTTGGGCATATTGATATCTAAAAAAATAACTTCTGGTAAGGGGACCTCACTTGTTAAGATATCTTTAATATTTAAGATAAACTCTTCACCACTACTAAAGCAAATAAGATCATTATCTCTTTTGGCCCTTTGGTAACAATTTTCTATTATCAAGTGTTGGTTAACATCATCATCAACAACATAGATTGGTCCATCGCTATTAATCAGCGACTTCATTTGATCAATACCAATCAAAAAATTTTCACATTCGTTATAATTCATAATTTCCAATTCTTCTTAGATTATTATAAATTATTTAAGTACCTAACTGGAGAAAAAAAACATGAAGATAACTAAAAAATTATTAAGTGCAAGCTTAATACCACTTTTCCTGTTAATGATTGGGGCCTTAACTAGTGGAAAATTAATCTCCGATAGTAATCTTGCGACTCAGTCTTATATTAACAATTATGCTCATAGACAGGTTCTTGTTTCAAAAATATTTAATCAGATAGGTTATGGACATGGAATCCATACCTTCAAAAATTATATTCTTCGTGGTGACATAGTCTATTATCACCGGGCAAAAAAAGACTTCACAATGGCCTTAACGACAATTCAAGAATATATGAGTTTAGACAATTTAGACCCAATTGAACTTAATACACTTACGACTTTAAGGTTTATGATCTTAGAATATAAAAAGAAGTTAGAAACTGCCAAAGAGCTCATCAATAAAAATATCCCCATTAATGAAATAGATAAACAAATAAAAGTTGATGATACCCCTTCTGAATTTGCCTTAAAAAACTTAAACAAATATTTTTTAAGAAAAAAAAACACAGAACTCCAACTGCTAACCAATTCACAACATCAAGCCTACACCTTAACATTATCGATTTTTCTCATTTCATTCATCATTGCCTGCCTTCTTAGTGGTATCATTTCTAAAAGGATGCTTTATTCAATCAAAAAAATTCTACAAATATCAAATCAAATTTCAAAAGAAGAATATAATATAAATAAGAAGGTGCTTTTTAAATTTCCAAACGATGAGTTAAAGGTGTTGGCCAATCAAATTCTAGATATGGGAAGTAAACTTCGAGATGCTTTTGCCAACCTAAAAAAGTCCAATGAAGATCTTGAACAATTTGCCTATGTCGCAAGTCATGATCTTCAATCTCCCATCAAAAAAATTTCTAATTATGTCGATTTTATTGAATTGGATTACAACCAAGAAATACCACAAGAAGCGCAAAACCATCTAAAAGAAATTAAAGAGCTTTCTGTTAATATGGTAGAACAAATCAATGCCGTTCTCAATTATTCTAAGCTCACAGCTGAAAAACATCACTACACAAGGTTAAATATTCATGATCTTCTAGATAGTGTTCAAACCAATCTTCTTTTTAATGAAAATGATATAGAATACGATATTCAAATCAAACAAAATGAGTTCTTTGCTAATAAAGAATTAATTCAAGTTTACTTACAAAATATATTTTCAAATGCACTTAAGTTTAAAAAGCCAAACCAAAAGCTTCACCTTAAAATTCATACAGACCTAAATCAATCAAAATTTAATATCAAAATCTGCGACAATGGGATTGGATTTGATCAAAAGCATATAAAAACAATTCTTCGTCCTTTTGGAAGACTTCATAGCAAGAATGACTTTCCAGGGTCAGGAATTGGATTATCTACTTGTAAAAGAATTGCGGAAATTCATCAAGGAGAATTAATCATTTCTGCCCAAGAAGGTGTTGGTAGTTGCTTTACTCTTATACTCCCTCAAGTCAACGCTGACTCTTAGGAATAAAAAGCTTAAATATGGTTTTTTTGTTTTCTTGAAGGGCCTTAATAATAAGGAGTAAAGATTTTAGGGAAATCAACAATTTCTTTACCATTATCTGCCACGCAAATAATATAAAACTCATCATCTGATTCAAAATAAACTTCAATTTCTTTTTCGCCATCGATATTTATAACAGCATCAAAGGCATTATTTAAAAAATTTAAAATAACTTGATTGAGCTGTTGAGGTTTAGTTAAAACAAAAAGGTCATCAGGAATGACACCAAGTTTAAGTATAATACCATTATGCTTAAACTTTTGAGTACAAAATAATAAAGTTGATTCAACAATATCTTTAAGTTTTTCAGCTCTTAATTCGTCGTTTTCATGATTTCGGCTAAAGTCCTTCATTCCTTTAATAATTTGAACTATTCGATCGTTAGTATCTAGAATCTTATCAATTTGTTTTAAAACATCATCTTTATGTAGGTTGTTTTTTTCAACTAAAGACTTAAGTATTCTTCCACTTCCCTCAATAACTGTAAGCGGATTGTTAATTTCATGAGCAATACCAGCCGCCATTTCCCCTAAACTCGCAAATTTTGATGCCTGATCGCTTAGCACTTTTTGATTTTCTAATCTTTCCTCCATAAGTTTCTTTTCATGGATATCAATTGTAATGAGAAAAACTTCATCTCCATGTTCAAAGCTATTTTTACTAAAAAGACATAAGTGCCACCTCATTTCACCATTAGAGTAGATAAGCAACTCACAATTATGCTTTTTTTTGGATGAGGCAAGAAATCCCTCAATCTCTTTTGTTATAACAGAGTCAGGGGAATTCGTTCCAAACTTCTCCCCAATTAAGCTCTTTTCATGAGCAAACATACTCGTTTTCTCAAAAAGTTTATTGACTCCCATATACCGCAAGTCTGAATCTAGCCAAGTAATTTTAGCAGGGATCTCATCTAAAAATGTTTGAAGGTGCTTTTGACGTTGCTGACTTTGCTTAAGCGATAAAAAAAGGTAAGGTCGATAATAAAGATAGGAGGCATGAGCCTCCAAATAAGCAATAAGAAATGCCCAACTACCTAAATGCGCTGTTGAAAGAAAACCTGTATAAACTCCTTGTAAAACTAGAAAAATACCAAAGAGAAAAGTTGTTAATAAAACACAAAAAGCATATTGTCCTTGATAGTTTTTAATTTTTTGTACGCATTTATTTGACCTTGAAACTGACACTAAGAAAATTACATACGCAGTTAAAAGGAAGATGAAAGCAGTTGCCCCCCAAAAGATCGAATAAAACTCTTTATAGGGTGGTGTAATAATATATATTCCCAATAAAACGAGAAAGTTTCCAATACTATTGATTTTTGCAGATGCGATAAGAGAACTTTTTATAAAACCGTTAGAATCTTTCAAAACTCACCTAATTTTCTTTTCCCAAGTTACCCATTAATTGATCGACTTCATTTTCTGAAAAAACTTCAACATTCAATTCTTTCAAAAAAGTACAGATAATACCTTCTCCAGCAACTAAGTTACCTGAAAAATGACCATCGTAAATATATCGGCTACCACAACTAGGACTTCGCTCCTTAAGTAAAGCCCTTTGAATTTTATGAGTTTCAACAATTTTTTTAATTCTTTTTTTTACAGGAATAAAAAGATCAGTAAGGTCTTCAAAATCTTTTGTTCTAATTCTTCCATCAACAATTTCAATTGGTAACCTTGGTACAGATAAGCCGGCCATCACCTCTGGGCAGACAGGAATAAGTTCATACTCCCTTTTTAACCGCTTTATAACTGAAGTTGCAAGTAGACAATGACCTCCATCATAACGAACTTTTTCCCCTAATAAACAATGACTTATTAATAGTGGCTTCATTATAATTTATACATATTGACTGTTTCAGAGTAATTAACCTCTTCAATCTCTTCACCACTAGTGATTTTTTCTATCTTTTTTACAATTTGAGTAATTCTATTCAGTGCATTTAAAGCTTTTTCGATACGAGTTTCATCAATATTTGCTTTCCCCAAAGAGAGATTTCCAATAGCAATAGCTAAAGGATTATTGATTTCATGGTTTAGTGTTGTCACCATAGTGTTAATCGTATTAATTTTATTTAAATGTAAACTCTCATGAATGAGAGTTTTAATTTTTAATTGAGTTTTAATTCTTGCTTCAGCAATCTCCATATTAACTGGCTTAGTGATATAATCATTTGCTCCCTTCTTTAATGCTTCAACGACATCACTAGCTTCATCTTTGGCCGTAACCATAATTACGGGTAGTTCGAAATTATTCTTTTGTTTTCTAATTTGCACTAATACGTCTATACCTGAAACCCTGGGCATAATAATATCCAGTAAAACTAAGTCAAATTGCTGTTGATTTAAAACTTCAAAACATTCATCAGCTGACTGAACATACTCACACTCAAAACCTCTTTTGATAAGACGTTTTTTTAAGAGCATCCCATTCATCTCATCATCATCGATTAAAAGAAGCTTTCCCTTTGACGTAGTAGCATTCATCTTAGTAATCCTTTATCTCACTATAATATCGCCTTTAATTCATTAACAAGTAACGGAAGTTTTTGATTGAGCTCATTAAAATTTTCTATAAGCTCTGTTTTCTCCTTGTTCCTTCCCTGTTGTTCCAAAATAAAAGCTTTTTGTTTTAAATCCTCAGCAAAAAAATTAGCAATCATTCCCTTAAGCGTATGCGCATGAAGCTCTAAATCTTGAAAGTTTTCCGTCTCAATAGAACTTTTAATCGCTAAAAGTGTTTCGGGATAAGTCTCTTCAAACACTTCCAAAAGCTCCCCAATAAGCTCTTCATCCCCATCAAAATGAACCTTTAAGTCTTTCTCATTAATTAGCATCTTACAGCTCCTCATCGGAATTTTCTTCCTTAAAATAAACTTTATTAAACAATACTATTATAAAGCCAAAATTCATTTTTAAGTAAAAGAATACATTAGCTAAGTGTCTAATTTTGCGAAGTTCAAAGAGAAATTATTTACCAAAGTAATCAAAAAAGAGAGGAAATGATTTGTTAACACTTGAAAAATTCATGAGTTTACCATAGCCTAGAGCCTTTAAAAATAAAGTGCTTACCATCGCCATTCGATGATCAAATTCAGGAGATAATATTGCCTGTTTTTTTTGCCAAAAACTTTGTTTTTCTTCACTTAATGGGAAAATTTTTATCTGATCCTTAACATTTTCTAAACAATATTCCACACCATAATAGTTTAAAATATCAAGCAGACCAGCTAGCCTATCACTCTCCTTTAAACGTAATAAATGTATATTAAAAATGGTAGAAGGTGTTTTTGCCAAACAGGCCATAAAAAAAAGAGTAGGCACTAAATCAATACACTCCTCTCCGTTTACCTCAAAGCCTGATAAGTTTTCAGCACGATATATCCATAGCCCTTTTTCTGTAAAACTGAACTTTCCTCCCATTGCTTTAACGATCTCAAAAATTTTAGAGTCTGCTTGTAATGCATCCATCTCTAAAACATTTTGAATAAGTATATTCTGCCTAAAAAGGGCATAAGCAACAAAGTATCCTAATGAACTAAAGTCAGGTGGAATAACATGAAATTTACTTTTTTTTATTTGATGAACAACATGCTTTGTCATTAAATAATATTTTTTTGAAGCTGATAAGTTTTGCGCAATAAGCTCAAAAGAAAAATCCTCACTGGCCTGGCACAACTCTAAAGCAGATGCAAACTGAGTCGTTTCAGAACAGTCCATAACAATTCTTCCTTCAAGGCTTATAGGTCCCTGAATAAATAGTTTCGAATCTTTTAATTCAACAGTACCACCAAGTTCTTTAATTTTTTCCATCAAACTTTCCATTGGCCTTTTTGCCATTCTTTGCTTGAGTGGGAGCACATATTTATTCTGTCCGAGGGCAAGCAGAACACACAGGAATCGAATTGTCGTTCCTCCTTCACTGCCAGAAAGAAGAATCGGCTCTTTTTGCTTTTTTTCACATTGTGGAAATGAACTGACAACTGTCAATGTCTCTTTTTTATGACGGAAATGAACTCCAACTTCTGTTAAATTTTTTAATAAATCCGTTACATCCGTTGAAGAAGGTAATTTGGCTAACTCTATTTCTTGCTTTGATAAAACAGCCGCAATCAAGTAGCGATTTGCATAAGACTTAGAGGTAGGACAAGAGACAATCTCTGGTAAATTAGTTGAAGTAAGTTGAATAAAATTTGGAGTCATGTATATTCGCTTTAACCTCAGCAAGCTCTTTTAAGACAACTGAGACGTTCCTTTTTTCATCAATGATAATAAATTCAATACCCTTATAAATTCTTTTTTTATCATAACTTAAATATTGCCAAAAATGATCAAAATCCATTTTTTGAAGAGGAGAAATCTCTAAAGAAATTTTTTCTTTTGCATATGATAAATCCTTATACAATTCAAGATTAAACAACCTTATGATCATCTCTAAGCCATAATAAACAGCTATCCCATGGGGAATGGACATAAGCTTTTCAATTGCATGGCCAAATGTATGTCCTAAATTTAGAATTTTTCTTTGACCGGCTTCCTGGAAGTCTTTTTCAATAATTTGTTGCTTAAACTTAGCACACTTAAGGATTAATTCTTCATCAAGGCCAAAATCTAGAATATAATGATAGATTTCTTTATCAAGAAAGGCATATTTAAGAAGCTCACCTTTGCCCGACGAAAGCTCCAACTCATCAAGCGTCTTTAAAAAATCAAAACAATAAATGATTCTCTCTGGAAGATGAAAAGCTCCAACTAAATTTTTACCTTGAATCGTATTTATTCCGACTTTCCCACCAATACAGGCATCAATCATACTCAGAAGTGTTGTAGGAATAATGTCCCACGAAACACCTCGCAAAACTGTAGCGGCTACAAATCCAGCAAAATCGCTCGTAGCACCTCCTCCTATGGCCAGGATTCGACTTTTCCGGGTTATTCCTTTATCTAAAAAAAAGTTTAAGGCTTCTGAATATTTCACAAAATTCTTACAAGCTTCTGGTTCGTCTAAAACAAAACTCTTCTTTTTTTCTACAATCTCATGAATTTTAGGATAAAAATTTAATAGTCTCTTATCGACTACAATATATTCATAGGCTGAAATCTTGGCTAATAGGTCTAAATAAGCTACTTTAATCATACGTATTTACTACATTATTTTATCAAGGTGGACAAGCTGCAAAAAGAAAGTTTCAGAATTCTAAAAGAGTTAAATAGTTTAACTCAAAAATTACCCCAATTAGAATTGGCCATTTCTCAAGAACTTAATCGCCTAGAAAAAATTGAGAATATGCGTCTAGAACGGCAAGAAAAACTCACTTTATACAAGGAGCAATCCCAACAAGCCCAGGCTGAACTAGACACCCTAGAAAAAGCAATTCAAACCCTTTCAAACCAAATTAAAAAAGATAAAGACCACCTTAAAAGCAGTTCTTCTCAAGAACAAATAATAGCTTTAGAGACTCAAATCCAATCCATGCAAACTCTTCTAGAATCGAAAGAAAATGCTGGCTTAGACTTATTAGAAAAAGTTGAAACATTAGATAAGGCTATAGAAGATGCTGAGCATTTTTTACAAGGCTCACAGGAAACACTCAAAGAAATTGAACAAGAAATTCTTCAAAACAATAAAGAAGTATATTTAGAGCTCCAACAAAAAAGATCTCGCATAAAGTCTCTTGAAAAAGAACTTCCTGAAAAATTAGTACATAAACTTTTTATTTTAAAAAAACAAAAAAAAGATGCACAGCCTTTGACTCAAATATCTGTAAAAAACACCTGCCAACTTTGCGGCTATCTTCTTCCCAAGGCCTTAGCTGATTCAATTGAAATAAAACTTAAGCTTCATTGCTGTCCTGGTTGTGAACGAATTATTATACCTGAGTCTGTGAAATTTAATTAGAAACAACCTTTTACCTATAAGTAATTCATGGTGTCAAAATAACACTTGTTTTTAAATTAATATTCATTTATATTTCGCCAACTTTGAAGGAACTGGCCACAACTTCATTGTCATAAATTCTTATCAATTTTGGAGTACGAAATGAAAATATTTGCGCAAAGTATAATGGCTTCTCTTGTCATGATTATCACTCATAGCTCTTTTGCTAACTTCAACGACCCAGAGCTTGCTGAAGTTTATCGGCAAAGACATAAAAATATGGATATCTGCGCCGAAGTGAAAGAAGATCTCTTAGCTGCTCAAACCAGATTTGAAAGTTTTCATTCTAAGGTCGAATCCGCTAATAAGGCCATTAGAAATCAAAGACAAGTTCTCAATGCTAAAAGACAAGAACTTCACTCCACAGAACAACATCTTAATGAAACAAGATCACAGCTCAACTCCCTTAAAAACAAAAAGTCTAATAAAGACAAAATTATTGCTAAGGCTAATCAAGACCTACAAGAGGTTCAACAAGCTTGGCCTGCAACGAATAATGAATACAACAAGAAAAAAAGAAGAGAAGAGAAAAAATGTGATAGAGGTTGGGGTTTTGGAAATCTAACCTCAAGTTGCAGAGATGCCAAAAGAGAATTAAGTAGAATCAAAAAGAAAAGAAATGCTCTAATTGATAAAAAGAAACAAGCGCAAGCTTCACTCAATGAAATGGCCCAAATTGATCAAAAAATTGCTCGTGCAAAAAGGGCGCGTGAGGCTGCTAAAAATAACTATGATTCTGCACGTACAGGCGAGTCTGTGGCGCAAATGGAACGAGAGCTCAGACAACTGATTGCGAGACGCGATAATAATAATCAGGGCTATCAAGAAGTTGAAGCAAGATATGGAAGACTTCAAGTAAGAACAGAGAAATGTATAAAAATGCAATTTGAAGGTAGAAAAAATAAAGCCTTTAAGGAAAGCCTTATAACTTTTGCTCAAGACAATGGGGCTGGATGTGATCAGGCCATGGCCGTTATGGCATCGGCAAGAGGTCAAGCTCAAAAAGCGGGAGTTAATGAAGCTTATCAAATGGTTTGCGAATCAGACTTATTAGTGAGAGAAGTTATAGTTGAAGTTGAATCAGAGTCTAACCATACTCAATGTCACAATAATCAAGATGATTCTTCAGCACACAATGGATATCAGACCGAATTTATCTATGAAGAAATAACGACAAATTCAAGCCCAAGTCAAACATACCCTAGTCATTTAAGACAAGGTCGTTCTCCAGTGGAACTGAAGACAATCTCTAAGGTTGGAGCAAAACAAATTAAGCTTGATATTGATAAAATTGATATGGAAGCAAATTATGATTACATACAAATTCTCGACGGTGAAGGAAATATTATCGCGGATAAGCTAACAAATCCAAGTCGAGGAAATCCTATAAAAGATTATTCAACCGGATGGATTGATGGTGACTCACTTACAATTATGATTTATACAGATGGTCTTACAGAAAGAACTGGATTTCATGTCAGTGGTTTTGAAGTAAGATACTAATACATGTTGGGGAACAGTATTTTTATAAAGGCCAGTAATGACTGGCCTTTTTTATTAATTGTTATCTAAATGTTCTCCTTTATTTAGCTTCTCCAAAATTTTCATATAAAGAACATAACAGGTTGGAACAAAAATTAGCGTAATACTTGTTGAGAACAATAAACCATAGGCAAAACTCACTGCCATAGGCTTTAAAAACGGGTCCCCACCAGGCATATGAGCAACTGGTAACAATCCCACTACGGTAGTGAACGTAGTCAAAATAACTGGACGAAAACGGCTTACAGAAGCTTTCACAAGTGAACTCATATGAAAACCATCTGTTTTTAAATAACGATTAATAAAAGTGACTAATACAATTGAGTCATTTATAACAACTCCGGCTAAACCTAACACTCCCATAAGTGCCATAAACCCAATGGCGAGATCAAAAATAAAGAAAGAGCCAATAACCCCAATAAAACCAAAAGGTATTGCCGACATTATAATTAAAGGTTGAGCAAGTGAAGAAAACTGGACTACGAGTAAAATAAAAATCAAAAACATAGAAACAACTAAGGCTTTTTTAAAACTTTCCAAAGAGTCTTGCGTATCTTTATTCTCACCAGTCAGTTGATAGGTCATACCAGGATAAGTTTTTACAATTTCGTCTAAAAAAGGAGTAATGTCTTGATTAACTTGTCTCGATGTTGACTTCATTCTATCAACTTCACCTGCGATGGAGAAAGTTCTTTGTCTTTGAAATCTTCTAATAATAAAAGACCCATCTTGTTCCTTAAATTTCACCATATTGACAAGAGGAATTCGTCGACCTTGATTATTTTGCACTCTAATTTTTTTTAAAGTTTCTTCTGTCGAACGTCTTTGCTCAGTAAGGCGTACTAAAACATCAATATCTTCATCAGATTTTTTAATTGTCGTGGCCACAAGTCCCTCAAAAGCATTTCTTAGCTCCATCGCAATTTGCGTATTACTTACCCCTAGTCGCCTGGCTTCAGCTTCATTAATATCAACAATAATTTGCTTTTTTCCAACTTCATAATCAATCTCAGAGCTAATCATCTCATCCATAGAATCTAATTTTTGCTTAATTTTTTCCGAAGCACTTTTTAAGTCATAAAGAGAATCTGAAGAGATTTCTACATTTACTGGTTTACCTGAAGGTGGCCCGCCCTTAATTTTTTCTAACGAAAATGTATACTCTCCAACAATATTTTTTGCTCGTTCTGAAACAATTTTCAAAATCTCATCTGTTTTACGTAATCTAAGGTCCTGCATTGTAAGCTCTATAAAAATAGTCCCATAATGTGAACCTGTTCTTGGGGTTCCTCCTTTAGACCATTGATAACCAGTAATGGTTCTAAAGCCTACCAGCTCATCAGCTTTAATTTCTTCTTGGATAATCTTTTCCATTTCTAAAAGAGTTTTATTAGTCCTTTCAAAACTAGCGCCTACAGGGCCTTTGATATTAAAATAAGCATAGGTAACATCATCTCCAGGAAAAAGCTCAAAGCGCATTTTTGTCCCTAAAGTAATAGCACCTACAAACATGATGATAAAAATAAAGACTGTCGTCTTAGCATAATTCAAAGCTACTTCTAAACTCTTCTGATAAAAGTGTTGTAAAGGTTTATACCATCTTGTTTTTTCCATATTTTTAACTTTTCCAGCAAAGTCGGATAAATGACCAGGAAGAATTAAAAAACACTCAAGCCAACTCGCTATTAAGCAAATAATAACTACTGCTGGAACTGGCCACATAAATTTCCCCATGATTCCATCCATAAAAAATAATGAACCAAAAGCAATCATCGTGGTGATGACAGTTGAGGTGACTGGCGCCAAAGTCTCTTTAGCTGCTTTCTTTGCAGCCTCCTTAGGTTTAAATCCTTTTTCTAAAAACTGATAATACTGCTCTGCCACAATAATAGAATCATCTACTAACATTCCCAAGACAAGAATCAGACCAAACATAGAAATAAGATTAATTGTGATATCAAAAGAGTCCATTAAAGAAAAAGCTACTAAAAAGGCAAATGGTGCCCCTAAAGCCGTTATTAAAGAAACCCTAAAATTCATAAAGAAAACAAGACAAATAATAACGAGAATAATTCCTTGAACACCATTTTGAGAAAGGACTCCAAGACGTTTTTTTACATAATAAGAAAGATCGTTAAATGCCTTATACTCAAAACCTCTTTCTTCGGCTAATTTTTTGATTTCTTTCTCTACCAGCTCTGATGTTTCAATAACATCTGCGTTGGCTTTAGCACTCACACCTAAAAAAATAGCAAGCTTCCCATCAGCTCTTTCCTCTCGAGTCTTATCTCTCAAAATCCGTGAGACTCTTGCAACGTCCTTAACTTGAATAGAACTTCCTCGGTCATTAGATATAATGACAATATTTTCTAAACTCTTAACTGTTTCATTTTCTTGTAAAGTTCTTACAAGCTTTTCTTGCTTAGGGAGTTTAATATTTCCAGCTGTAATATTGACTTGACGATCTTTAATCGCATTTAAAATCTCCATCAAGGTCAAGTCATACTGAAGAAGTTTTTCAAGTTTTACTTGTATATCAAAAACTTCTTCCCTATAACCGTTCAAAGTGACTTTCGCGATAGGAGAAAAGCGCTCAATCTTATCTCTCACAAATTTCGCATGCTTTCTTAGCTCCCTTTCACTTAGCCCATAAATGGCATACTCCACAAGGGCCCTTTCAGTATTGGTAGCTTTACTTATAACTGGCGACTCAACTTCATCCGGGACATTTTGGGCCAAATCACTTAAAGCATTTCGAACCTCTACTAAAACATCATCTGTGTCATAATCAGGATCAATTTTTAAAGAAACAATAGAGGCTCCCTCGGCACTCATAGCATTAATTTCTTCAATCCCATCAACTTCCTTCAACTCTCGCTCAACCTCTATTGTAATAAGCTTTTCAATATCCTCAGCAGCAGCTCCTTGATATAGAGTTCTTACGGTAATATAATTGAAATCAACATTAGGGAAAGTTTCTTTATTTAATGAAACAATAGACATAAAACCAATAACAATGATTAACAAAGTCAACAAATTAACTACAACTGAGTTTTCAACAAAATAATCGATAATTTTATTCATATTAATCCGTATAGATATTTAAAAAGTTAATGATATGTCCATTAAGATAGGCCAATGTACTTAGACTCGTTTCATATAAGGCAAGCATATTAATTTTATTAATCTTTGCATTAATTAAGCTCTCCTCTGAACGTAAGAGTTCTTCAAAACTTACTTGTCCTCTCGCATAAAGCTTCTTATGCTCAATCACTGAGCTTAAGGCCACATCAATTTTTTCTTGGGTCAGACCAATTCCATCTTCCAATCGCAATAAATTTTCATTCAAAATTTTAACTTGCACCTCAAGTTCACTCTTTCTATTAGTGAGACTTAGTAAGTTTTTTGAACGTTGAAGTAAAAGTTTTTTCTTTTGAGCAGTACTTTGTCCACTCCCTAGAGGAATCGTGTAGATCAAGCTGATTTTTTTTTCATCATGTATTCCTGGCGAAAAAGAATCCGAAAAGGCTTCAGACTTTTCTTGTTCTACTGAATTTTTTGTATAGCTCAAGTTAAGTGCTAATGAGCTAGAGGTTTGCTCATAAGTTTTATCCAACTTTAATTCTGTCAATTGATTATAAAGCTCTAAATTGGCAATTTCCAAAAACTCATCGTTCTCATAAATAAACTTATAATCTTTAAGAGGCTTAAAAGTCCAGTTGACTTTATCATAATCCGATTGTGAAAAATTCATTCCAATTATATTTTCAATGATAAGAACCTTCTGCCTAAGTTCATTTGCCCTTTTAAGATTGTCTCTATACAAACGATCAAGTAAAATACTTAACTTCGCATCTTTATAAGCTATAAAAAAATCATAAGAATCTTTTTGTATATCCAATTGATATTGTTTGCGATCAGCTTGATTTTGTTTATGCAGGATATCCCAGTCAATTTCCAAAGATTTATCTAAAAACTCATAACGATATCCCAGACTATTTTTAGTTTCATAAACTTTGTCCCCTGAAAAATTATAAAGACTTGATGAAGCCCAATTTGAAATATCATAATCAGTCTGCAGGTGAGATAAGGTCAATGTCCCGAAGTGATAACTCGATTTCGTCAATGAAAAGCCATAGTTTTGATTAATTGTCTGTTGTGACTGAAATGAAATTAAAGACTGTAAAAAAGAATCTGAATGAGCTGCTGAAAACTCCAAAGCCCAATCAAACCTATTTTTTCCAATATCAAAATCCGTTTGAATTATTTGTTTATTTACTTGAATTTCTCTTAAACGGTCAGAACCTTTATAGCCTTGATATAAACTTTGAAAAACTGCCTGTGCCGAAAATGGCACAAAAAGAAGTATGAATAATTTTCTCACTTTTCCTCCAGAGAAAATATTTATACAAACCGAGAAAGACTGGTCATCGCTGAACTATTCAGAGGAAAGTCCGGACACCATAGGGCAACATAGCGGGTAACGCCCGTCCACCGTAAGGTGAGGACAAGTGCAACAGAAAGCAAGTACAGTTCGGCTGTAGTGAAATCAGGTAAACTCTATGTGGTGCAAGCTCAAATAGGCCAACGTTTTATCACGGTCCGTGTGAGTTGGCGGGTAGAGTGCATGAGCCTAAGAGTAATTTTAGGCCTAGATGAATGATGACCCTTTGACAGAATCCGGCTTATTTCTTTCTCGGTTTTATATTTTAGGAGAAAAGATGAAATTTATATTATTAAGCTTACTTTTACTTCCCTTTTATTCATTAGCAAGTACCAAGATTGAATGTGTTCAGACTAAAGGCTGGGAAACCAATGAGATGTTTGTTAAGGCCAGTCTCGCAGCTAAGCTAGAGATCCTCTCAAACAAAAATATTTTGCTACAAAATCTTACTCTTAGTTACTCTATTCATGATGATAAGCTTAGTTCTTATGCATGGTCAGAAGGTCAATCCCATTTTACAAGCGTCAATAACAATCCCAACTATACTCCTAGAAAATATTTAAATTATTTTCAATTTCAGACCTATATTTCTAGTCACGACTCACTAGGTTATGGTTATATTGATATATTACTTCCAAAAGAAGCTATTATGACTCAACAAGAAAGTTTTAATGCATATTTACAAATGACAGGAATGGACGATCACTTTGGTGGTACAATAAAAATTTATTGTCGTTTACTCTAAAAAAACCACCCTTTCGTTTTTAATACCAAAAGCAAAACTTGGCCAATTAAACTCATTCTGCTTAAAAGCTTTGTTAGAGTTTAAAAATCTGTCATTTATCTTCATTTGTGACATAATTTCTACAAGCTTTTTCTTATTCTGTTGTGATTTTTTTATTGCGTTTGAGCTCAATAAAGCAGCATAATATCCCATTAGTCTATAATCATTTTCTATACCAAGTCCCTCTTCCAAGCTCTGTGTCTTTTGCTTTTCTAAAGATGAGATAACTGGTGTTTTTGAGTAGTCACCAACAAAGTCAAAAAAAATGGCATTTGAAAGATATTCACTATTTGTTTTCAATAAATCTTTTGACCTCCACTCATACGTTCCGATCAAAGGTATTTTTGGCATTTTATAATAATCAAATAACTTAATGAAGTGATGAACAATCTTCACATTGTCAGGTATAAAAATGGCGTCATAAGAAATTTCAGCTGGTAAAAAAACTAGCTTCTCATTCAAGGCAAAGCCAGCCTCTTTCGCCTTACTCATTTCTTCTTTGCGAATTTTCATATATTCTTCTCTTCTCTTATAACGATTAATATTGAAAATTTTTCGGCAAGTTCTATCAAGACTTTCAAAAGTATTTGAGTCATAAACTTCATTAAAAACGATCTCTATCCCATTTTGTTTCAAATGCTTTTCAATATCGAGTAAAAAGGGAGCTTTCTTATAGTGAAGAGGCTTTAAAATAGCGAGACGCTTTATTTTTTTTTGTTTTATTTTTTTCAACATCTGCGCAATATAGTTTTTTCTATTTGGAAATAATTTTAATCGCGTTTCACTTGTCTGGGCCTGTCCTTCTAAAACAAGAGTCGGAATATTGGTTAACTCTTGCCATTTTGATATATAGTTTACTACTTTCTGGCTTCCCCAAGTTATAATAAGACCAACCTTTTGTTTCACCACAAGTTCAGCAAATGCTTTTTTCACAGAAGAAGGGTCTGCACTTACTTTTTTTATAATATATCTTTGATCTGATTGTGTTTGACTCCTATATTTAAGAATCCCCTTTAAAATAAGTTTATTTTTTAAGAGAAACTCTTTTCCTTCTTGAATAATAACTCCAACTTTATTGGCGTGATTTTGCTCAAGACTTTTAAGCTGAGAATGATATTTTTGACAAATCACTTTTGAGTGATACTGAAACCAGTCTTGCTTAGACTGAGCTTCCTTGGCAAGAAACTTGTAAAGTTTTGCTTGTTGAAGACAACCTGGATCTAGTTTTTCATTTAAGACCATTTTCTCAACAGGCTTCTTTTCTTTTATCTTCGTTACGATATGATCACCTCCTGGAGAAGAGGCACATGATAAAAACGAAAAAAACAAAATTGTTAGTAAAAATCTTTTACAAATCATTCATTCCAATCCTTAAAGGTTTTCCTTGCTCTATTTGATATAAATCAGACTTGTTTTCCTCAGGAACCCTTCCCGGTGGAAAATACATTTTTATTCCGCGAGGATCGAGATGACCAAAACGCGGATGAACATAAGCACTTTCTAAACTCCTAGGCTTGGGAAGATAAGCTGAATTCAAATAAGAAATCGACTTTTTAGCAACCTGCCCCCACAAAACGGCTGCAGTAGTACTTGCAGAAATATTCGATTTAAAGCCGTATTGTTGATCACTTCCTAACCAAGTGACAATAACTAAATCATCAGTAAAGCCACAGAACCAATTATCTTTAGAGTCATTAGATGTTCCTGTTTTTCCTGCAACTTTTCCTGAAAGGAACCTTAAGCGATAGCCTGTTCCATATTTAATGACATCTTTTAGACCTTCAACAATCAATTCATTAGTTGATTGATCTATAATCTGCTCATGCTTTTTTGTTCTTTGATATATAAT
>LUMW01000594.1_pt1 | contig 18645 bp, 20 predicted proteins | sample 729761 | NCBI WGS metagenome assembly LUMW01 (sample SAMN03860302, study PRJNA289734) | marine metagenome | biome: seawater column; feature: ocean; material: water; isolation source: Red Sea water column Station 192 - depth 500m | place: Saudi Arabia: Red Sea | collected 2011-10-15 | depth 500 m
CTCGACGGCACGTCGTACCTGGACGCGCCGCTGCACGAGCGCCGTGCCGTGCTCGAGGCGGCCCTCGCGGACGTCGAGGCGCCGGTCCACCTCACGCGCACGACGCGGGACAGCGCCGAGGCCGGACGCTGGTTCGAGCAGTTCGAGGGGGCGGGTCTCGACGGGGTCGTGGCGAAGCGGCTCGACGCCCCCTACACCCCGAACGGCCGCACCATGCTCAAGGTCAAGCACGCGCGCACGGCCGACGTCGTGGTGGCCGGGTACCGGCTGCACAAGACGTCGACGCCCGAGCAGCCGCTGCTCGGGTCGATGCTGCTGGGGCTGTACACCGACGACGGACGCCTGCAGCACGTCGGCGTCTGCGCCTCGTTCACCGCGACGCGCCGGGCCGAGCTGGCGGCCGAGCTCGCGCCCCTGCGCGCGGAGCTGTCGGAGCACCCGTGGGGTGCCTGGCAGACCACGCAGGCGCACGAGGACGGCCGGCTGCCGGGCGGGCAGAGCCGCTGGACCGGCACGAAGGACCTCTCGTTCGTGCCGCTGCGCCCGGAGCGCGTGGTCGAGGTCGGCTACGAGCACATGGAGGGCCGCGGCGAGGAGGGCCGGTTCCGCCACACCGCGCAGTTCAAGCGCTGGCGCCCCGACCGGGAGCCGACGTCGTGCACGTACGCCCAGCTCGAGGAGGTCGTGTCCTACGACCTCGGCGACGTGCTCGCCTAGCGGCGCGGACCGTCGCCGAGCCGTCTCAGCTGCTCCAGCAGCGCCTCGGACGGCAGGAGCTCGTCGCCCGCGATCAGGTCGTCGCGCACCTCGGTCGGCAGCGTCTCGACGCCGTCCTCGCCGAGGTGGCGCACCTCGTCGTGCAGCGCCTCCATCCGGGCGTCGAGGGCGTGCGCGGAGTCGGCGGCGTCGCAGAGGCGCTCGGCGAGGTCGTCGGGGACGGCACCGCGGTACTTGTAGTGGATCTTGTGCTCGAGGCTGGCCCAGAAGTCCATGGCGATGGTGCGCAGCTGCACCTCGACCGTGACCGGGACCGGCCCGTCCGACAGGTACACGGGCACCTCGAGCAGCAGGTGCAGGCTGCGGTAGCCGTTGGCCTTGGGCGAGGCGATGTAGTCGCGGACGTCGAGGACGGTCAGGTCGTCCTGCGACGTGAGCAGCTCGTGCACGCGGTAGACGTCGGAGACGAAGCTGCACGTGACGCGCACGCCGGCGATGTCGGTGATGGTCTCGCGGATCGACTCGAAGGTGGGCAGCGTGCCCTTGCGGCCCATCTTCTCCGCGAGGCTGTCGGGCGACTTGAGCCGCGACGCGATGTGCTCGATGGGGTTCGTGTCGTGCATGAGCGCGAACTCGTCGCGCAGGATCGTCAGCTTGGTGACGACCTCCTCCATCGCGAACCGGTGCCGGAGCATGAAGCGGGTGAAGTCCTGTCGCAGCGCCTTGGGGTCGTCGAGGTGCAGGACCTCGTCGCCCTGCCCCAGCGCCTCCTTGCTCGTCAGCTCCACGCGGTCAGCCTACGACGGGCGGTCGACGCGTGACGGGTCGTGCGCGAGGCGGTCTCGTCCCGGCGCGGTGTCGGTACGGCGCCCTACGGTGGCCCCGTGGGCGTGATGGACGAGGCGGAGCAGGTGGCTCCCGGGTCGCTGACGGCGTGGCACGACTGGTTGCGGGGGCACCACGGCGACGCACGGGGCGTGTGGCTGGAGATGTCGGCCCGCGTCGCCGAGGGCGACGATGCGCTGTCGTACGAGAACGCGGTCTGCGAGGCCCTCTGCTGGGGCTGGATCGACGGACGGGTCCGTGGCGCGGCCGACGGCCGGGGCGCCGCGATCTGGATGTCGCCCCGCCGGCGGGGGAGCGCGTGGGCGGCGTCGAACCGCGCCCGCGTGGCCCGGTTGGTCGAGGAGGGGCGGATGCGTCAGCCCGGCCAGGCCGTGGTCGACGCCGCGCGGGCCGACGGCTCCTGGACCGTCCTCGTCGGACCCGAGCAGGGCGAGGAGCCGGACGCACTGCGCGCCGGCCTCGACGCCGACCCCGCCGCCCGCGCGTTCTGGGACGCCCTCCCGCCGAGCGCCCGCCTCTTCGCGCTCACCCAGCTGGCCACGGCCAAGCGGGAGCCGACCCGCCTGTCCCGCATCGAGAAGCTGCTCGCCCAGTGCCGCGCCGGTGAGCGGCCCGACCGCTGACGCATCGCTGGACGGTCGCCCCCGCGGGCGGTGGATCGTCCACCTTCTCAGCGTCCAGACGGTGGAGAGCTCACCGCCCGGGGGAGGCGGTGTCGGGCGGTGGATCGTCCACCGTCCCAGCGCCGAGAGGGTGGAGAACTCACCGCGCCGGGGAGGCGGCGTCGAGCGGTGGATCGTCCACCGTCCCAGCGCGCCCGGACCTCAGCCCTGCTTGTTGCGTGTGTCCTTGCTGGGCTGCACGCGCTTCGGCTCACCCGGCATCTTCGGGTACTCCGGCGGGTACGGCAGGTCGCCGAGGCCGCGCTCGAGGTCGGCGCGCCAGAGGTCGAGCAGCGGCTCGAGCGACTGGGGCTCGTCGTCGATGTCGGCCCAGGCGTCGCCGCCGCGCTCCGCGAGGAGGTCGGGGATCGTGCGCAGCGTGAAGGCCATCGGGTCGTCGACGTCGGCGAGCTCGTCCCACCGCAGGGGGAACGACGCGGGCGCGCCCTGCTTCGGGCGCAGGCTGTAGGCCGACGCGATGGTGCGGTCGCGGGCGTTCTGGTTGACGTCGACGAAGATCCGGTCGCCGCGCTCCTCCTTCCACCAGGCCGTGGTCACGCGGTCGCTGCGTCGCTCGAGCTCGCGGCCGAGACCGATGGCGGCGTGCCGGACGTCGGTGAAGGTCCACCGCGGCTCGACCCGGACGTACACGTGCACGCCGTTCTTCCCGCTGGTCTTCACGTGGCCGCGCAGGCCGAGGTCGCCGAGCAGCTCCCTCACGGTGCCGGCCTCCCGGACGGCGTCGACGAACCCGGTGTCGCCGTGCGGGTCGAGGTCGATCCGCAGCTCGTCGGGCCGGTCCAGGTCCGCTCGCCGGGCCGGGCCGGGGTGGAAGGTGATGGTGCCCATCTGCGCGGCCCACGCCACGACGGCGACGTGGTCGGGGCAGAGCTCCTCGGCGGTGCGTCCGGTGGGGAAGTGCACCCGCACCGACCGCGCCCAGTCGGGCATGCCGCGCATGACCCGCTTCTGGTAGAACGCGTCGCCCTGCGGGCCGCGCCCGTGCGTGGCCTCACGGGCCGTGAGCGTCATGCCGGGCTGCACGCCCTTCGGCCACCGCTCGAGCGCGGTGGGGCGGTCGCGCAGGGCACGGACGATGCCGTCGCCGACCGCGACGTAGTACTCGACCACCTCGAGCTTCGTGACCTCCGGGCCGTGCTCGGACGCCGGGTAGATCACGCGGTCGGCGCTGGAGACCTTCACCTCGCGTCCGCCCGCGTCGACGACGACCGCCGCAGTCTTGCCTGCCATGACGGCAGCCTAGGCCCGACGCGGCGGAGGTGCCGGGCCGTGGGCTGCAGGGGGCGGCGTGGGTGAGGGTTGCCTTCTTTGAACGACCGGAATCAATAACGGCACACTGGTGTTGTGAAATACATGCGCGCCGAGGAGATGGAGTCGACCACCGTCGACGACGCCCCCACGCGCGAGCGCGTGGCGACGTCGATCCTGGAGCACGGTCCGTCGACCGCAGCCGACCTCGCCCAGCGGCTGGGCCTCACGCCCGCCGCCGTGCGACGTCACCTCGAGCAGCTGCTGGCCGACGGCGTCCTCGCCCAGCGCCAGCCGCGCTCCACGGCGCGTCGCGGTCGCGGCCGACCCGCCAAGGTCTTCGTCATCACCGACGCCGGCCGCGACACCTTCGCGCACTCCTACGACGACCTCGCCGCCGACGCCCTCCGCTTCCTCGCGGAGACCGCGGGCGACGACGCGGTCGCCGCGTTCGCAGCCCGACGCCTGCGCGCCCTCACCGAGAAGTACCGCCCGCTCGTGGAGGCCGCACCCGTCGAGGAGCGTCCTCGGGTGCTCGCCGACGCGCTGAGCGCCGACGGGTTCGCGGCCTCGGCCGGCACGACGCCGGCCGGTGCGCAGATCTGCCAGCACCACTGCCCGGTCGCGCACGTCGCGGCCGAGTTCCCCCAGCTGTGCGAGGCCGAGACGGCGATGTTCGCCGACCTGCTCGGCTCCCACGTCCAGCGCCTCGCGACGATCGCCCACGGCGACGGCGTGTGCACGACCCACCTGCCCCATCCCACGACCCAAGCCACAGGTCCCACCACAGAGAGGGTGTCGTCATGACGACCAACTCGATCGAAGAGCTCAACCCCGGGCTCAAGGACGTCGGCCGCTACGAGTTCGGCTGGTCCGACGCGAACGACGCGGGTGCCAACGCCCAGCGCGGCCTCAACGAGGAGATCGTCCGCGACATCTCCGCGAAGAAGAGCGAGCCGCAGTGGATGCTCGACCTGCGCCTGAAGGGTCTGCGGCTCTTCGACCGCAAGCCGCTGCCCACGTGGGGCGCCGGCCTCGAGGACATCGACTTCGACAACATCAAGTACTTCGTGCGCTCCTCGGAGAAGCAGGCCGCCTCGTGGGAGGACCTGCCCGAGGACATCAAGAACACCTACGACCGTCTGGGCATCCCCGAGGCGGAGAAGCAGCGTCTCGTCGCCGGCGTCGCCGCGCAGTACGAGTCCGAGGTCGTCTACCACTCGATCCGTGAGGACCTCGAGGAGAAGGGCGTCCTCTTCCTCGACACCGACACGGCGCTCAAGGAGCACCCGGAGATCTTCGAGGAGTACTTCGGCACCGTCATCCCCGTCGGTGACAACAAGTTCTCCGCGCTGAACACGGCGGTGTGGTCCGGCGGCTCGTTCATCTACGTGCCCAAGGGCGTCCACGTCGACATCCCGCTGCAGGCCTACTTCCGTCAAGAAGAACGCCCGCGTCCGGTACACGACGATCCAGAACTGGTCGAACAACGTGTACAACCTGGTTACCAAGCGTGCGACGTGCGAGGCCGGCGCGACCATGGAGTGGGTCGACGGCAACATCGGCTCGAAGGTCACCATGAAGTACCCGGCCGTCTACCTGATGGGCGAGCACGCCCGCGGCGAGACGCTGTCGATCGCCTTCGCTGGCGAGGGCCAGCACCAGGACGCCGGCGCCAAGATGGTGCACGCCGCCCCCCACACGTCGAGCTCGATCCTGAGCAAGTCGGTGGCCCGCGGTGGCGGTCGCACCTCCTACCGTGGCCTGCTGCAGGTCATGGAGGGCGCGTACGGCTCGGCCAGCACGGTCAAGTGCGACGCGCTGCTCGTCGACCAGGTCAGCCGGTCCGACACGTACCCCTACGTCGACGTCCGCGAGGACGACGTGACGCTCGGCCACGAGGCCACGGTCTCGAAGGTCAGCGACGACCAGCTCTTCTACTTCATGCAGCGCGGCATGGAGGAGGACGAGGCCATGGCGATGATCGTCCGCGGGTTCGTCGAGCCCATCGCGCGCGAGCTCCCGATGGAGTACGCGCTCGAGCTGAACCGCCTTCGAGCTGCAGATGGAAGGAGCCGTCGGCTGATGACCCTCGTCGACACCGACCGCACGGTCGAGAACATCGGTCAGGCCCTGGAGCTCGACCACGTCGAGTCCCACCTGCACCCCGAGCCGTCCTACGACGTCGCGGCGCACCCGGTGCCCACGGGCCTGGAGGAGATCTGGCGCTTCACGCCGCTGAAGCGGCTGCGGGGCCTGCTCGACGGCACCCCCTCCGACGCGCACCTCACGTGGGAGCAGCAGCTGCCCGAGGGCGTCACGCTCACGCAGGTCAGCACGGCCGAGGCGCAGGCCCTGGCCGTCAACGCCCCCTTCGACCGGCTCGGCGCGCTCGCCGTGGCCAACGCCGGGGGCGCTCGACCTCGTCACGGTCAACGACTGGGCCGACGACGCCGTGCACGCCGGCCAGTACAACGTGCGTGTCGGTCGCGACGCGTCGGTCCGCGCGTTCGAGGTCAGCCTCGGCGGCGACCTCGTCCGCACGAACGTCAACGTCGACTACGCCGGTCCGGGCGGCAGCGCCGAGCTGCTCGGCGTCTACTTCGCCGACGCCGGCCAGCACATCGAGCACCGCCAGTTCGTCGACCACACGGCACCGCGCACGAAGAGCAACGTCGAGTACAAGGGCGCGCTGCAGGGCCAGGACGCGCACACCGTCTGGGTCGGCAACGTGCTGATCCGCAAGGTCGCCGAGGGCATCGAGACGTTCGAGCAGAACGACAACCTCGTGCTCACCGACGGCGCGAAGGCCGACTCGGTGCCGAACCTGGAGATCGAGACCGGCGACATCGCCGGTGCCGGCCACGCCAGCACCACCGGCCGCTTCGACGACAACCACCTGTTCTACCTGCAGAGCCGGGGCATCGAGGAGGCCGAGGCGCGTCGTCTCGTCGTGCACGGCTTCTTCAACGACATCATCCGTCGGATCGGCGTGCCTGAGCTGCAGGCGCGGCTCGTCGAGGCGATCGAGTCCGAGCTGGCCGGTGCCGACCTGAGCAAGGTCGGCTGAGCGATGCCCGAGTCCGGACCCCAGTTCGCGGCACCCCTCGACGTCCTCGTCGAGGGGACCGCGACCGCGGTCACCGTCGACGGCGTCGACGTCGCGCTGGTACGCGAGGGCGACGCGGTCTACGCGATCCGCGACGAGTGCTCGCACGCCGCGATCCCGCTGTCGGAGGGGGAGGTGGAGGGCTGCGAGATCGAGTGCTGGCTGCACGGGTCGCGCTTCGACGCCCGCACCGGCAAGCCCCTCAACCTGCCGGCCACCGAGGCCGTCCCCACCTACCCCACGACCATCACCGACGGACGCGTCCTGGTCGACGTGTCCGCCCCCACCAGGAGCTGAACCACATGAGCACCCTCGAGATCAAGAACCTGCACGTCTCGGTGAACACCGAGGACGGCGCGAAGGAGATCCTGCGCGGCGTCGACCTCACGGTCAACAGCGGCGAGGTCCACGCCATCATGGGCCCGAACGGCTCGGGCAAGTCGACCCTCGCGTACTCGATCGCCGGCCACCCCAAGTACACCGTCACCGACGGCGAGGTCCTGCTGGACGGCGAGAACATCCTCGAGCTCAGCGTCGACGAGCGCGCCCGCGCGGGCCTGTTCCTCGCGATGCAGTACCCCGTCGAGGTCCCCGGCGTGTCCGTCGCGAACTTCCTGCGCACCGCCAAGACCGCCATCGACGGCGAGGCCCCCAAGCTGCGCACCTGGGTCAAGGACGTCAACGCCGCCCTCGAGCGCGTCACCCTCGACCCGACGTTCGCGCAGCGCAGCGTCAACGAGGGCTTCTCCGGTGGTGAGAAGAAGCGTCACGAGATCGCCCAGCTCGAGCTGCTGAACCCCAAGTTCGCCGTGCTCGACGAGACCGACTCCGGCCTCGACATCGACGCCCTGCGCGTCGTGTCCGAGGGCGTCAACCGCTACACCGACCAGGGTGACCGCGGCGTCCTGCTGATCACGCACTACACGCGCATCCTGCAGTACATCAAGCCCGACTTCGTGCACGTCTTCGTCGCGGGCAGGCTGGCCGAGTCCGGCGGTCGCGAGCTGGCCGACCAGCTCGAGGCGGAGGGCTACGACAAGTACGTGAAGGCTGCGGTCTGACATGACCTACGACGTCGAGGCGGTCCGCAAGGACTTCCCCATCCTCGAGCGCACGCTGGCGGGCGACCACCCGCTGGTGTACCTCGACAGCGCCAACCCGTCCCACAAGCCGCGCCAGGTGGTCGAGGCGATCGAGCAGCACTACCTGCAGCACAACGCGAACGTGGCGCGGGCGATGCACCAGCTCGGTGCCGAGGCCAGCGAGGCGTTCGAGCTGGGTCGCACCAAGGTGGCCGGCTTCATCGGCGCCGGTCGACGTGAGGAGGTCGTGTTCACCAAGAACGCGTCCGAGGCGCTGAACCTGGTGGCCCGCGTGCTCGGCGACGCCGGCACGGTGGGGGAGGGCGACGAGGTCGTCATCTCCGAGATGGAGCACCACTCCAACATCGTGCCGTGGCAGCTGCTCACGGAGCGCACCGGCGCGACGCTGCGCTGGTTCGGGGTCACCGACGAGGGACGCCTCGACCTCGACGACCTCGACACCCTGGTCACCGAGCGCACGAAGGTCGTCTCGCTCACCTGGGTCTCGAACATGCTCGGCACGATCAACCCCGTCGAGAAGGTCATCGCTCGGGCCCACGAGGTCGGCGCACTGGTCGTCATCGACGCCTCCCAGGCCGTGCCGCAGATCCCGGTCGACGTCAGCACGCTCGGCGCCGACTTCGTCGCCTTCACGGGTCACAAGATGGTCGGCCCGACGGGCATCGGCGTGCTGTGGGGCCGCTACGACCTGCTCGCGTCGCTGCCCCCGTTCCTGGGTGGCGGCGAGATGATCGAGACCGTCACGATGGAGCGGTCGACGTTCGCCGCGCCGCCGCACCGGTTCGAGGCCGGCCCCCCGCCGATCGCGCAGTCCGTGGGGCTCGGCGCCGCGGTCGACTACCTGACGGCGCTCGGCATGGAGAACGTGGCCGCGCACGAGCAGACGATCACCGCGTACGCGCTGGAGCGCCTCCAGGAGGTCGACGGGCTCACGGTCGTCGGGCCGAAGGAGGCCGTGCAGCGCGGAGGGGCGATCAGCTTCACGCTCGACGACGTGCACCCGCACGACGTCGCCCAGCTGCTCGACTCCCGCGGCGTGGCGGTCCGCGCGGGACATCACTGCGCCAAGCCGGCCCACCAGCGGTTCGGGGTGCAGTCCACCACGCGCGCGTCGTTCTACCTGTACACGACCGAGGCCGAGATCGACGCGCTCGTCGACGCGGTTCGGCACACCCAGCAGTACTTCGGAGGCCGGTGACCATGGCCGACGCATCCCAGGTGGACGCGCTGTACCAGGAGATCATCCTCGACCACTACAAGCAGAAGCACGGCTCGGGCCTGCGCGACCCGTTCGAGTCCGAGGTGCACCACGTCAACCCGACGTGCGGCGACGAGGTGACCCTGCGGGTCCACCTCGACGCCGGCACCGTGTCCGACGTCTCCTACGACGCGGTCGGCTGCTCGATCAGCCAGGCGTCGGCGTCGGTGCTGAACGACCTCGTGGTCGGCAAGCCCGTCGACGACGCCTTCGCGACGCTCGATGCCTTCCAGGCCCTCATGCAGGGCAAGGGCGAGGTCGAGCCCGACGAGGACGTCCTCGAGGACGGCATCGCGTTCGCCGGTGTCGCCCAGTTCCCGGCGCGCGTGAAGTGCGCGCTGCTCTCGTGGATGGCGTTCAAGGACGCCACCAGCCAGGCTCTCAGCACCCAGGAGGACGCATGAGCACCCCGGACCACTCCGACCTGCCCGAGGTCGACCTGAACGCCCCGCAGGAGTCCGCCGTGTCGACGGCGACGAAGGACGAGGACGTCTGGGAGGCGATGAAGGACGTCGTCGACCCCGAGCTCGGCATCAACGTCGTCGACCTCGGCCTCGTGTACGGCGTCGACGTCGACGACCACAGCAACACTGTCCTGTCGATGACGCTGACCTCCGCGGCCTGCCCGCTGACCGACGTCATCGAGGACCAGACCCGCGCCGCCCTCGACGGCATCGTCAACGACTTCCGCATCGAGTGGGTCTGGATGCCGCCGTGGGGTCCGGACAAGATCACCGACGACGGCCGCGAGATGCTGCGGGCGCTGGGCTTCAACGTCGGCTGAGACCTGCCGCGACCTCCGACCCCGACTCCCGCGCATCGCGGGGGTCGGGGTCGGCTGCGTCGGAGGGTCGAGGGCCCGAAGTCCACGGCATGACCCACGTCTCGCGGTCACGATGCGGGGGAGCGGGGCTCGGGCCCGTAGACTGCTCCGGTGAGCTACTACCAGCGGGAGTGACGACCGGACCACGTCCGGCGTTCTCGCACACCCCCTGACCACGAAAGCTCCCCATGATCACCGTCAACGACGTGACGCTGCGCTTCGGCGCCCGCGTCCTCATGCAGAACGTCTCCTTCCGCGTCGACAAGGGCGACAAGATCGGCCTCGTCGGTCGCAACGGTGCCGGCAAGACCACCCTCACGCGCATGCTGTCCGGCGACGGCCAGCCCGCCGAGGGCAGCATCACGCTCAGCGGGAAGATCGGCTACCTGCCTCAGGACCCGAAGTCCGGCGACCTGTCGATCACGGCGCGCGACCGCATCCTCGGTGCCCGCGGCCTCGACGAGGCCCTCGCGACGATGCGCAAGGCCGAGCTCGACATGGGCTCGGCCGACCCCGACGTCGCCGAGCGGGCGATGAAGGCCTACGGCCGCGCCCAGGACGTGTTCTCGGCCGGCGGCGGGTACGCCGCCGAGGCGGAGGCCGCCACCATCTCCAACGCGCTCGGCCTGCCCGACCGCGTGCTCGACCAGCAGCTGCAGACGCTCTCCGGTGGTCAGCGTCGCCGCATCGAGCTGGCCCGCATCCTGTTCAGCGACGCCGACACGATGCTGCTGGACGAGCCGACCAACCACCTCGACGCCGACTCGATCACGTGGCTTCGCGGTTTCCTCAAGACGTTCTCCGGTGGTCTCGTGATCATCAGCCACGACGTCGACCTGGTCGAGGAGACGGTCAACAAGGTCTTCTACCTCGACGCCAACCGCGCGACGATCGACATCTACAACACCGGCTGGAAGCACTACCTGCGCCAGCGCGAGGCCGACGAGGCGCGGCGCAAGCGCGAGCGCGAGATCACGACGAAGACCGCCGAGCGGCTCGTCGCCCAGGGCAACAAGATGCGCGCGAAGGCCAGCAAGGCCAGCGCCGCGCAGCAGATGCTGCGCCGCGCCGAGCAGATGATGTCCGGCCTCGACGACGTCCGCCAGGCCGACAAGGTCGCCAAGATCGACTTCCCGAAGCCGGCTCCGTGCGGCAAGACCCCGCTCATGGCCCAGGGGCTCTCCAAGTCCTACGGCGCGCTGGAGATCTTCGCCGGCGTCGACCTGGCGATCGACAAGGGCAGCCGCGTGGTCGTGCTCGGCCTCAACGGCGCGGGCAAGACGACCCTGCTGCGGATGCTCGCCGGCACCCTGCAGTCCGACACCGGCGAGATCCAGCCGGGCCACGGGCTCAAGATCGGCTACTTCGCGCAGGAGCACGAGACGCTCGACATGGACCGCACGGTGCTCGAGAACATGCAGCGCTCCGCGCCGGAGCTCACCGACACCCAGGCGCGCAGCGTCCTCGGCGCGTTCCTGTTCTCCGGCGACGACACCGCGAAGCCGGCCAAGGTGCTCTCCGGCGGAGAGCGGACCCGCCTCGCGCTCGCGGGACTCATCGTCTCCAGCGCGAACGTGCTGCTGCTCGACGAGCCGACCAACAACCTCGACCCTGCCTCGCGCGAGGAGGTGCTCGACGCGATCCGCCGGTACGAGGGCGCGATCGTGCTCGTGTCCCACGACGAGGGCGCCGTGCGCGCGCTCGACCCCGACCGCGTGCTGCTCCTGCCCGACGGCGACGAGGACCTGTGGAACGACGGCTACGCCGAGCTGGTCTCCCTGGCCTGACCCGCGGCCCCCGTGCGAGGTCGGGGGCGTGACAGAGCCCGCCGTCCGGGTCTAAGGTCGTCAGACCACCAGGACCTGAGTCCCGACACCGGGAAGTCCGTGCAGGGCGGGCAGCCTGACGCCGGGGCGTCGAGGAGCTGCCATGGCCAACCGTCGGCACCACCGTCTCGTCGGACCGATACGCGCCTCCTGCGCCGCGGTGGTCCTGGTCGTGGTCGGGCTCGCCGTCACGGCACCCGACGCGGCCGACGCGGAGGACGACCAAGCGTCGATCACCTACTCGACGGAGTGGACCCAGACGGAGTCGGCCACCGTCACCGAGTCGGCCACCGTCGACGGCTACGTGGGATACGGGGAGGCGACCGCCAGCGCGACGGCCACCCGCACCGGGACCGCGACCGCCGCGACCCAGTGGGAGGCGTACTACGACGCCACCATGGACGCCTACGAGAAGGCCCGTGCCGCCGCCCTCGAGGAGGCCGACGCGCAGGCGCGTGCGCTGGCGCGGGAGCGGGCGGTGGCCGACGCCCAGGCCCAGGCCGACGCGGCGTCGTCCGGCGAGGGCACGGGTGCGCCGTCGTGCGGTGCGCAGCGCCTCAAGTCCGACGGCACGCCGTGGACGTGCACGTTCGCCGACGAGTTCAACGGCACCACCCTCGACACGTCGAGGTGGCAGCGGATCACGACCGAGGGTTCCAGCTTCAGCTACGGCGACTGCTTCCTGCCCGACGGCGACAACGTCGCCGTCCGAGACGGGGCGCTGCGCCTCACCACGCGCCGCGAGGCGTCGGACGTGACCTGCCGGGCCGGCGACCGCACGGTCACGACCCCGTGGACCTCCGGCTCGGTCAGCTCGCTGGGTCGCTTCTCCCAGACGTACGGCCGCTTCGAGTTCCGGGCCGCGATGCCCGCCGTCGACGGACCGGGCTTCCAGTCGGCGCTCTGGCTGGTCCCCGACGAGCCCACCCACTACGGAGGCTGGCCGTACTCCGGCGAGATCGACGTGGTCGAGTACTACGCCCAGTACCCGGACCGCCTGATCCCCGCACTGCACTACGGGTCCGCGTCGCCGTGGTCGACCCGCACGAACAACGACTGCCGGGTCTACGAGCCCAGCAGGTTCCACACGTACGGGCTCGAGTGGACGCCGACGACGCTGACCGTGACGATCGACGGCACCACGTGCCTGGAGCACCGCATCGACCCGGAGGAGCCGCTCACGGCGCCGCAACCCTTCGACCGACCGTTCAACCTCAACCTCACGCAGATGCTGGGCTCGGGGGAGAACAGCGTCCCCGAGGGGGCGACGGCGACGCCGAGGACGATGAGCGTCGACTACGTCAGGGTGTGGCGCTGACGTCCTCGCGGTCGCCGTCGCGCGTGGACGGCGGGCCACCGTGGCCCGCACGTCGCTCCAGCCACTCGATCCGCGCGAACCAGACGAAGCCGGCCAGCGCGAGCCCGGCGAAGAACCACCACTGCAGCCCGTAGAAGAAGTGCGGTCCGCCGCCGAGGTCGGGCTTCGGCTCGAGCTCGAGCCCGCCGGTGCCGCCGGTCTGCTCGCGCAGGTTGAGGTAGCCCGAGCGCACGTCGTACGGGAGCGAGCCGGCGAGCCCGGTGCTGGAGACGGAGCGGACCTGGCCGTCCACCGGCGTCGTCGCGTCGGCACCGGCGTTGCTGTCGGGCCGCAGCCAGCCCTGTACCGTGACGGTCCCGCTCGGTGGCGCGGGGACGTCGCTGGGGGCGGCCGCGGTGTTCGACGTCGGCACCCAACCGCGGTCGACCAGCACGGCGCTGCCGTCGTCGAGGAGCAGCGGCGTGACCACCTCGGCGCCGGGGCGCCCGTCGCGGGTGCTGAACTTCACCGTCACCTGCGACGTCGGGTCGTAGCGGCCCTGCGCGACGACCCGCGTCCACTCCAGGTCCTTCGTGACCTTCAGGCCGACCGGTGCCACCTGGTCGAGGGGGACGGGGTCGGCGGCCAGGTGCTGCTCGACCCGCTCGTTCGACTCGTGCCGGACCTCGCGCTTGTGCCACTGCCAGTCGCCCATGAGCACGCACACGACCGCGAGCGCCACGACGGCGAGGAAGAACCCGATCCACCGGGCGCTGAGCAGGAACCGCACGCCTCGAATCTAGCCGCCCGACACCAGCGGGCTCCGGCGAGGTTGGGTCCTCGCTCCTAGACTGGGGGGATGCAGCTCGGTGACAGACATGGACGTGTGGCCACCGACCTGCGGGTCTCGTTGACGGACCGCTGCAACCTGCGCTGCCAGTACTGCATGCCGGCCGAGGGGCTCGACTGGATGCCCACGGCCGAGGTGCTCACCGACGACGAGGTCGTCCGGCTGATCCACGTCGCCGTCACGCGTCTCGGCGTCGTCGACGTGCGGTTCACCGGCGGCGAGCCGCTGCTGCGTCGCGGACTGGCCTCGATCGTCGCGGCCACCAAGGCGATGCCGGGGTCGCCGCGCACCGCCATCACCACGAACGCCCTCGGGCTGAGCCGCACGGCCCACGCGCTGGCCGCCGCCGGCCTCGACCGGGTCAACGTCAGCCTCGACACCACCGACCCGGAGATGTTCCACCGGATCACGCTGCGCGACCGCTTCCACGACGTCGTCGCCGGGCTCGAGGCCGCCGCCGAGGCCGGGCTCACCCCCGTCAAGATCAACGCGGTGCTGCTGCGGGGCCTCAACGAGGACGAGGGGCCCGCGCTGCTGCGCTGGTGCATGGAGCGCGGCTACGAGCTGCGCTTCATCGAGCAGATGCCGCTCGACGCGCAGCACGGCTGGGGCCGCAGCCGCATGATCACCGCCGACGAGATCCTCGCGCGACTCTCCGAGCACGTGACCCTCACGCCGCTGGACGGGCGGGGGAGCGCCCCGGCCGAGAAGTTCCAGGTCGACGGCGGCCCCCACACGGTGGGCATCATCGGGTCGGTCACGCGGCCGTTCTGCGCCGACTGCAACCGTGTCCGCCTGACCGCCGACGGCCAGGTGCGCACGTGCCTGTTCGCCCGCGAGGAGTCCGACCTGCGGTTGGCCGAGCAGACCAGCTCGTCAGTCACGCTCGGCACGGCGCTCCTCCGCGGGTCCGCCGCCGATCTGGCCGAACGGCTCGGGCTTCATGATGTCGGTGCCCTCACCCTTGGTGCGGACGCCGGCGTTGGCCAGGATCACCGAGGTGTAGGGCAGGAAGACCGCGCCCACCAGGAGCACGATCGCGAGCCACATGACGTGGTTCCAGGCGATCACGGCCCCGATGAAGCAGAGGGTGCGCACGCCCATGCTCAGGGCGTAGCGGAGCTCGCGGGACCCCAGCTCGTCGCTGTGCCCCTCGCTGGCCGAGGTGATCGAGTAGACCTGCTCGTCGCGGCTGCCAGCGGAGCCGGTCGACGAGCCCTTCGGCGGTGTGTGCTTCACCTCTCCAGCGTACGTCGCGTCAGGCGGACCCGCCGGGCGCCGGGACGTGAGGAGGAGGACACCGGCATGATGCTGTCATGAGCAACCGCACCTACCGCGTCACCGAGATCGTCGGCACCTCCCCGGAGGGCGTCACCCAGGCCATCGAGAACGGCATCCAGCGCGCCGGCCAGACCCTGCGCCACCTCGACTGGTTCGAGGTCGAGGGCATCCGCGGCGCCATCACCGACACCGACGTGTCGCACTACCAGGTGACGATGAAGATCGGCTTCCGCCTGGAGGACGACGAGTAGACCCCGTCAGGGTCCCGGCTGCGACGCCGCCGGGCCCGTCGGCTCCTCCTCGGCCGCGTCGGCGGCCTCGACCTCCTCGCGCGTGATGCCGAGCAGGTACATGACCGAGTCGAGGTACGGCACGTTGACCGACGTCTGCGCCTGGTCGCGGACCATCGGCTTGGCGTTGAACGCGATGCCCAGCCCCGCCGCGGCCAGCATGTCGAGGTCGTTGGCCCCGTCGCCGACCGCCACCGTGTTCTTCAGCCCGATGCGCGCCTCGGCGGCGAAGCGGCGCAGCGCCTCCGCCTTGCCGGCCCGGTCCACCACGGCACCCACGACGCCGCCCGTGAGTCGGCCGTCGACGACCTCCAGCTCGTTCGCCGCCCAGTAGTCGATGCCCAGGTCGTCGGCGATGCGCTCGATGATCTGGGTGAAGCCGCCGCTGACGAGCGCGAACCGGTAGCCGAGCCGCTTGAGGCTGCGCACCATCGTGCGCGCGCCGGGCGTGTACTCCAGGGCCGCGTAGACGTCGTCGAGCGCCGACGCCGGCACGCCCTCGAGCCGGGCCACGCGCTGGCGCAGCGACTCCTCGAAGTCGATCTCGCCCCGCATCCGGGGTAGCGGGCCAGACGCAGGATGCGGTCGATGTTGCCGCCCGCCGCCTTGATGCGGCTGGTCAGCGCCGTCATCGCTGCCGGACGGAGGGGGTGGGCGAGCAGCGTGACCTGGCTGCGGCCCACGCGACGCGGACGGTTGTCGCCGACCCCGTGCTCGACCTCGACCACCATGTCGAGCTCCGTGGCGGTGGCGCGGACGGCGTCCTCCAGCGCCCGCGGGTCGTCGGGCAGCGACACGAGCACGCTCAGCACGAGACGACCGCGGACGACGAGCTGCTCGACGTCGACGACCTCGACCTCGAACGGCTCGAGCGACGCGAACAGCCTCGTCGAGACGCCGCTGCGGTCGGGTCCCGTCAGGGTCAGCAGCAGGGTGGGCGCCCCGCATGGCCACCGCGTTCCAGCTCGACTCGGTGAGCGTGGTCAGGCCCGGCAAGCGCCTGCTCGACGACGTCTCCTGGACCGTGCACGACGACGAGCGCTGGGTCGTGCTCGGCCCCAACGGCGCCGGCAAGAGCACGCTGCTGCAGGTCGTCGGCGCACACCTGCACCCGACGTCGGGCAGCGCGCAGATCCTGGGGGAGCGCCTCGGCGCCACCGACGTCTTCGACCTGCGCACCCGGATCGGGCACAGCGCGACCGTCGTCGCCGACCGGATCCCGCCGGTGGAGCGCGTCGAGGACGTCGTGCTGTCCGCCGCGCACGCGGTGACCGGACGCTGGCGCGAGACCTACGACGAGGACGACGTGCAGCGCGCCCGCCAGATCATGGGCGAGCTCGGCATCACCGGCCTCGCCGACCGCACCTTCGGGACGCTCTCCGAGGGCGAGCGCAAGCGGTCGCTCATCGCCCGCGCGCTGATGACCGACCCCGAGCTGCTGCTGCTCGACGAGCCGGGCGCCGGGCTCGACCTCGGGGCCCGCGAGGACCTCCTGGCCAGCCTCGACGTGCTGTCCTCGACCCCTGGCGCACCCGTGCTCGTGATGGTCTCCCACCACGTCGAGGAGATCCCACCGGGCTTCACGCACGTGCTCCTGCTGCGCGACGGCGCCGTCGTCGCGCGGGGTCCGATCGCCGAGGTGCTGACCGCGGAGAATCTTGGCAGCACGTTCGGGATGCGCCTCGAGCTCGACCACGTCGACGGTCGCTACGCGGCCCGGCGCGCGCAGTACGGTCGACGAGCGCTGCGCTGACGTCGTGCCTCACGTGGCTGGTAGCGTGACGCGCCCGACGCGTGTGCGCGACAGCGCCGTCACGAGAGGAGACCACCGATGATCGAGTGGATGACGGAGAACGCCTGGGTCACCTGGGTCGGTGTCGCCGTCCTGCTGGCGGTCGCCGAGCTGCTGAGCCTCGACCTCGTGCTGCTCATGTTCGCGATCGGTGCGCTCGCGGGCGCGGTCGCCAGCGCGCTGGGTGCGCCCTTCTGGGTGGCGATGCTCGCGTTCGGCGTCGTCGGCGTCGGGCTGCTGTTCTTCGCCCGACCACCCATGGTCGCCCGCCTGCACGCCGGCCCGACGCTCACCACCGGCCACGACGCCCTCGTCGGTCGGACCGGCGTGGTGCTCGAGCCGGTCGGCCCGTTCGGCGGCCGGATCACCCTCGCCAGCGAGGTGTGGTCGGCCCGCACCGAGGGCGACGCCGAGGTGGCGCCTGGAGCCGAGGTCGTCGTGACCCGCATCGACGGCGCCACCGCCGTCATCACCCCGAAGGAGTCCTGAGCATGACCGCCTTGACCATCTTCCTGGTCCTGCTGGCGATCCTCGCCGTCGTCGTCGTGACGATGACGATCAAGATCGTCCCGCAGGCCCGCGCCGGCATCGTGGAGCGGTTCGGCAAGTACCGCACCACCCTCTCGGCCGGCCTGAACATCGTCGTCCCGTTCATCGACAAGGTGCGCTACATGATCGACCTGCGCGAGCAGGTCGTCTCGTTCCCGCCGCAGCCGGTGATCACCGAGGACAACCTGACGGTCTCCATCGACACCGTCATCTACTTCCAGGTGACCGACCCCGTGGCCGCGACGTACGAGATCGCCCACTACATCCAGGCCATCGAGCAGCTCACCATGACGACGCTGCGCAACATCATCGGTGGCATGAGCCTCGAGCACGCGCTCACGAGCCGCGACCAGATCAACTCCGGCCTGCGCGGCGAGCTCGACGGGGCCACCGGCAAGTGGGGCATCCGCGTCAACCGCGTCGAGCTCAAGGGCATCGACCCGCCGCCGTCGATCATCGACGCGATGGAGAAGCAGATGCGTGCCGAGCGCGACAAGCGCGCCGCCATCCTCACCGCCGAGGGCGACCGCCAGAGTGCCATCCTCACCGCCGAGGGCCAGAAGCAGGCCGCCATCCTGACCGCCGAGGGCGAGAAGCAGGCCGCGATCCTGTCGGCCGAGGGCGAGAAGCAGGCCGCCATCCTGACGGCGCAGGGCGAGGGCCGCGCCATCGAGACGGTCTTCCAGGCCATCCACGACGGCAACCCCGACCAGAAGCTGCTGTCCTACCAGTACCTGCAGACGCTGCCGAAGATCGCCAGCGGCGAGAACGCCTCGACCTGGATCATCCCGGCCGAGCTCACCAAGGCACTCGGCACGCTCGGCAACCAGCTCGGCACGATCCCCGTCGACGGCGGAGGCAGCCGCACCCGCGTCGACCTCGACGAGCCCGTCGAGACGGGAGAGTCCTCGGCCGGCACCCAAGCCGCCGTCGAGGCGGCGCTCGAGGCCGCGAAGGCCGCCGAGAAGCCCGG
>LUMW01000585.1_pt1 | contig 18639 bp, 13 predicted proteins | sample 729761 | NCBI WGS metagenome assembly LUMW01 (sample SAMN03860302, study PRJNA289734) | marine metagenome | biome: seawater column; feature: ocean; material: water; isolation source: Red Sea water column Station 192 - depth 500m | place: Saudi Arabia: Red Sea | collected 2011-10-15 | depth 500 m
GCTCTGGGAAAATAACTTCTTACAAATTGTTCATAGTTTTTATGCTCGTCTGATTCAATCAAAGCAGATGACTCAACGATTGGTTTAAGTTTTTTAAAGAGCTCATTAAGTCCTTTTTTGTGTAAAGACTTTCTTGGTCCATATTTGTTTTTTGAAATCTTAGATAAATGCCCAAAAGCCGCTATCTGAGAGACTTCTGCCCCCAAGATAAACCTTCGATTCTTATCACAGGCAACGCTTACACTCAAAGGTTTTAGCTTGGTTTTTTCTTTGCTAATGAGATCATCAAATTGAATATGCGTCGCCTGATTTTGGATCATTTTTTGTCTGAATTCTTTATTTTTAAGTGCTGCTTTCTTACTCCAATAATCAAATTTTCGAGCAACGGTAGTTTTGTTCACCCCTGCAATTAAAGCAGCTCTTTTTTGGGAGACTTTGGAGCAGTAGAGTTTTAAAAGTAAAAAATTGACTCGGCGCTTTTTTTGTCCAAATTCTAAAGTGCCAGTGGAGGAGCTAAATTGCTTTCCACATTTTTTACATAAAAAGCGCTGAATCATACGGGCATCATTAGCGCGTTTAAAGCGTCCATTTTTGACTAAGAACTCAAAGAACAAATCATCGGCCAAGTAGGGCGGTTTAAATATCATAACGATGGAGCACTCCCTTAAAAGCTCCATCATCAATAACTAAAAGAGCAGTAATCTTTCTTTCCTGCATGATTTGTTCTGCGACAACAATTTTTTCTGAAGAGCTAATTGAAATAGGTTGTTTTAACCCAAAGTCTTTTGCTTTAAGTTTTAAGGCATCTGCCTTTTGCTCTTTGAGAACTCTTCTAATGTCACCATCAGAGATCAATCCCAAAACTTCTTGCTTATCCATAATCACTCCAAGCCCAAGTCTTCCCTTAGAAATGACTGAAAGAATCTCATCAAATTCCATTTCTTGACTTAGGATTGGAAGATTTTGAGTTTTCATGATATCCGAAACTTTAGTTAATAATTTTCTCCCTAAACTTCCACCAGGATGAAATTTTGCAAAATTCTCTGCTTGAAAATTTCTGGCCTTCATCAAGGAGACAGCTAAAGCATCTCCCATCGCCATCGTAGCAGTTGTAGATGTCGTTGGCGCCAGTTCCAAAGGACAAGCTTCTTTATCGATAGCAATATTAAGTAAATAATCTGAATGCTTATGTAAAGTTGAGCCTTGTTTTCCTGTCATTGCAATAACAATATTATTATTTTCTTTAAAAAATGATAGAAGCTTAATAATCTCTTCTGTCTCACCTGAATTAGAAATCGCAATCACGACATCGCCTGAATGAATCATACCTAGATCACCATGATAAGCTTCTCCAGGATGCATAAAAAAAGAACGAGTTCCAGTCGAAGCCATTGTGGCCGAAATTTTCTTTCCCACCAGACCTGATTTTCCCATTCCGGTAATGACACAACGACCTTTGGCCTTTAAAATAATATCAACAATTTGATTAAAACTCTCATCAATATTATTTTTAACCTTTTCCAATCCCTCAATTTCTAAATTAAATACGTTTTTTGCAATTTCTAAATAAGTCATATGAAAATTCTACAAAAAAAAAATAACATGTACAAACATAATGAATACTCTTAAATTGCAAAATCAGCAGTTTCTCTATTTTCAATTATATAATAATTGTCGTTAGTTAAAGAATTATAAAAGTTGAAATTATTAAGAGATCTCAATAAAAAAGGAAACTCATAGCGAGACATAATATCAAAAGCATTCAAGGAATCATCACTAGTATATTCAGCAACAAGACTAAAAACACCATTTTGATATTTAAAAAAGCTTTCAGTTCTCTTCATTGTTACTGTATTTATCGTATATATTTTAAAGTCTAAAACCTCTTCTTTAAGTTCTATTTTTTGAGATGTAAAAATGTTTATATAACCATTAATATGAGGAGAAAAACCATCTACAAGCAAGGCTTCAATATCTGCTGTTACATCGACCACACTACTTCCATCATAAAGAAAACACTTAAGATTCGTATTACTAGTTGAAGTAAAATCAGCGCAACTAAATAATTCTTCATCTATTTTAAAAAAAGGTGGAAGATTTTTTCTTACAGTTGCTGAATTATCAGATATAAAATTTGTCGTAAGTATTGTCGAAGCGTTACTGCCCGAAGTTTTATAAAAGTCCACATTGTCTGTCGCATCGTCTCTTTTATAAAAATAGATATCATTATTAAGCTCTCCCAAAAATTTCACATCATATATATGAGAGACTTGAGTTATATTAATTTTTTCAACTGCCTGAGTTAATAGGTCAACGATATAAACTGACTTATCAGTGGGAGTTATATCATCATCAAGCTTTATATATAATTTATTGTCTGCAACAAACTCACTTGAAAAAAAAGAAAAATCATGTAACCCATCAACACTCTTAATATTTTCGTCTAATAGACTTAATAAAAAAATAGTCTTTTTGGTTCCATTATCTGCAACAATACCAATAATATTTTCATTCGAAAAAGCTAAATTAGGAGTACTTGAAGAAATACCGGGATTAAAATCTGCAAGTAAACTTGTCCCAGTCTCAGTTCCATCTGACCTCCATATTTCTTCTCCCGCCGTTGAAGAGAAAGCTGAAAAATACACCACATCTGTTTTATTTGCACCTATAAAACTCTTAAATCCATCACTACCCCCATTATTAATGTCCTTAACGAGAGTTGTTCCAAGATTCGTTCCATCAGTTTTCCAAAGCTCCATTCCATAAGTCTGAGTTTTAACTGCAAATAAAATTCTATCCCCGACCTCTCCTATGATAATGGGCTCATATGTATCATCTCCTGGGTCCCCATCTCCATAGTCAAACTCACGAACCCTAGTCAGATTATTTGATTCAATATTTAGAGAGTACATTGCCCACTTTGAAGCCATATCAATTTCAACAAAAAACAACACTATTTTACCTTTTATAGGCATTATTGAAGATCTCGTATAAGATGAAAAACTTTCAGCGACAGCTGGGAAATTATATTCTTCATAACTACCATTTTTATCTATTATACGATAAACTCCACCATCAATATTAGACAAAATGGTTTTTAAATTTGGCTCGGTTTTTATTGACTCATTATTATTTGCTAATGGTTTTTTTAGACGATCTGCTAATTTTACATCTAATTCACTTGTACAAGAGATAACTAAAAATAAAGACATCATAAAAAAACCAATACAACTCACGTTCCTCATAATTATTCCTTTTTTGCCTCTAAGTTCCTTTTCGACTTATTATAACATATAATTTTATTTTTAAATGCCAAGCTTTATTGGCACGACTATAGGATAGACTCAATCCACGTGGGTGTTGCTGAGGGAAAGTCTGTATCAATCATAGAGTTTCCAAAGGCCACAGCTAAAATCAACTGACATCTATAGTCTAATTTCTCTTGTAATTCACACTGATAAACTTCTTGTCGAAACGAAGCTAATGAAAACTTACTTTCTGGTTTTAAAGCGACTGAAGTGTAAGCATTTACTTTCCCCCCAGTATTATCTAAAGACTCATTATTATGACAAGCACGACAAGTTGTCTTATCCCCTAAACTGATTCGATCAAAGCCTGTCTGGTAAGTAATTTGCTCCTTTATAGGAAATTTAAGCTCTGACTTTAAAGAAAGTTTATCTGAATACATTTCACTTAACTCTAATAAGTCTGCTCCTTTTCCTGCTGGGGCAATGCTTAGAATAAGATCATCTAAAAAAATGAATATGCGAGGGCTATCAGTACCCACAGCTGGCTGAGCACTAAGACGTGACAACGTCATATTAATCTTAAGTGGTCTTTTTAAACTCTTTACCAAACAAGCTAGACTTAGAGGTTTTGGTAATGAATTTATAAGGTCAGTCACTTCATCAATTGTTTTAGGCGACCTCATACTATCTGAAAGTTTAGAATAGTCACAGGTCGTAATTAATTGTTCCTCAGAGGCGACTTCTCTAATTTGTTCCGCAACAGGTTGCTTGAGACAACTTAAGCAAAAAAATAAAAAAGAAATAAAGATAAGAAGTTTCATAATCTTATTATACAACGTATCCGAGTCTTTTAGTTAGCTAATTTTTATCATGAAATTGCATAATATAAGAAAAATTATGCCAACTTTATTTGGCACTTTATAGCGTTTTTTTAATCCGATCTACTAAGGTGGGGACAGAAGGGAAAACTCAAACTCACAGACAGAAGCAATAATTCTTAACAATTCAATATTTGTAGATGTCTGAATAGTTAAACCTATTCACAGATTGAAATCATTTATAAAAAAAGCTGCCCACTAGCGCCTCTAGAAAGTTGTATAAACCAACACTTATGATGCTTCGTTACTCAGTTTGAGTTTTCTTTATCATCAATTTGGTTAGTCAATTCAACGCTTTTTCTTTTAGTCTTGGAAGTTTATGAGAGAGATGAAATAAAAAATCTTTATAATTCTCGGAAATACTCGCCTCTCCAAAACTTTTATTTTTTACAATAAGTCTAATATGATATTTGTGACCATCATCTCCTTCAAAATAAACTTTTACATAAGGTAGCTTCTGCTTTGATGTCGGTTTTTTATGGCAGACAAGCACTCTCACTTCATTAAAACGATAACTTCTCATTTGGCTTCCACGAACAAAAGCAATACGATCTTTATAAAACCGAACCTCTTTTACATAATGTCTTTGTAAATAGGAGACAAAAAGATCTCCGATAATAATAAAATAGCTAAAAAAACCGCATAAAAAATCTACCATCGGTTTATTATCACTTTTAAAAAAATAAGTGTATTTCCCCATAATCTCTCAAAAAAATATATTCTTAAAACAAGATATATATTAGCTTAAGAGAACTTAAAAAAAGAACAAAACGACACAAAATTCAAGATTATCAAACACTTAGGGGGGCTTCATTTTTTAGTTGGTAAAAAAATTTGTAAGATATTACTGGCATAAAGCTCAACCTAAGCTTTAATCTTTTCGACTAAGTCCTTGGCCATTTTAAAGGCATAGAGTTTAGACTGTCCATCAAACCCACCAAGATAGAATAAATGAGGATTTGTCTTGCTTTGACCGACCAAAGGCATAACATGTTTTGTAGTGGCCAATTGAGCTTTAACTCCTTTAGAGCATATTTCAACTCCGGGAAATGTCTTTTTTGTAAACTCATCAAAAGATCGTTTAGCTTCCTGTTCATCCAAATAACCTGAAGTCGGATCTTCATTAGCTTCAGCATGTTTAGCAAAATAAAAACCATCTTGTAATTTCGCATAATACCCATTATTTCTTTGGTTAGCATAATTAACAAGCTCTAGGTTATTAATTTCAACATCAAATTTGTATACAATTCCTTCCATTGTTTTTACTTTGTCTTTAAGTTCGGGAAGAAGCTTAGATAAGGAATTACTATTGGCCAAAATTATTTTCTTGCATCTAAACTCATCCCCTCCTACTGTTGTCATCAAAATTTCATCTAAACGTCTGGATATAGTCTTACATGTTCTCTTTTCAAAAATATCAATCTCAGACTTTAAGGTTCCATAGATTTTTTCAATAAAATCCTTTGATTGATAATTAGCATTATGTCCATACTTGGCCCCAAACTCCCAAGCATCTTTTTTGGCCACTTCTTTAATTGGAAGATCAAACTTGGAAAGCTCATGTATAAAACTTTGAAAGTCGGCAATCTCTTTTTTATCTCCCTGCTCAAGTAAACTAATCGTTTCACCATTATAAAGAGAAACATAAGAATCTCTTTCTAACATTTCTAATTCAGAAGCAATTAAATCCAGATTGCGCTCAAAATACTTATAAACCTCTACCACTTTTTCAACACCATGATGTTTGTAAATACGATACAAATGATTCAATGACCCTACAGTTAAGTCACAAAAATATTTTTCACAATGAGTTGTCAATAACTCTCCACTATCAACTAAGGCCACCTTCTTACCCTTTTGCTTTGATAACCAATAAGCACATGATAGACCAGCGACTCCACCACCGACAATGACATAGTCATAGAGATTTTTTCTTAAATTTTTCATAGACAAAGCATAAGTCATAAATATCTACAACAAAAAAACAGAGGCTTAGAAACGAAATCTTTAGAAAATATTAAGCTTGACTCATTCTAAAATGGCAGAATTTTGGGGCAAAACTTACTCCCAAAAAGTCTCCTCTAAAAAGAGCTTAAGCTCAGGCATAATAATCGTAAGAGAAAAGTCTTTTTCAAATGTTCGAATTGTATTTTTCTTGCGACAAACAAGCTTAGACCAAAAAATGAACTGTGCTTTATTCTCGTTTTCAAAGGGTCTTTTCCAATGTCCATTTCTGATATCATAAGTAATGAGATCTCCATTATGTGGACATTTTATCTTCTGCTCTAAAAGCCATGCAAGATCTTTAGTTTTTTGTTTATAGATAAGTCTTAAATTGGGCTTAGAATAGGTGTCATCTGCTCTATTAAGTAACTCAATAATAAGTTGATTATTCACTAACTCATATCTTTCATAGGTTAACTCTAAGTACTGTTTTAAAGATATTCCCAAATAGTCTAAATATTGATGGGAAGCAACCCCTGCCTGATGCCCCAATTCATGAAGTAATACAGAAGCAATATGAGGAATATTATTCTGTAAGTCGATATCATAGTATAAAGCATCTTGATTAATTAAAATAGGAAATTCAAAAGAAAATCCCGTAATGGCCACTCTATTTTTCTCTCCAAATAAGTCATTTAATTCTTGTTCTCGAACGAATTCAAAGGGTTTTTTCTGATCTCTTTTTTGCTTCAACACTTGGATGATCTCTTGCATAACTTCTTTGTCTTCAATATTTAAATGAAATGAAGATGAACTAAGATATCTCTGAATGAATAAAGAGAGGTTTTTATAGACATACATAAAATTGAGCTCGACTAAGCCTGCACCATTTCCAACAACATCGCCATTACTACCAGATCTGTAGTATTTTTTTAAACGTAAATCAAACTTTTCATTTAAAGCTTCACGAAACTTTTGCTCCAAAAATAAGTTAGATTGTTTTTGAGCAAAAGTATCAAAGCTCATAATGACTAACAAAAACAGATTCAATACAAAAAGTTTTTTCATAATTCTCTCTTAGTTATTACTCACTTTATCCGTGTGGGAAAAAAGCTGAATATTTAATTGATATAAGTCATTACTATCTGGCGAAGAATATTTAGCATTGAATTGCTTAATAAAATCAAAAATGGCTTGCTTCGCCTCAGAAAAATCCTCTGGCTTAATTTTTAAGGTATTGCCCGCCAAATGTCTTTCCTCAATAGTCTGCTCCGTAACAGATTTTAAACTTTGTGATATCATTCCTTTATGATGATTTCGAATAGCACTTGAAGGAATATCATTTGTCGTCACAAAACCTGTCTTTAAGACTTTAAGTTTCCCATCATCTGTTTCTTTAATAAGTTTAAGATCAATCAATGAGCGAATGGTCTTTTTAATTTGAAATATTGAAACATTTTTTCTTAATCGTTTATAAATCCAATCATAATCATAAACAAAGTCTGGTGTATCTATTAATTGTTTAATAACAAGGGCATACCAATCACTTATGGTATTAAATTCTTGTAATGAAATTTTAAAACAAGACTCACTGGCCGAAATTTTATCCAATTCCTTTAAAATTTTCGTTGTATTTCTTTTTTCTTTTTTTTGTTTTTCTAATTTAACAAGTAGCTTAAGATATCTTCCTTCTTTTCTCGTTAATTTCAAATCATCAATAAGTGAGTCCAACATAATCTCACTTGGAAGGCGCTGACCTTTTAGCACCATGGTAAGTGAACTTGCCGAACGGTACCCTAATCTTGTGGCCCAATTTTTTAAATTATTTGAAGTATGACTATACATTCCGTCAGGTAATCCTTTAGAGATAAGGAAGTCTCTATAGTCATTAAAATCAAAAATTTTTACTGTTTTTTTTCTTAATATCTTTTGCATAATATAATAAAGAAGGGACATAAGCCCCTTCTTCTAAATCACTCATTATTAACAATTTGGTACGTAATAATCTTTAGAAAAAAGCTTGCGTCCTCTTCTCTCATTATCTCTGTCGTAATTTCTAATTTTATAAACAGGAATTGCTTCACTTCCTGTGTACTCTAAAGGAACTTGGTATGATTCTTCATACTCATAGGCACATCTCATTTGTTGATCTGAGCCAATTCTTTCTCTATCTCTTGGAACACAAACAGTATAAGTTTGAGTTAAGCTTGCATATCCCCAAAACTTCTCTGTTCTATATCTTGGAGATCTTTCGTCATTTGAGCGTGGGAAGTCAGGTCTAGTTGGAATATACCGAGTAAATTGTTTTTTCGTTCTTAAACGGTCTCCCTCTAAACAAAGTTGATCAATCGTTGTCACTGGCCCATGAGTCATTCTTACCGTTGGCATATCAATCTCAAGTTCTTCATTAGAAAAGATTTCATCCCAGCTCATCTGATCTGCATCAGAAGCTGCTAGAGCAGTAAAGCTCAATCCCATAAAAAGTGTAAGTGCTGTCATCAAAGTTCTCATTTTTTCTCCTAGCATTTAAAAAGGTTTTTGATGCGCCCTTTTTAAAAAAATCTCATAAGGCTGTCTATCAAAATTCACACAAACACAAAATATGTTTTCACAGATCGTGAAAGATATTCACAAGAAACCATGCTAAGGCACTGATATTAAAGGAACACTAAAGAATCATCCACTCTGGACTCACACAAAGTCCCGTCAAAATACTTTTCCATTTTTTATTAGCATCCACATTTCCTAAATCTCTAAATGCACTAATCGCATTCATAGGTAATTTCTTACCTGGATAAAAAATTTCAAAAGCTTTTTGAATATTTTCATCTGAAAGCTGACTGGACTGAGTTAAACCAACATTTCCAAGAGCATGGGAGACAGCAAGATCATCATTCTGAATTGTATTTTCACACATATCTATAATCCAGGCCATCTTAACAGGAGATGAACTTTGAGAAGAATATGTTTTCTGCTCTAGACCGTAGTCAGCCTCCATACACTCACTCATAGGAGAAAACTCCGCATTGCCTGAAGGATCTTTAGTGCGCTCATAAATATCACATTTTGATCCAAAAATATCGATATTTGAATGAATATATTTTTTAATATTCGAATCTACTGTCGGCCCAAAAACAACTTTAAAAAAAGAAGCTAAAAATTTTCTATCCGGTAGATTTATTTTTATTGCTGCATTATTAAGTAAAATATTCTGAGCACTATCATCATCCAAAACTCTAAGCTCAACAATGCTATTTAGTCCCGCTATAGCATTAGACCCCTTCGGCTCAAGTTTAAGAAATAAAGATTCATCATTTTCAATGCTCGTATCATCCTTAAAATGTATAAGAATTTCTTGTGTAAGATTATCCTTACTAAAACTAATTTCCTGTGCTGATAAGCTATACTCTTGAGTAGTTAAAGTTGATTTATCTAGTACAACAAAATATTTTTATTGAGAGAAATCTTTAATTTAATTGTTTTGGCACCTTCGACAACCTCTCTTAAACTCTCCGAAAAATTTGCCACAGGATTATTAATTTCAGACAAATTATCTATCCACTCTTCAATATATTTTAACTCTGCACTACTTAAAGCAGCGGAGCCAACTGGCATATCAGAACCATAATTCTTGAGTCTTTTTACTAACAAAGAATTTTTCGCATCTTTAGGCTTAATATAAAAATTATTTAAAACCCAACGTTTACTAGTATTCAAATCTTTAAAAACATCATGAATCGAACTTGTATGACAAGAAATACATTTATTTTGAATTACATTATATGCATTTAAAAACCTCATATCTTCAGGAGGAACTGAAACTTCATCATCAATAATTTTCAAAGAAAATTGCCAAGCAGAACCTAAAACTCCCGGAGAAGTCACCTCTAAATCAAAAAAATAATCTCTGACTCCATCAATATTTTCATTATCAACAATATTAAAAACAAAACTCGCTGTTGATTGTCCTTTTATGATCTCCAAAAGTGGCTTATCTATAGTATAAGAAATTGATTCAGTTACAGACTTTTCTTTTAATTTAAGAACGAAAGGCTTTACCGCAGGCTTATTAAACTCAACTTCTAACGAAAAACTTCCCGTTTTTTCGTTCACCACAAATGAAGTATCTTTAAAAGAAACAATCGTCTTTTCTTCCTCCTCCATAGCTTGAATCCAATCTTTTAAAATAAGATGCTCTTCTTGGGTTAATTCCGGCATTAACTTGGGCATATCCCCATTTGCATATCCAAAACCTTTAAGTCTTGTGATTAAACTTGAACGCTCGCGATAACCAGCAGTAATAGATGGATCTTGTTTCCAATCTTCTATATTATCATATGCTCGCCATTTATCATGATGTCCTGTATGACACTTCATACATTTCGCTTGTAAGATGTCTACTGCTCTTAGGTTTTTTTCAGATTGTGTAGTTGAAAAACTGTCATAGGGTACGATCTCTTTAAACTCTAATTCTGTTTGCGGGACCTCAGGAGAGAGGCACCCTCCTAAAAACAACAAACTTAATAAAGAAAATATAAATAATATATTTTTCATTACTCTTTCACCCTATATTTTTTGGAGAATCAATAAGATTAATAAGTTTACCACTGGAATCAAAGTCCACTATACTTTGATCATTAGGTGTAGGAGTTTTACAACCAAGTATTTTACAAATTGATGAAGAAAGATTTCCCCTATTAAGCTCTCTTCCTTTTAAGGCATCAATTGAGGCTGCCTCTCCCCAAGTTCCACTTCCATTCCAGTATTCAGACAAATTCCCTTTTTTAATATTTCCTATAACCATTGGTGCATCGAATTTCCCAGAAATAAGAGTTGCCTGTTGCCCTTTTCCACCATGTCCAGAATCGTCCTCTCCTAAAGGTATATTAGGAAACTCACTACATAAATGAAGTAAAGAATTATTAAATAAATTTTTTCCGCTTACAGAATTTGTCACTTTCAAGCGATTTACAAATTCCAATACTGCTGCACCAGAAGCGGCAAACCTCATTGTATTATAATACATAAGTGGAACAGCACCCCACCCATGTGCATCACTGGCCATAGAAAGACTTTGCTGAGAGCCTCCTGGACTTTTTTTCATCCAAATAGGTCCTAAACGTTGTTCTTGTAAAGCAATGGAGTTCGTTAACTCATGCTTTAATGCAATTTCTGCAAAAGCTAGAGCTTCAGCCAATTGGGGAATATCTGGTCTTTTTGATTCTAATGCATCTTGATTTCTATGGGTTTCTCCCCAATAGTCATCATAAATCGGCTTCGCAGCACATCTATGAGCAGGATTATTAATTATAAATTGTATCTTGTATAACTTTTTTATAGGTCACGACGCGTGAAGAATATTCACTTTCAAAAATATCTACAGCAATTTTAAACATATTTCTTGCATTCGCTCTATCAGTATAAAGACTTTTTGTTTTAGGATTAGAATGTAATGAAACTTCTTTTAATAAAGCTAAAGCGCCATCAATTTTAGTTTCGATTGCACTATTTGAATAACTTAAGCCACTTGACTCCTTATATACACTTGAAGTCGCTTTAAAAATAGAGTTGAAAGGTTTTGAACGAGAAGAAACTTTAACCTGAGACGTTCCTTTTTCACTAGAAAATGATGGCTCCCAATTAAAAGCAATAAATGGGAACAGTCGACTTGAAAGATCAGCATGATACCCATTGATAGTGGCTGCACCTGGTACTGGCTCAGTTAAAAACCTCATGCAATCATCATGACCTTGACTTTTAAGATCAACACCTCTGATAAATAATGCATGATCAAATAGATGCTTTAATTCTGTTTTACCTGAAGTTAAATCTACTTCCATTGAATTCATATAAGGAAGATAAAGTCCTTTATGTAATATTGTTTTATACTCTAAATCAAAACTTCCGTCGCTTGGGTTATGATTTGTGAAGTTTGTTGCAATTGAGTTTCCCGTTAACAAAGAATCATCTTCTTTAATTTTAAGAATAGTATCATAAACCCTTCTATTGGGTCCTCCACCTGCTAAAAGCATAATATAATTCATCAATTGAGCATCTCCGGCATAAGCTTTATTACACAACCCATTTATCATCTGTAAAAATAACTGCTCTAGAGGACAAACTGTTGCCAAAGCGGCCATAGCTGTGGAGTGACTTAAAAAATGTCTTCGATTATACTTTCTTTTCATTATTCGACCTTTAGTCCTGGATATTTATATCCTTCAGACTTCAAGATTGACTCTATTGTTTTTAAAGGGTCTTGATGTACTTTTAATTCTTTTCCCAGCTTTATCACATAGTTTCTATATGAAAGTTCTTTAATTTTATAAGGGCTATCAGCAATTGGATTTATCTGAAGGTCTGACGTATTAACATTTATCCCCGTAAAGTGCTCATAATATCTTTTTGCAGCACAGATATAAATATCATCTAAATTTTTTAAATAACCACCTGCTTCGGCTAAATTATTTAAATCTTGCTGAAAAAGAGTTCCATCATATTGTCTAAAATAAAGCTGACCTTTAGGTGGTCTTCTATGCCAATATATATCATCTTCTGGCCAATTTTCATTGGCAGTAGGATAGTCGGGCTCAAAGCGATGGATCAATGAAAGTTCTCTATAATCTTTTGCATAAGCCTCTCTTTTTACGGGAGGACTAGTTAAAACTCTTCTTGTATTTCGAATTGTTCGTGCAAATGGATCAATTGTTGCATGACACTGCATACAGTTTTGTGCCCCTCGAAAAGGCAGAGAACTCTTTGTATCAATCATTGCTGTTACATCTTCAGCTCTTAAAACAGGAAGGTCTCGACATAACAGATCTTTAAAAACATTTCTTGTCCATCTTCGAGCAGTTTTAAGTCCACCATTTTTTCTAACAACAACTTTATAAGTATTGTCATTCATAAGTAAGTAGGATGAGGTACCCATAAAACCAGACCCCAAATGCTCATAAAGATTTAAATTAGGAATAAATTGTGGCTCACCAGTAACATGGCCTGACTCATGTCTATCATAATATCTATCCCCTCCCCAGGACATAGGAACAATTACGTCTGGCTGTTCAGTAACCCCAACCAGTTTTCCTAATTGGGTTTTACTCAATGAAAGTTCGGAATGATTATTATGATCTATTGAGTATTGAAAGCCCATCAATTCAGCAAAATATTGCAAGATTCGCACACTAAAGGTTCGGTTTTGACCATTAACTTCTTCAAAGTCTGTATGCCTAATGCCCCGTAAACTTTTTGACCTTGTTACGATAGAATTAAAATTCACAGAAGGATTAAATAAGGCACTGGTATAATGAAGCGCTCCCTGCTGTGATTCCATTGCATCATATTGTCCAGTCTTGCCATAATTATCCAAAAAAGAAAACTCCTCCACTGAAAACCAAGAACGATGAATACGATGAAAATTTTTTACCACTTTAATTGATTCTTTTGAAAAGTCTCCTGAGACTTTTGGAATTTTTTCTCCAACAAATTTAGAATTATTTAAAATCGTCATACAAGCATCTATCGCAGACTTGCTTCCAGACTTAACTTGTAAAAGTTGAGGATGATCCAGTGGAGGCCTTTCATTAACTATATCTTTATAGCATCTATAAAATAAAGCTTCTTGTGACAAAGGGTTACTTAATGCCAAGACTGGCATTATTAGAGGTATTATTAAAAAAAGTTTCCTTAAATCAATAATTCTTCTCATTGGCCCCCTAGTTTAGTCCGTTTGTATTATTTTATCGGATAGAAAGCTTGAATAATTGAGGAGGTCTGTTATTTAAAGCAGTTAAGAAAAAAAAAATAATATGACCAAGTTTTGAAGCTTTTTGCTGCCCAAAAAACAAGGCATTTAAGCATATAATTTTAAAATTAGAAGGTAACAAAGGGGTCTATGTTCCTTCCGAGACAATGATAAATGAACATTGACCAGATGTCGTAAATTCAAAAAGCCCATCCTCTAAAACTATTGCTGATTCATATGGGTTAAGATGAAAACTCATCTTAAGACTCCCCTCTAAAACAATAATTGATTCTTTAGCTTTAAGCCTAATTTCAAATGTTTTTTCTTTACTTGTACTAAAAAGCTGAACATTAAAATCTGAGTGTTTAGCAATTTCTAAATAATTGGCTTCATGAAAAATATTTTTTTTAGTTTGTTTATGAATTAAGCCTTGATTAAAATTCAAAACCTCTTTGGCCTGATCAATATGAAGTTTACGTTTTTCTCCTGTTTCTGACTGACGATTCCAATCCCATACCCGATAAGTAATATCTGAACTTTGCTGAATTTCACATAATGTCACTCCCCCACCAATAGCATGAATGCTCCCAGGAGGAAGATAAAAGAAATCTCCTTTTTTAACAGGTATAAAATTAAGAAAATTCTCTATGGATAAGTTATGTGTTAAAGCATTAAAAAACTCTTTGCGAGTAACATGAGGTTTAAAACCTAAATAAATTCCCGCATCTTTTTTCGCATTCAAAATCATCCAGCACTCAGTTTTACCTTTAGAATTTTCAATTTTTTTTGCATAGTCATCATCCGGATGAACTTGGATGGAAAGATTTTGTCCTGTATCGATAAACTTCACAAGATAACTCAATTCACAAATTTCACTTAAAGGGTAATCCTCAACTAAAGAAGACCCTGCAGGGTGAGTCGAAACTTCCCAGCTTTCCCCAATAAGTTTATTTGTCAAAACCTCTTTTAAGGAAGCAAGCTTATGTGTTCCCCATGGTTTTTCTACCATAAACGGTTTTAGTTTAACAATTTTTCCCATTTAGTTACACTAGCAAAAAATCAAGATTCCCGAAAGATTTATTGCATAAAAACTAAATAAATAATACACTAGTACGACATATCAGATTGAGGAGTAGGTCTTGGAAAAAATATTAATTCTTGATGGTGCTATGGGCACTATGATTCAAACATATAATCTTCAAGAAGAAGATTACCGTGGAGAAAGATTTAAAAATTATTCCATGCCAGTCAAAGGTAATAATGACCTGCTTAGTTTAACAAAACCTGAAGTTATTGAAGAGATTCATCGCAAGTTCCTCGATGCAGGAGCAGACATAGTAGAAACAAACACTTTTTCAGCAACAACTGTCGCCATGGGCGATTACAAGATGGAAAACCTTGTTGATGAAATGAATTATGAAAGTGCTCAAATCGCGCGAAAAATTTGTGATGAATATACCCAAAAAGATCCTTCCAAACCTCGTTATGTTGCAGGCTCTATTGGCCCAACGAACAAAACGGCTTCACTCTCTCCTGATGTCAATGACCCCGGATATAGGGCCATTACTTTTGATCAGCTTGTTGCTTCCTATAAAAGGCAAGTTGAATTTCTCGATAAAGGTGGTGTGGACTTCCTTTTAGTCGAAACTATTTTTGATACTCTCAATGCCAAAGCTGCACTCTTTGCTATTGAAAGTTTTTATGAAGAACAAAATAAAAAACCTCTTCCCATTATGGTTTCTGGGACCATCACAGATGCCTCTGGCAGAACTCTATCCGGTCAAACAATTGAAGCCTTTTTATATTCAGTTTCCCATATGCCTCTTATGAGTATTGGTATCAACTGCGCTCTAGGTGCTGATCTTATGCGTCCCTACATCAAGTCTCTTGCCAAAGAAGCTCCTTATAAAATTTGCGTTTATCCCAATGCTGGTCTTCCCAATGAGTTTGGTGAGTACGATCAAAGCCCTAAGGCCATGGCCGATATTGTGGAAGAATATTTAAAAGAAGGACTTATTAACATCATTGGAGGGTGCTGTGGGACAAGTTATGAGCATATTAGAGAAATTTCTCAACGAGCAAAAAACTATTCCCCAAGAAAAGTTCCTGCCTATGAACATACCCCTAAACTTTCAGGTTTAGAGCCTTTAAAAATTACTGCTGAAACAAATTTTGTTAATATTGGAGAACGAACTAATATCGCAGGATCTACTCGTTTTAAAAAAATGATTGCTCAAGAACGATTTGAAGAAGCACTTGATGTTGCCAAAGAACAAGTCGAGAATGGGGCTCAAATCCTTGATGTCAACATGGATGACGGCATGATTGATGGCAAAAAAGCCATGGTAAACTTTTTGAACCTTATTGCTGCTGAGCCTGATATTGCCAGGATTCCTATTATGATTGATTCATCAAAATGGGAAATTATTGAGGCTGGCCTTAAATGTGTACAGGGTAAGGCCATTGTTAATTCTATTTCTCTCAAAGAGGGAGAAGAAGTTTTTTTAAATCAAGCTAAGTTGATAAAAAAATATGGTGCAGCTGTTGTTGTCATGGCCTTTGACGAAGTTGGTCAAGCCGATAACTTTCAACGAAAAATTGAAATATGTAAACGAGCTTATGAACTTTTAACTCAAAAAATAAATTTTCCACCTGAAGATATTATTTTTGATCCCAATATCCTAGCAATCGCAACAGGAATAGATGAGCACAATAATTATGCCGTCGACTTCATTCAAGCGACGAAATGGATAAAAGAAAATCTCCCCTATGCCAAGATAAGTGGAGGAGTTAGCAATCTTTCTTTTTCTTTTCGAGGCAATAATCCTGTCAGAGAGGCAATGCACTCTGTTTTTCTCTTCCATGCCATTAAAGCGGGAATGGATATGGGAATTGTAAATCCAGGAATGTTAGAAGTTTATGATGAAATTCCGGCTGACTTAAGAGCTCATTGTGAAGATGTCGTTCTCAATAAATCTCCAGAAGCAACTGAAAAACTTTTAGACTTTGCTCAAAACTTTAAAGGTGAAAAAAAACAAAAAACAAAAGACCTCTCATGGAGAGAACTTCCTGTTAATGAACGACTTTCACATGCTCTAGTCAAAGGAATTACTGAATATATTGATGAAGATGTTGAAGAAGCTCGCCATCATTTTAATAAACCCCTTGAACTTATCGAAGGGCCTCTGATGACTGGTATGAATACAGTGGGTGAGCTTTTTGGCTCTGGAAAAATGTTTCTTCCCCAAGTCGTAAAGTCTGCACGAGTCATGAAAAAGGCGGTTGCCTATTTAAATCCCTTTATTGAAGCTGAAAAAACAGACAAGAAAAAAAGCAATGGAAAAATTCTTATGGCCACCGTCAAAGGAGATGTTCATGACATTGGAAAAAATATTGTCTCTGTCGTTTTAGGTTGTAATAATTTTGAAATTATTGATATGGGGGTGATGGTCCCCGCTGAGAAAATTTTAGACACGGCCAAACAAGAAAATGTTGATATTATAGGTCTATCAGGACTTATCACACCGAGCTTAGATGAAATGGTTGATGTCGCCAGTGAAATGCAAAGGCAAAAGCTCACTATTCCACTTATGGTAGGTGGAGCGACAACCAGTAGAGTTCATACCGCTGTAAAAATTGATCCCAAGTACCATGGGACAATCGTTCATGTTGCTGATGCATCTAAAAGTGTTCCTGTTGCCCAAATGCTTCTTCACAGTGAAGATGAAATAAAACAAAAAACAAAACAACAATACCTTCAAATGCGGGAAAATCATTCCAACAAATCAAACTATAAAACCGTTAACTTAAATGAAGCTCGTAAAAATAAAGTTCAAATCGATTGGAAAAATACCAACATTACAACTCCAAGTTTTCTGGGGGTAAGAGAATTTACAGATATTCCTTTGGAAAAGCTAATCCCTTATATTGACTGGACACCATTTTTTTCAGCATGGCGCCTAAATGCTGCCTACCCTAAAATACTAGAACATGAAAAATATGCAGAAGAAGCTAAAAAACTTTTAGCCGATGCTCATCATTATCTTGATCTTCTTTGCCACTCAGGCCTGCAAATGAATAAGGCCAAAATTGGTTTTTTTATTGCCAAGTCTCACCATGAAGATATCTATCTCTATGATGATGAATCCTGTCAAGAAGTTAAAACAACTCTTTGCATGCTTCGCTCACAACGAAAAATGCAAGAAAGTTCTTCATCTAATAAATGTTTGTCAGACTTTATTTCTCCGTTAGAAAATCAGCATCAAATTGATTATCTTGGAGCTTTTACAGTAACGACAGGGCTTGGGCTTGAAAAAATCCTAGAAGATTATCAAGACGATGACTATGCCCAAATCATGATAAAAACTCTTACGGACCGTCTGGCCGAAGCCTTTGCTGAATATATGCATGAATGGGTTAGAAAAGAATTGTGGGGATATGCCTCAAATGAAAACTTTTCAAACCACGACCTTATTCGTGAAAAATATACCGGAATTCGTCCTGCTCCAGGCTATGCTGCTTGTCCAGATCACTCTGAAAAGATCAAGTTGTTTCAATTATTGAATAACCAATCCATTGGAGTTTCTTTAACAGAATCATGTGCAATGATGCCGGCTTCTTCGGTAAGTGGTTGGTATTTCTCTCACCCTGAAGCCAAATATTTTAATGTTGGAAAGATAGAAAAAGATCAAGTCGAAAATTATGCAAAAAGAAAAAATATCAGTTTTTCAGCTGCTGAAAAATGGCTAAGATCTCTTTTAAACTATGATAATTAAACTCAAAAGAAGGTAATATAAAATGGCAAAAGTTATTGATCATATAAAAC
>LUMW01000168.1_pt1 | contig 18631 bp, 19 predicted proteins | sample 729761 | NCBI WGS metagenome assembly LUMW01 (sample SAMN03860302, study PRJNA289734) | marine metagenome | biome: seawater column; feature: ocean; material: water; isolation source: Red Sea water column Station 192 - depth 500m | place: Saudi Arabia: Red Sea | collected 2011-10-15 | depth 500 m
ATGTGATGGAGTAAAAAATGGCAAACGAGGAAGTTCAGGAAGATCAGGAAAATAACGAATCTGTTGAAAAAGAAGAAGCGGTCAATGCTGAAGATGATATGGATTCATTGATGGATGAGTTGGAAGAGCAGAAAACCAACCCCGAAGACATTGATAGCAGTCAAGATCTCAGTTCTTTAGTTACAGAAAAAACTGCTTCTTCGGAAGATAATCTTGATGAAATGCTTGAATCTGCCTCAGACACTTCTTCCGCTGTATCTGACTCTTCCTCAGAAGAGGATGGGGTTGATGTAAAATTTTTACTCGAAATGCCACTGACAATGACTTTTGAAGTTGGAAGAGCAAAAATGAGCATCAGCAATCTGCTTTCACTCGGACAGGGATCTGTGTTGGATTTACATCGTCTAGTAGGAGAAGATCTGGACATTTTAGTCAATGGTAAGTTAATTGCTCAGGGAGAAGTTGTAATTTCCAATGAAAAATTTTGTGCAAAAATTACTAATGTTATTCCTCCGGAAGAGCGCGTGAAAAAAATGGCAGGCATGGATAAAACAAACTAGATAATTCAGCCTCAGCAAAATAATTGTAGATAAAAAAACTTATGACCTGGAATATGAATTTACTTGATCCCTGAAAAAATGTCATCAAGTGACTGGAAGCTGAGTTCATACAATTACCAACTCCCTGAATCCCTCATTGCCCAGCAACCCACCCCAAGGCGGGACCAATCAAGGATGCTTTTTCTTGATCGTTCCAGGAATAGAATTTCAAACCATAACTTTTCAGAAATAATTACCCTTTTACCGCAGGATTCCTGTCTGGTGATAAACAACACCAAGGTTCTCCCTGTTCGTCTTCCAGGCAGACGTAAAACAGGAGCAAAGATAGAGGCATTGTTGGTTGAGGAACAAAACGAAGGACATTGGAGCGCTGTCGTTTGGAAAGCCGGACGAATCAAAAAAGGTGAATTGCTGGAATTTTGCGGAGGTGCTCTTCGAGCTGTGGCACTGGAAAGGCTGGAGGAAGGGGAATGGCTTTTGGAATTTGATGAACCGGAGACTTTAAAAGCACGCTTGCAAAAAGTTGGATTACCTCCTTTGCCGCCTTATATAAAAAGAATTAACTCCAGTGAAATTCAGAATACTGAAGACCGGGAACGCTACCAAACCTGTTTCGCTTCTCAGCCTGGAGCAATTGCCGCTCCAACAGCAGGTTTACATTTTACAACAGAGATATTGAATGCAATCAGTGACAAAGGAATCGAAATTCTGGAGGTTACTCTACATGTCGGTTTGGGGACCTTTACATCAATTGAAAAAGAGGATATACGCGAACACAAAATGCATTCAGAATATTTTTTTCTTTCTCCTCAAACACTTCTTCAATTAAAAAAATACCAGCAGTCAAAAAAATGCGTGATCGGACTTGGAACAACATCTGCGCGTGTTTTGGAAACTCTGGCACTAAACAATTTCCAAATGAATTCCGGTTGGACAGATTTATTCATTTATCCACCATTTAAATTCAAGATGATTCAGGGGCTGCTTACGAATTTCCATCTTCCAAAATCAACTTTGTTTATAATGGTTTCAGCGTTTTACGGACGTGAAAATTTGCTGGAGGCTTATAGTAAAGCAGTGGCTGAGAAATACAGATTTTTCAGCTACGGAGACTGTATGCTGATTCTGTGACTTAGTCTAAATAGTCTTGAGGTAGGAATCACAAAAAAACTTAAGATAATTCTTTATAGCTCATTATTGTGGTACTGGCTGAATTTTGGCAGATCGTCATCAACTTCATAATAATCAGGCTTGTCATCAATAAATATGTGCGCAATCGTATTAAGTCTTTCTGTTGCATCCAGCATACCTGCGGCTATACTGAGATTTTTTTCTCCAAGCCTCTCATAAAAAAGACTGGCACCGCACTCCTGGCAAAATCCCCTCCTTGCTTTATCTGAGGAGTGAAACCATTTAAGTCCGGAATCATTTACAAAATGAAACTCTTTTTTTGCTGCTGAACTATAAGCGGCAAAATGTCCGTGAGTGTGAAGGCACTGCCCGCAATGACAGTTTATTACCTGTCTCATCGGACCGTAAATATTGAATCTTACTGCGCCGCACAAACATCCACCCTGATATTTAATTTCCTTAATATTTTCCTGTTTAGAATTTTCCTGCATATCACCCTTTACACGATTTTCTCTACGATCTGATTTAGTATATTTTTTCCCTGAAGGTTTAACCTTTTCTGAATAGCGACTCTTCATTTTACTGCTGTAATCCGCACCTAAAGCCGGAGTATGTTTTTTTGTTTTTGCCATTTTCTGCCCTTTCAGACCAGTTTACTATTCTAACCGGACACCTTCAACTCGCATCTATGCTGATTATTTCATTCTTTAATACCTGTACTGTAAACCCTTCAAGCCATGCACCTCCATCTACAGGAGCAATATAATCTTCCGGTTCCTTGTCGGTATCAAGCAGGACTTGCCAGCTTTTATCTGCAGGAACCTCAAATTTAACAGGCTTATCAAAACAATTAATCATGACCCTCAAAGACCGCTCAGGCCATTCATCATTTGTTACTTGATAGTGTAATGTACGCACATGAGACGCAAGATCTTCCGGACCTCCTAAAGCATTAAACCACTGATAATTGCTGTTTTTGGAAAACAACAAAGAAGCGAGCTGTTTCCTTAATGTAATCATACGTTTGGTGAATTCAAGCAGTTGTTTATGTTTTGTGGCAAGTGTCCAGTCAATCCATGTTAAAGGTGAATCAAGACAATATGCGTTATTATTGCCCAGCTGGGTTCTGCCAAATTCATCTCCTCCAACAAACATGGGAATTCCGTTTGAAAGCTGAAGCAAACAATGAAACATGCGCAGCTTACGGAATCTAATTTTGAGTATTTCTGAATTGTTTGTTGCTCCTTCGGCTCCACAATTATTTGAAAAATCGCTGTAATGTCCGTCATAATTGTCTTCGCAGTTTTCCTGGTTGTGTTTATTGTTGTATGAAACCAGGTCCATCATTGTCATGCCATCGTGTGATGTGATGAAGTTGAGACTTCCTTTTCTTCCTTTCTCCACAGAACCGAAAACCATGGGACTACCAAGAAGGGATTCTTTAAGTTCATCAATTATATTATCGTCTCCGCGTATCGCGCGACGTACGGTGTCACGGAATTTGTCGTTCCATTCTGTCCAACCGGCAAAGGAAGCCGCTTTGCCCAGTTCATAACCGCCGGCAGCGTCCCAGGGCTCTGAGATCAGCTTAATGTCATGCAGTCCCGGATCATTGTTTAATTCCCAAAGCAACTTTGGAAAATCCATGATCTCTCCGGAACAATCCCTGTTTAGAATAGTTGCCAAGTCAAAACGAAATCCATCCACACCAATAACGTTTGACCAGTAATAAAGACAGTTTCTTATCATTTTTTTTGTTGTGGGTTGGGCGCAGCGTAGTGTGTTTCCACATCCGGAATGATTTGTGTAACTTCCGTCTTCGTCTCGCAAATACCAATTTTCTGCTGCCAATGCTTTAAAATGATCAACCGGGCCGTCTTCGCCAAATTCTGCAGTATGGTTAAAAACCACATCCAGCCAGATTTCCAGATCAGCTTGATGGAATTTGTCAACCATTGCTTTAAATTCCTGCACAGCATTTTCCACATCTGCCGCGTAATTTTGTTTTGGCGCAAAAAACAAGAGAGGTGAATATCCCCAGTAATTTAATAAAGAATGCTTCTTGGTTGTTGCAGAATAAAGAGTCTCATTTTCATCAAAATCGAATACCGGAAGCAATTCAATCGCGGTAATACCTAATGATTTTAAATACGGAATACAATTGACCAGACCCTTATATGTTCCGGAAAGTGAAGAATTGGCAATCAAACTGGTTGGGCTGCGTGTCATGCCTCGCAGATGACATTCGTAAACGATACTCTGCTCTATAGGATGATTAGGACGAGATGGGCGTTGACTATTTATTTGGTTTAAGGTCGTTTCCGGAGCTATTACAGGCAATCTGCGCAGCCCATTAAACTCTTTTCCGGATTGACGTGAAATAACACTAAGACTGTAATTCTGTTTATCAACTATAAAGCCGAGAGGAACTCCCCATTTTTCACCTCCACGGCTATCCTTTGCGTAAGGGTCTATTACAAAGTGTGTGGTTCCGTCAGTTTTTTCCAGCTGAATTATATAGATCATAGATGCTGTTTCAGTACGGCATAATTCTGCCTCCCATCCCCATAAATCATCTGATTGAAAACTTGTATCCAGTTGAATTTGAGACAAAAGATCAAGTTTGTCTCCGGGCTGTGGCAAAAAGTGTGGATAAAAAAGATAACTAATACTGACTGTATTTGTGGCAAATAGTCCTAATTTAAGTCTGTTTCCCAGCCAATGTCCTCCGATTTCAGGATTTGACAAAGGACGTATTGACTGAAACATCAGCGTGTAAAAAAGGGAAAAAATATTTGATTAATGACCTGCAGCAGAAAACAAGTTTTGCATCGCTTCCCTGGTCCCAGGTGATGAGGCAACAATCGGATTCCCAGAAAATAAACCATCATCTGCCAAAAAATCATTTGTCCATCCACCTGTTTCCTGAACCATGGCAATTCCAGCCAGGCAGTCCCATGAATTTAATTGATATTCATAAAAGCCGATATATCGTCCAGCGGCCACATAAGCAGTCATTAACGCGCCTGAGCCGATATCATGATATACACCTCCATTTTTGAACAAATAATCAAATGCTTTCTGTGTGGCTTCAATGGAACTGTTTGGTGAATATCCCATGGCAACTATACCTTCTGAAAGTGAGGATGCCTTGCTGGGCTGCATTGGATAACCATTGATTGTTGCACCAAATCCCCTATGTACTGCAAACAGTTCATCTGTACAGGGTGCGAAAATAAGTCCTATCTCAATGGTGTTATTCAAGACATAGGCTATGGACACACACCAGGATGAAATGCCATTCAAAAAACAGTTAGTTCCATCAATCGGATCAACCACCCAGATGCCTTCTGCATCCATATTTCTGGTTCCACTTTCTTCTCCTAAAAATCCATCTTCCGGAAACAATTCTTCCAGCCTGCCGCGAATCATCCTTTCAACTTCACGATCAGCTATGCTTACCCAGTTTTGCGGCCCTTTTTTTTCAGTTTGGAGTTTCTCGTAATTCTTAAACCACTGCATTGCATATAATCCGGCATTTCTGGTCAGTACCTGAGCTGCCTGAAATCGATACAAAATGGACTGGTCTTTCATGTTTCTCTTGTACTTAATTATCCCTTACTAAATTGACAATGATTCAAATAGTGAGCAGTTATTTTCTGACGCTGAATTTATTTCTTTTGCGTTCAAAGAAAGTGGTCTGTTACAGCCTGGCATGTAGAGTGCCCTTTCTATACTAATCTTGCAAGTTGAAGGCTTTGCTTATTTCCAAGACATACTCATAAGTTTTTATTATTAGTGGCATGTTAAAGAATGATTCATTCACATTTACTGAATTGAAATCTTTTTCATCCATACATGCCTATCTGTCAACTGTTTGTGACTTATTGTGAAACTGAAAAAACTGTTTCTAATTTTAATTCGTAAGCAGTAATTAAACAGTTTGGCCGGAAATGTGAAGGTGCATAAGCTAGATAATAAGATGAAAGCAAATGTTCCGAAGTTTACGTCATAAAATTTTGCTGGTTGTTGCGGTGTGTGCCTCGATCACACTGTTGGGTTTTCTGGCAGTATACTGGCTGACACTGGAACAGCATCAATCCTTGGAGCGATACCATGATCTGCCTGCAATTTCCAAAACATGGTTTACGCTTAATAATGGTATCAATCGAGCTTCCATGGCACAACAGGCATGGCTTAAAATCGGAGAATCAAAATTTCTCAAAGAACGGAAACTGGCATGGGAGAAGGACATTCATCCTGCCTTCAATTTGCTGGGGAAGCTTTATAAAAAGGCTCGAGTGTGGGAAGGAGAAAGGGCGGTAGAGAGGAGCGCTTTTTATGATTTGAGGTTAATGATTTTGGAACTTGAAAATCTGCAGAAAAACACTGTAGCACAGACGCAGGACTTCAGCTCCGAAAAAGCTCTGATTATCTGGGCGGAAAAGGAGTGGCCATTGGTACAGGATATCAGCAGGCAGGTGGAAATCCTTTTACGCTGGCAAACTGATTACACACTTCAGCAAGATGCAAAATTGCGTCAGGGTTTGCTTGGACTGGGAATATGGATTTGGATTGTTGCATCTGTCGTTCTGCTGCTGGTTTTGGCGATAGCAATATTTTTTGCAAAACGAATCACTGCGCCACTCAGAAAATTAAGAAGTGCCGCACAGAAGGTAACCCTGGATCATTTTCATGATCAAGCTGACAAAACAGTTCAAATACAGGGTGATGCAGAAAAACTTTATGAAAATATGGATGAGGTACAAACTTTAACAGTGGTTTTCCGGAGAATGGAAGCAGTCATTCGGGAACGCACAGAATTACTGGAAGCTTCAAATCTTCGGCTTGATCAAGCCAGCCGTGCCAAAGGTATGTATCTGATCAGCATGTCCCATGAATTGCGTACTCCGCTAAATGCTATTATCGGCTTTGCGGAAGTTTTGCTTGAATCCGGAAAAGAAGAATCACTCTCTGACTATCAAATTGATCGTTTGCGCAGAATTTTGAAAAGCGGACAACACCTGCTGGAATTGATCAATTCACTACTTGATCTTTCCAAAATTGAATCCGGACAAATGGAAGTCCATAATACTGAGTTTGATATTGAAAACCTGCTAAAGGACGTTCTGGAACTATTGGAGCCGTTGATGCAGGATAAATCTCTGCGAAATAAACTAGTTTTTCTCTCTGAACCGCCGATTTTGCTATATTCTGATTACGGGAAACTGCGTCAGGTTTTGATTAATCTACTTGGAAATGCGATTAAATTTACTGAGCCTGAGGGAAAAATTGAAATCCGCTGTATTAATGATGATACCGGCATTTCGATAGCAATTCAGGACAGCGGTTGTGGAATTGCTGATGAAATGCAGCAGCAGATATTTGAAGTATTCCATCAGGCTGAATCTTCCGGAAACATTTCACAAAAAGGCACAGGACTCGGACTTGCTCTTGTGAAAAGTCTAATGCAGCTGCTGGGTGGCTCCGTATCACTGAAAAGCGATATTGGTGTCGGCAGCACATTCACCTTACATTTTCATCAAAAGGAAAATAGAAAATCATGATGCATATTTCAAAAGTATTGCAGAATAATTTCAGGACAGCATTTGCTCAATTCATTTAAATCACAAAGCCTGGAAAAACAAATTGGGGTAGTGTATGCCTTGCTGACTTATGGGTCATGGGGACTCCTGCCGATCTATTGGAAACTGCTTTACACTGCGTCAGCGCTGGAAATACTGGCGCACAGGATGCTGTGGTCAATGGTGTTCGTATTTCTGCTGCTGGCAGTCCAGAAACGACTGAATGAAATACTTGAGTTACTCAAAACACCAAGATATATCTGGCTGCTGCTTGTGACATCTATCCTGTTGGGATTGAATTGGTTTGTGTACATTTATGCAGTCAATACGGATCGTGTAATTGAAGCAAGTCTGGGATACTACATTAATCCTTTATTTAATGTGTTGATGGGATTTCTGTTTTTAAGAGAAAGACTAAATGTGCTGCAAAGTCTTGCTCTGGGATTAGCAGCACTTGGTGTATTAATTTATCTTTGGGATTTTGGTTCTCTGCCCTGGATTGCTCTTATGCTTGCAGTGACTTTTGCGTTATATGGATTGGTGCGTAAAATAATCACGGTGAAACCACTGGTTGGACTTTTTATCGAGGCAGTACTGCTTTCACCACTTGCTGTCTTATTAATTGGATTCTGGCAAGTTGATGGATCAGCTAATTTTGGAAATCAATGGGACACAGATTTATTGTTATTAGGAGCAGGAGTGGTCACTTCGCTACCACTTCTCTGGTTTGTAAACGCGGCTAAAAGACTGCGTTATTCAACGATGGGATTATTCCAGTATTTTTCACCATCCCTGAGCCTGGTTTTGGGGGTATTTTTTTTCAATGAGACATTTACGCAGACACATTTAATTACTTTTTCCTTAATATGGTCTGGGCTGGCTATTTTCTCAATTAATACTTTAAAAGTTCAGCAGTCTGTATAAGTGTGTTGTTTTAAATAATAACTGCTGTAATCATCTTACAATTAAATACAAATGAAGACATTTTATTTTGAAATCTGTGGCCTGATCGGCTTCATAGTCTCCGGACTGATTTTCATAGCAGCTGGCCTCCGGAGTGAAGATTACCTTGCCACTTCCGGAAGTGTTGTCTGGACGATTGCCTGTTTGCTCTGGCTGATTCCAGTGCTTTCGCGGCGAAACACCCAAGGCTAGAGATATCCAAAAAGCATATCTGCTAATCCTTCTTTCCAGGATCTGATTCCACTGGATCATCCTTCCCCTACATCCTATGGAGAGGATTAGCCTAGAGGGTGTATTAAAGAAATATGAAGATGCCAGTTAAACAGGGAAAATTATTTTTGTGATAACTGATATTGGGTTGGATGCCAACTGATGGCATCAACTAGGGTAAAGGAGGGTATTTTTAACTTAAGCCTAAAAGAGTTTTCCTTTTTTCTGCCCATGTACGAATTAAATTGTCAACGGCCAGTCCGATAAACGCAACACAGAGTCCAAGTATTAATCCCTTACCACCCCCTTTTAAGTCAGATAAGGCTTTTAAAATATACTGTCCTAAATCTTCTGTTCCGATCATAGCTCCAATAATCACCATAAATAATGCAAATACAACTGTTTGATTAATTCCAAGCATAATATGAGGAAATGCTAAAGGATATTCAATCTTAAACAATCTTTGTAGACGTGTTACACCCGACATTGATCCAGCGTCATGCAAAGCTGGTGGGACACTGCGAAGCCCTTCAACAGTGTAACGTGTTGCAGGAATAGTTGCATAAATAATTACAGCAATTAGTACGGATGTATCAGTTACTCCAAAAAGCATCATGACGGGAATCAAATAAACAAAGGATGGAAAAGTCTGCAAGATGTCACAAATTCCTAAAATAAATTTAGAGCTGTATTTATGTTGCGCACACAAAGAACCTACTATTGTTCCAATTATAGCCGATGCAATTACGCCAAAAGTCGCCATGTATGCTGTAACTAAAGCTCTATCCCACCATGGGCTAAATGCAATAAATAATGTAAATCCTCCCACTACAAGAGCTGATCGAATACCACCTATTATATAACCTGCTCCCATGACCAAAACAAAAGTCGCAACAATCGGCATCCTGAGATAGATAGCTCTCATTGGTTGTAATACATCTACAATTAACCATGTATTAAATATTTTTAAAGTTTGAAAAAAGGTATCCCATACCCAATCAACACCTGCATTCCAGAAATCTTCAGTTGATATACCTTTGTTATGTGGAACCTCATACAAGTAATTAAATCCAGCTTTGAAAAACAAAGATCCAACAGAGGCAAGTATTACTCCAACTAATACTGCACCAACAAACAATAATCCATATTTATGACGCTGAAAAAAAGTTAAGTTGGCAAAATAATCTGTTTGTTTATTTGCCCAGGCTAAAGACATTTTATCTAAAAGTACTGCAATTAAGCTAATACAAACACCGGCTTCCAAAGCTAAACCAATTCTAAGTTGATTTAAGGCCAACAGTAAATTCCAACCTAATCCCCTAGCACCTATAAATGATGCAATAACTGCCATTGCTAAGCATTGCATAATGACTTGGTTTACACCGATCAGAATATCTCGCCTGGCAGTTGGAATTAATACTTTAAATAAAAGTTGAAAATCGTTACAGCCACTCATTTTGCCAGCTTCAATAACTTCCGGAGAAACTTTTCTAAGTCCCAACAATGTTAAACGTACCATCGGTGGTGTTGCAAAAATTATTGTCGCAATTGCTCCTGCATGATCTCCAATTCCAAACAGTACCATTATGGGTACAAGGTAGGCATAGTGTGGCATGGTCTGCATTACATTAAGTACAGGATTTAGTATTGCTTCGACCCTTTTACTTTTATATGCCCAAATACCAAAAACCAAACCAAGTAAGAACGAAATTGGTGCAGCAACCATTACAAATGAAAGTGTTTGCATTGAAGGTTTCCATTGCCCAAATACAGAAATATAAATCATAGTAATGGCTGCAAAAATTGCGAGGCCTCTTCCATTAAGTTTGTAGCCTAATATTATTGCAGCAGCAGCAATAATCGTCCAGGGAAGTCCAGGTAACTCTGCCCATGGGTTTGCATCAATCCAATCCCAACTTGTAAATGCAACAACGGTCTCAACTCCTCCAATTAAAATTTCGCGAAAAGCTTGAATTAAAAAAAGCATAGAGGCAGAAATCATTCTGGTAATTTGCAGAATAAGTGGACGTGTTTCGTACTCATCAATTTCAGCATCATAAATCTCAATTGGCATCCAGTCATTTAATAAGAAAAACATGGAGTCATTTACCCAAATTGGAAGCCATGCAAGTAGTGGAGGCAATCTCCATAAAGCACTATATTCAATGTATCTAACTTCTGTACCCAAAAAATTGTATGTAACTTGATTTGGGTCTTTTACGTGTTCTGCCTGAGCCCTTATAAATTTATACCCTTCGGGTACATCTATCGCGAAACACAATGTAAAAAAAACAATCAGCAAAAAGACCCACTGAATTGACTTTGGGTATTTTTTTAAAATTTCCATAAATTTATGAATCCTCTTTTCTTGCACCAAATACAGTGTGAATTATTTTAGAAGGCTTCACTATTCCTACAGTTTTTTTATTAGAATCGATAACTTGTGCAGGCTTTTCCTGACTTAAAATTTGTTCAGCAACCTCTTCAATGATCGCATCTTTAGAAACTATTAAATCACTTAAATTTTGATCATCGCTAATCGGGTCCATTACAGCCTCTATTTTTAAGACTTTCTCTCTTGGGACTTCTTGAGTAAATTTTCTGACATATTCTGTTGCTGGATTTAATACAATGTTGTCTGAAGTATCTAATTGCTCAATTATGCCATCCTTCATTATTGCAATTCTATCTGCAAGTCTAAGGGCTTCGTCAAAATCATGTGTAATGAACATAATTGTTTTTTGTAAAACACCTTGCAGTCTTAAAAATTCATCTTGCATTTCTTTTCTGATTAAAGGGTCAAGAGCAGAAAATGGTTCATCTAAAAACCAAATATCAGGCTCAACGGCCAAGGATCTTGCAATACCTACACGCTGTTGTTGGCCACCAGATAGTTCTCTAGGAAAATAATTTTCTCTTCCATCAAGACCAACAAGTTTAACCATATCCATTGCTTTCGAAATACTATCTTCAGTTTTTATTCCTTTTATCTGTAAAGGAAAAGCAATGTTTTCTAAAACTGTTTTGTGAGGAAGAAGAGCAAAGCTTTGGAAAACCATTCCCATTTTATTTCTTCTTAACTCAATTAATTCTTTATTTTTCAAAGATAATAAATCTTGACCTTCAACAAAAATTTTTCCTGCTGTTGCATCTGTCAATCTTGATATACATCTAAGTAAAGTAGATTTTCCAGATCCGGATAATCCCATCACTACTAACATTTCTCCCTTTGAAACTTCAAAAGAAGCGTTGTTAACCCCTACGATGCAGCCGGCTTCTTGAAAAGTTTGGGCATCAACATTCCCATTAGATTCTTGGAGCATTTTTTCCGCATTTGCCCCAAAAATCTTGTAGACAGACTCGCATTTAATTACTGGTTGAGATGACATAAAATTTCTTCAATTCAATAAATTAAAATTAAAAATAAATATCCTCTATTTGTTTTGTAAGCGTTCTAAAAATTTTTTATAAAATATACTCTTGTGTCTATACTGGTTTTTAAAAAACCTTTTGCTTCACCTGAAACTATAATTGTATCACTCGTGCCAGCTAAAGCCCTTATCGTATATTCTGCAAAACATTTTTTTGAAGAGCTATCCCATTTAACAGAATATTTGTCAATTAAATTGCCATTATCAGTATACAATTGCTGTGCTTTGTAGTTTGTAATGTTAGCTCCCATTATTGCGCGTTGGGTTACAATTTTCGTATTTTTGCACACCGCTTCATATTCGATAGCTGATAATTTGTGACCTTCACTGCTTTCAAAAAAATTTAATCTACCTTTAGGAAGTGAAGAAAGAACTTTTGTATTAATCTCTCGAGACTTTTCACTCTCTGCAGCTTTATCACGCTCTCCAAAAGTAAAAATGTTCAAAATACTAAATATAAAAATTATCGCAGCTGTTAATCCCACAAGGCCTATTATATTTTGAAAGCCTTCCGGAGTTTCTTTGTATTTATTTAAATTAATTCCTAAAAACATTGTTCTATCTAATTCGGCTCAACTAATTCGCCGTCTTTCCAGATGCCTTTCTTAACTGTTCCATTTGCCAAAGTAAAAGTTCCTTGTCCATGCATGTTACCGTCACTCCACTCACCAACGTATGTGGCTCCATCTGGAAAAGTCAAAGTCCCTTGACCATGCCATTTACTATTATGAAACTCTCCCACATAAAAGTATCCGTTTGGCCAGGTAACGGTCCCTTGTCCATGCTTTTTACCATCACTCCACTCACCAACGTATGTAGTTAAGTCTGTATAAGTCCAAGTCCCGTATCCATTGTTGCAGTCGCCATCAGTACATCCAGTTGAACGTGTAAATCCTGTATTACAAAGAATCAAGCTTACAAGTATAGATAGAAAAAGCTTTTTCATGTCCTCTATTTTACAAATTACACTATAACAAAAACAAAGCCCCCCCCAGGAGAGAAACCCGGGGGGGGGCTAAGCTACTATTAAACCCCCAAGTAAATCACGGGGGTGTTATGGATTAAAAAAAAATTAAGACACAAAAGTTTATTTGGTCCAGGGCTTCCAAACTGCTTCATTGTCAGCAAGCCATTTTTTTGCAGCATCTTCATGAGTCATTTTATCTGTGTCAACTAAAGCTGCCATTGCACCAATTTGACTTGTTGTAAATGACAACTTTTTGAAGATCCTAGCTGCATGTGGATGAGTTTTAGGGAATTTATCATTCACCGCTTTTTTCAAATAACCATCAGGTGAACCACATTTTCCATCACCGCCATCTGCAGGTCTGCAACCATCATAGTATGGAGGAAATTTAATAAATGTAAATCCCGCACCATCTGTGAAATTTGGTGTCCAGTTGAAGATGATTGTTCCTCTTCCTTCTTTTTTAGCAGCTTCAAGTTCTGCCCAAAGTGCATCTGCACCACCAGCAAACTTAACAAACCACAGGTCACCGAGTCCAAGAGCTTCAAGACGTTGAGGCATTAGATCTTGGTGCCAGCTTTGTGGACCTTCTAGCCAACGACCTTTCCCTCCAGAGTCAGGAGTTGCAAAGTTTTTAGCACAATCAGGGTTCTTCAAAGCTTCCCAGTTTGGCAAACCTGGGCAGAGGCCTTTTTCAACTACCCAATTTGGATATCCCATATCCTCTAATGTCCTCGCTTCATGGTCTCCCCAATCTAGCAAACCACCTTTGTCACGAGCTGTATCAAATGATTTACCAAATGCTGACTGCCAAACTTCATGAGATAAAGTCACATCGCCGAGACGAATTGACTCGTAAACCGCTTGAGAATCAGATGGAGTGTACGCCACTCTATTACCGATACTTTCAAAAATTCCACCAATAACATATGCCATAACAACTTGGCTGGACCAGTTGTGTGTCGGAATTATTATTGGCCTTTTACTATCTGCGGCATTTATAGAGCTTGCTCCAAATGCGAGCATAGTACCCACTAACATGGTACCAACAATTTTCTTAATTGAAAACATATTGTCTCCTCTTAAAGAAAGTTAACAGAAAGGTTTTAGAATTCAAAGAAATCCTGAGAACTTGCACTGACCATACATCCTCTTTTTCCACGTTACAACCATTTGAAATCATTTCAAAAGGTTTGTGGCGGGTTAAATAACAAGGTTATCGAATTCAAAGAAATCCTAGAACTTACACTGACCCCGAATCCTTTCCAGCAAATTAACCTGAAAGAGACCATCCCTAACAGATCAAGAAACGCATTTTATCAAGATAAAAAATAAAAAATCAAGTTTTTTCTTGACTTTTTAATTTTTTTCTATAATTATTCATAAGCCCTTACAATTACTGTGGGAGGCTGTATTATGCAAAAATTATAGCCTGGAAATACCTGGGCAATAATGCTTTTGCTTATTTTTCACCCATCATCTAGAGGAGGCTATATGGGTTATGACATGACTGTTGAAGTCTCGGCGCTTAACGAAATTTTCGTTGAGTTTTATTATTGGATCACGGTGCCTTTGATGTTCCTGATTCATGTTGGTTTCTGTTTGTATGAAGTCAGTGTGTCTCGGGCTAAAAACCATCTGCACACCTTGATGAAGAACGCAATGCTGATACCGATGGTAACAGTGACTATGTTCTTCTTTGGTTTCTGGATTTACTTCGCATTCCCAGCTTGGCCGTTTGGCGATATTGGGACAGATACCGGAGCCTTGCCATGGGATGTAACTATGGGTTCAAACGTTAAGGATCACATCATGGGCGTGTTTTGGGCAGCGTTCCTTCTGTTCTCATGGACTGCTGCTTCAATTGTTTCCGGTTCGGTTATTGAACGCATTCGTACAGGAGCTTTCCTGATTTTTGCTGTCCTTGTCGGTTCAGTCACATGGATGATTGACGCGGCATGGGGCTGGAGCGCAGGCGGATGGATGGTTACAGAATGGGGTTACCACGATGCCTATGCATCCGGCGTGATTCACGGTATCTGTGGAGGCGCTGCGCTTGGAATACTTGCCGTTCTAGGACCACGTATAGGAAAATTTGCTCCGGACGGAACTCCTCGTGATATTCCTCCTAGAAACCCATGGATTGCTGTAATCGGTCTGTTTGTCATTTATACCGGTTTTTGGGGATTCTATGCGGCCTGTAATTTGCCGATTGGCAATGTCGATGGTGTATGGACAGCCACCACGATATATGGTACGCCGACAACATTGAGTACCATCACGTTTAACTTTCTGATGTCACTTGCCGGTGGTTTAATGGCAGGATACTTTCTTTCCAAGGGAGAGCCTTTCTGGACATTTTCTGGAGGTCTCGGGGGAATCATTGCCGCTTCAGCCGGTAATGACCTTTATCATCCGTTGCAAGCCTTCCTGATTGGAATTGTTGGTGTTTGGTTTGCCTACAAAATGCACTACTGGGTCGAGCGCAAATTCAAAATTGATGATGCTGTCGGTGCTGTCGCTGTGCATGGCTACGCTGGATCTTTTGGAGTGATCATCTGTGGGTTCATGCTCTGGGGTTATCCTGCATTACAAGATGGTTCAGCTACAATTACCCCTTGGGGACAAATTGGCGGAGCAATCATAATGTTTTTTGTTCTGGGATTCATTCCAACCTGGATTGTTGCTAAAATTTTGAATGCCATGGGTATTCTTCGGATTCCTAAGGACGTTGAATTGGCCGGACTTGATTATTTGGACAATCAAGCTACTGCTGCAGACAATAAGGCAATTGTTGATGCTGAATTAGCAGAAGCAAACGCTGGTTCTTCTGTGTAACTTTATTATGGAGAAAATATTATGAGTACTGGAGTAGAAAGCTGGAGTTGGGAAAGTTTTGCAGACTCACCTGCAATTTATCCTTTTGTCGGCTCGGAAGTCATCATGACGATCATTGCTGTTGTTATTTGGATAGTCTGGCAAGTTTGGCAGATCAAGTCTGAAAACAGCACTTATGATGAGCAAACAGCTAAACTGCAAGGGAATCTTTCCGACGCAATATCTGGTAAATAGTTTCACAAGCAATTTGTGAATGAATTTACCACTAATTTAAAAACGTTGCCGTGCTTATTGTGCGGCAACGTTCCAGCCAAACAAGAATTACTTAAACTATTTTTTCCCCGGAATCCAGTCTGTTCCGCATAGAGGAACTTCTGCTATGGCAGCAGCTTCAACTGTCAAGGCAACCAAGTCTTCCGGCTCAAGATTGCGTACGTGACTTTTTCCACAGGCGCGTGTGATTGTCTGTGCTTCAAGAGTCATCACTTTAAGGTAGTTTGACAATCTTCTACCTGCTAACACAGGATCAAGCCGCTTGGACAATTCCGGATCCTGAGTTGATATTCCGGCAGGATCCTGACCTTCGTGCCAATCATCGTAAGCGCCGGCTGTAGTTCCGAGTTTCCGGTATTCTTCTTCCAAAGCAGGGTCATTGTCCCCTAATGCAACCAACGCAGCAGTTCCAATCGAAACAGCATCTGCACCCAAGGCCAGCGCTTTTGCCACATCAGCTCCGTTCCGGATACCTCCGGAAACTATCAGCTGTACTTTGCGGTGCATACCCAGTTCCTGCAATGCTCTTACCGCAGGCCGTATGCAGGCAAGTGTGGGCTGTCCCACATGCTCTATGAAAACTTCCTGAGTTGCCGCCGTACCCCCCTGCATCCCGTCTAAAACAATTACATCTGCTCCGGCTTTTACTGAAAGCGCTGTATCATAATAAGGACGTGCACCACCGATCTTAATGAAAACAGGTTTTTCCCAATCAGTGATTTCCCGCAGTTCATGAATTTTTATTTCAAGGTCATCCGGACCTGTCCAATCAGGATGACGGCAGGCAGAACGCTGATCGATGCCTTTGGGCAGATTACGCATTTCTGCCACTCGATCAGAAATTTTCTGTCCCAGCAGCATTCCTCCTCCACCCGGTTTTGCACCTTGTCCAACCACAACTTCAATCGCATCTGCTTTACGCAAATCATCGGGATTCATTCCGTAGCGTGAAGGAAGATATTGATAAATCAACGTTTCCGACTGCCCCCGTTCTTCCGAAGTCATGCCGCCGTCTCCGGTTGTTGTTGAAGTTCCGGCGAATGTTGCACCCCGCCCCAGGGCTTCCTTGGCCTGGGCTGACAACGAACCAAAACTCATGCCCGCAATCGTGATTGGAATTTTCAACTTGAGGGGGCTTTTTGCGTAACGTGTTCCCAGGACCACGTCGGTGCCGCATGATTCCCGGTATCCTTCAAGCGGATAACGTGACATCGACGCGCCTAAAAATAGCAGGTCATCAAGTCCAGGCAGTGAACGTTTTGCCCCACCACCGCGAATATCATAAATTCCGGTAGACGCAGCTCTGCGGATTTCAGACAAAGTGTAATCATCAAATGTCGCGGATTTGCGTGGATGTGTCCGTGATCTGTGTTCAGTCATTTTAAGTCAGTAGGAATCTGCATTATCAACATCAAAGTTATAAAGTTTGCGGGCAGAACCATAACGTCGAAAATCTGAATGGTCAGCTTTTATTCCGGAAATTTCTAAAAGCTCGGAGATTTTAGCAATATGTTTTGGTATCATTTCTTTCTCAATACAGTCAGCACCCAATCCGGACACATCTCCGCGCACAAAAATGTTTGCTTCGTAGATTGAGTCTCCAAGTGCTTCTCCAGCATCTCCGCAAATAACAAGGTTTCCACTTTGTGCCATGAATCCGGACATGTGGCCGACTGAACCACCCACAACAATATCCACCCCTTTCATTGAAATTCCACAGCGGGAAGAGGCATTGCCCTCAATTACCAGTGTACCGCCATGCGCGGTTGCGCCTGCGGATTCGGATGAGTCGCCCTTTACATGTATGTATCCGGACATCATATTTTCAGCAATCCCTACTCCGGCATGTCCGGAAATCACTATTTTTGCGTATTTGTTCATTCCTCCGCAGTAAAAGCCAACATGACCTTTAATTACCACATTCAAAGGAGCATTCAATCCACAGGCAATTGAGTGCTGTCCCTGGGGATTGTGAATTTCAAAGTTGTGCTTGGAATCTTCCGACAAATCATGCAGAGCGGAATTTACACCTCGTACTCCAATTTGTTTCAGGTCAAGAACATCCATTAGTCTTTTCCCCATATGTAGATCATTGAAGGTTCCGGTTCCCAGATTTTTGCGCTTTCAGAGCCGGGCAAATGAGCAATTGCTCTGAACTCAGTGGCCATTGCTACCCAGTCTCCAGTTTCAGCAAGTACCGCGTGCTTGCAGGCAATTGGATCACGAACAACAGCAAATCCGTCTTTAGTTCCGATACAAAAGGTGTAAAATCCATCAAGCTCCCTGATACCGTCTTCGAGTGCCTGACGAAGAGTTGCGCCTGAACGGAGTTTCCATGTCAGGTATGCTCCGGCAACTTCAGTATCATTTTCTGTTTGAAAACGTATGCCTTCCCGTTCAAGATTTCTCCTGAGAATATTATGATTTGAAAGAGAACCGTTGTGGACAAGGCAGAGGTCAGCGCCTGTTGCGAAGGGATGCGAACCGGCTGTGGTGACCGCGCTTTCGGTGGCCATACGAGTATGGCCAATCATGTGAGTTCCTGCGGATTGACCCAATTCGAATTGCTCATATACCCTCTCAGGAGAACCGACTTCCTTAAAAATTTCAATCGATCGTCCGCTGCCTACAATCCGGATCTTCGATGGAATATCGGCTACGGCAGTAACATAC
>LUMW01000244.1_pt1 | contig 18613 bp, 20 predicted proteins | sample 729761 | NCBI WGS metagenome assembly LUMW01 (sample SAMN03860302, study PRJNA289734) | marine metagenome | biome: seawater column; feature: ocean; material: water; isolation source: Red Sea water column Station 192 - depth 500m | place: Saudi Arabia: Red Sea | collected 2011-10-15 | depth 500 m
GGGACTCCGAGGAGCTCGCCTCGTCGTACCGACGCAGGACGAGCGGCACGAAGTACGCCGCCCACACGGCGACGACGAACGCGACGATCAGTCCATTGGCACCCACGGATCAACCGTAGGTCGCCCGCCGAGGGAATCTCCGCAGGTCAGTCGTGTGTCGCGTGAAGTTTGTGACGGATGTGGCAGGCGTGACTCACGATGGCGACCGACGTCGCGCCTCGTCGTCGCGGGTCACGCGCTCCAGCAGCCGGCCAGGACGGTCGTCGGCGAGCACCTGGAAGACCCGGTGGTCGCGCCAGGCGCCGTCGATGTGCAAGTAGCCGCGCGCCAGCCCGACCTCGTCGAGGCCGAGCTTCTGCACGACGCGCAGGCTGGCCTCGTTCTCCGGCCGGATGGAGATCTCCACCCGGTGCAGACCGACGGTGTCGAGGAGGTGGTCGACGACGAGGGCGACGGCGACGGGCGTGATCCCCCGGCCGGCGTGACGTCGCGCGATCCAGTAGCCGATGCTCGCCCACCGGGCGGAGCCCCACGAGATGCCGTTGACCGTGACCTGGCCGACCATCTCGCCGCGCCAGGTGACGACGAAGGGCATCGCCCGACCCTGCCGCGCGCGACGCCGCTGCGTCACGATCATCGCCCGGTACGACAGCGGTGCCGCTCCCCCGCCGGGCGGCAGCGTGGCCTCCCAGGGTGACAGCCACGCGACGTCGGCCCGCCGCAGCCGTGCCCAGGCGCGGGCGTCGGAGCGCCGCAAGGGCCGCACGCCGACGTCGCCGTGCGTGAGCTCGACGGGCCAACCCTTCATGCCGTCGCCCGTGGTCCCGGGTGGTCCGGGCCGGCGTGGTCGCCGCCGGCCAGCTGGTCGACGGCGTGCGGGACGACGTCGGCGAGCACCTGGATGGCGTCCTTGACGCCCCCACGCGAGCCGGGCAGGTTGACGACGAGGGTGCTCCCGGCCACGCCGGCCAGACCTCGCGAGAGCACCGCGGTCGGGACACCCTTGGCGACCCCCGCGGCACGCAGCGCCTCGGCCAGGCCGGGCAGCTCGCGGTCGAGCAGCGGTCGGGTCACCTCGGGCGTGCGGTCGGTGGGGCTGATGCCGGTTCCGCCGGTGGTCAGCACCACGGCCGCGCCCGACGCCACGGCGTCGGCGACGGCGTGTCCGACCGGGTCGCCGTCGGGCACGACGGCGGCGTCGGCGGTCTCGAGGCCCCAGGAGCGGAGCGCATCGACGAGCAGCGGTCCGGTCGTGTCCTCGTAGACGCCCGCGGCCGCGCGGTTCGACGCGACGACGACGGCGCCGCGTCGGCTGTCGGTGGGCGCGCTCATCGGACGTCCCAGTCGCCGCTGCGGCCGCCGGCCTTGGCGACGACCTCGACGTCGGTGATGCGCGCCCGCTTGTCGACGGCCTTGACCATGTCGACGACGGTCAGGGCGGCGACGGTGACCGACGTCAGCGCCTCCATCTCGACGCCCGTGCGGTCGGTGGTGCGGACGCTGGCCGTGATCTCGACGGCGTCGTCGGCGACGTGGAGGTCGACCTCGACGCCGCTGATCGCGATCGGGTGGCAGAGCGGGACGAGGTCGGGCGTGCGCTTGGCGCCCATGATGCCGGCGACCCGCGCGACGCCGAGCGCGTCGCCCTTCGGCACACCCTCGCCGCGCAGGAGGGCCACGACCTCGGCGGACACCTCGACGCGCCCGCGTGCCGTCGCCGTGCGGCGGCTGACGTCCTTGTCGCCGACGTCGACCATCCGGGCCGCCCCGGTCTCGTCGACGTGCGTCAGCCGCGCGGCGGACGGCTCGGGACCGGCCACGTCAGAACGGCCTGTCGAGGACGAGGGTGCGGACCGTGTCGCCCAGGTTCAGGGCGGTCTCGTCCTCACCCACGACGATCAGGGCGTTCGCCTGGGCGAGGGAGCCGAGCAGGTGCGACCCGTGGCCGCCGAGCGGAGTCACCTTGGCGCCGCGGTGGGTGACCTCGAAGACGCCGCGGACGTACTGGCGGCGTCCGGGGATGGAGGCGATGTCCTGGGTGAGCACGGCGTGCACCATGGGCCGCCGGTACGGCGTGAGGCCCATGAGCCGGCGGATGGCCGGGAGCACGAACACCTCGAAGGACACGTAGGCCGAGACCGGGTTGCCGGGCAGCGTGATGATCGGGGTCTGCTCGTCGAAGATCGTGCCGAAGCCCTGCGGCTTGCCCGGCTGCATGGCGACCTTCGGGAAGGCGACCGTCCCGAGCGCCGACAGCGTCTCCTTGACGACGTCCTTCTCGCCCTCGCTGATGCCGCCGCTCGTGACCACGAGGTCGGCGCGGACGAGCTGCTCGGACAGCGTGCGTCGGAAGGTGCGCGGGTCGTCGCCGATGGCGCCCACGCGGTAGGCGATCGCGCCTGCCGCGCGCACGGCGGCGGCGAGCATGTAGCTGTTGCCGTCGTAGATGGAGTCGAAGTCGAGGTGGGCGCCCGGCTCGCGGAGCTCGTTGCCGGTGGACAGCACCACGACGCGCGGTCGCGGTCGGGCGGCGACCCTTCCCAGGCCCAGCGAGGCCAGCAGACCAGCCTCGCGCGGACCGACGACGGTGCCGGCCGGCAGGACGAGGTCGCCCTGGCCGACGTCGCTGCCGGCCCGACGGACATGCTGGCCCTCGCGCACCGCCTCGGTGAACCGCACCCGCGCGTTGCCACGGTCGGTGGCCTCGAACGGCACGACGGCGTCGGCGCCGCGCGGGACCGGCGCACCGGTCATGATCTTGACGGCCGTGCCCGGGGAGATCGCGAACGGCCGGCTCGACCCGGCGTAGATGTCGGCCACGACCGGCAGCCCCAGGCCGGCCAGGTCGGCCACGGCCACCGACTCGGTGAACCCCTCGATCCGGTAGTTGGATCGGTGGACGGAGAGCACGAGGGCGGCATCGTCGGCGGCCGACACCGCCCGGGCGAAGTCCTCACGGCGGGTCCGGTTGGTGGTGCCGACCTCCAGCAGGCGGGCGCCGGACTGGGCCATGACGTCGGGGATGCGGAAGCCGCCGCCGATCTCGACCAACTCGCCGCGTGAGACGACGGCCGACCGGCCCTCGGCGAGGGCGGCCAGCACCAGCAGCACCGCCGAGGCGCAGTTGTTGACGACGATCGCCGCCTCGGCGCCACAGGCCCGGGCCAGCAGGGCGGGCGCCCGGTCCTGGCGGGAACCCCGCTCGCCGGTGGCCAGGTCGAACTCGAGGGTGCGGTAGCGGGCGTCGTCGAGGGTGGTGCCCCACGGGGCCCGACCCAGGTTGGTGTGCAGCAGCACCCCGGTGGCGTTGACGACGCCGGTCAGGAGGTGGCGGGCGGTGGCCTCGGCGAGGTCGCGGGCCCGGTCGACGGCGCCGGCCGGGTCACCGTCGGCGACCGCCTGGCGGGCGGCGTCCACGAGCAGCGGGTGGGGGAGGCCCGTGTCGGCCAGCGAGCGGGCGAGGCGGTCGACGGACGGTGGGCGATCCGGGGCCATGGGAGGTGCAGGCTATTCGGCCCGGCCTCCTGTCCGCCGCGGCGCCCGGTCCGCCGCGGCGGCCCGCCGGGACCCAGCCCCTACGCTGGCCGCCGTGTTCCCGTTCCTCCTCATCGTCTTCCTCGTCACGCCGATCGTCGAGCTGTACCTGATCGTCCAGGTGGCCGGCGAGGTCGGGGTGCTCAACACGATCGCCCTGCTGGTGCTCATCTCCGCCGTCGGCGCCTGGCTCGTGAAGCGGGAGGGCCTCGGCATCCTGCGCAAGGCCGAGGCGGAGATGGCCGCCGGCCGGATCCCGGGCCGCCAGCTGGTCGACGGCCTGCTGGTGCTGTTCGGCGGGGCACTCATGCTCACGCCGGGCTTCGCCACCGACGCCCTCGGCCTGTCGCTGCTGTTCCCGCCCACCCGGATGCTGCTGCGGGCCTCGACCGCCCGCTGGTTCGGCCGGCGGATGGAGCGGGGCCGCCACACGATGGCGTGGCGGGTCGACCTCGGCGGGCACCGCCACGGCGGGTTCCACGGGACCGGCGACGATCCGATCGAGGTCGAGGGGTGGCGGGATGACGAGCCGCCGAAGCGCCCCGAACTGGGCTAGGTCGCCCTCCCCCGCGTCGGCGGCGTCGAGGGCGGCCTCGGCGGCGGCCAGCAGCCGGGCCGAGCAGCCCTCCATGTCGAGCGGCGGTGCCGCCTCGGTGGCCAGCAGTTCCACGATCGACCGGTAGACGTCGGCAGCCGGGCCCTCGCCCAGCACCACCGGCTTCCCGGCGTCGCCGCCCGCCGAACAGCTCGTGGGACTCGCCGTCGGGGGTCACGTAGGCGCTCATGTTCTCGACGACGCCGACGATCCGCAGGTAGTTGTTGCGCCCCATGTGCGCCACCCGCACCGCCACCTTCTGGGCGGCCAGCGCCGGTGTGGTCACGATGAGCATCTCGGCTCTGGGCAGCATCTTGGCGAGGCCCATCTGGACGTCGCCGGTGCCGGGCGGCATGTCGATCAGCAGGTAGTCGAGGTCGCCCCAGGCCACGTCCTCGCAGAAGTGCTGCACGGCGCGGTTCAGGATCAGGCCCCGCCACATGAGGGCGGTCTCCTCGCCCTCGACGAGGAAGCCCATGGATACGACCTCGAGGTGGCCGGCGCCCACCTGCTTGGTGATCGGGGTGATCTTGCCGGACTCGGGCGAACCGCCGAGGCGGCCCTCGACGCCGAGCATGCGTGGCACCGAGAAGCCCCAGATGTCGGCGTCCATGACGCCGACGGCGAAGCCCCGGTCGGCCAGTGCCGCCGCCAGGTTCACGGTGACCGACGACTTGCCGACGCCGCCCTTGCCGGAGGCCACCATGAGCACCCGGCAGGTGGCGGGCACCATCGTGTCGGGCGCGTCCTGGGCGACGTTCCAGCGGGCCTTGGCCATGGCGGCCGCCTTCTCGTCGGGCGTCAGCTCCGACCAGGTGATGTGCACCTTGGTGACCCCGGGCAGGCCGCCGATGCGGGCCCGCACGTCGCGCTGGATCTGGGCACGCAGCGGGCAGCCCGAGGTGGTGAGGGCGATCGTGACGTCGACCAGGCCGTCGGCGTCGATCGTGGCGCCCTTGGCCATGCCGAGTTCGACGATGTCGGAGCCCAGTTCGGGGTCGACGACGCCGCGCAGCAGCCCCATCACCTCCTCGACCGTGGGTGGGTCGCCGGAGGGGGGTCCGGGCGTGGTGGAGGGCCCGTCGGACATGCCCAGAGCCTACGGGCGATGCGTCCGCCTGCTGTGATCGCGGGAGGCCGACGGCTACACTCTCGGGCACAGCGCACGATGTGAGGGAGCAGCACATGATCATGCTGACGGACGACGCCACCACCAAGGTCGGCGAGTTGATGGCGAGCGAGGGCGACGAGAACCTGGCCCTGCGCGTGGCGGTGCGCCCCGGCGGCTGCTCTGGCTTCAGCTACGAGATGTACTTCGACACCGAGTCCACCGTCGAGGACCTCGAAGTGTCCTACGGGGCCGTGAAGGTCGTCGTCGATCCGTCCAGCGCCCAGTTGCTCGAGGGTGCCACGCTCGACTACAAGGACGGCCTCAACGAGGCGGGGTTCTCGATCGACAACCCCAACGCCCAGCGCACCTGCGGCTGCGGCCAGAGCTTCTCCTAGCCGCCCCCGTCACCCCCGGCGGGTCTCCGGCTCGCCCCAACCCTCCGGCAGGCCGAGCGGGCGCTCAGGCTGGGGGGTGTCCGCGGCCTTCGTCGCGGCAGTGCGGATTTCCTGAACAAATGCCCCGAAGGATCCGGTGGTGGTCCGGATCGGCAACAGTTGCCGGACTTCCTCGGCAGCGCTTCGGAGTACGAGGGCGCCTGCTCCCTGGAAGATCAGCGATGAGGATTCTCGGGGCTCCAACCCCATTCGACGCCGGAGCGAATTGGAGTCCATGAGCAGCCAGATCCCGCCACCATCCGCCAAGAGGAGTTGTCGGGCCTCGTCGATCGTGATGCCGTCGGGAGCGAACGTCGAAACGTGGATCTCGGATCCCGGTGCGGCCTCCACGGCTCCCGACGTGCGGAGGATCTCGTCGACGCGCACGGTGAGCACCATCGTGCCGTACGACGCGCCCGAACCGTCCCCAAAGCGAGTGGACCCTCCCGACGCCGCATCGACGGCGGAACCCAGGACAACCAGGTCGGCATCGATGACCTGCTCGTCGAGCGACGCGTAGCCAACCAGATGACTCGTCTTGAAACTGGTAATGGGCCGGTCCGCCTTCGACGGCCCTGACGTACACGACACCGCAAGCGATGCGGCGAGGAGGGCGGCAACAGCGTGCTTCCAGTTGTGCATGATCAGTACTCCGCATTCAGGTGGGCGATGTCGTGCCAACCGAAGTAGGCGGACTGTCTCGGTGCATCGAGGGACGCCCACATGCAAGTCCATCCGGTCCAACTCGCAGGTACGTGGTCGAGGCCCCCGGTGTGACCCCACTCATGACATCCGACTCGTCGAAGGAGTTGCGTGCTTGCGGTGTCGAGGATCGAGGTGTTCAGGTGCATTCGGAACTTGTCGCAGCGTCCCGCACCCACCCAGGTCTGGCAGGAGACGAGTCCCGCGGTCACATCCCAGATTCCTCCTACGTACGCCCCATCGAAGATGCAGACATCCGTGTGGGTCTTGCAGGTGCCGTCGTTGTGGGTGTTCATGTCCGTGGCATCGATTCGGTCACGTCCCCAGTTGGCGGCAACAACCGAAGACGTTTCGAGGCTCACGTACGCGTAGTAGTGATTGCGGTTGTCGGCGTACATGTTGGTATCGAAGTTGCTCGCTCCCACCTGTCCGGTGACGAGCAGTGTGCCAACTCCGACCAGAACGAGGATCAGGCCGCCAATTCTGTGCATGCGCGGATCGTAGCGAGCCTGAATCCTCGGCGCCCGGGAAGTCGTCTGAGGCCGACCGTTCCCGTCAGGCGGTGCTCCGCTTGAGGGCGCGGCGGACCTCCCTCGTGTCCATGGCGAAGTGCAGGACGTCCACGACGACGCCATCGGCGTCGGCCACGACGAGGCTGGGCTCGAACTCGAGGCCGTAGGCGCCGATCACCGGGGTCAGCGCCGTGAGGTCCTCGTCCATCCAGACCTCGGCGTGCACGGCGGTCAGCCCGGGCGTGCCGCCCGCCAGTGACAGCAGTACCTCGAGGGCCGGGCCGCACACGTCGGTCTGGCAGTACCGGGGCGTCGAGATCAGCAGCGCCGTCGGACCGTCGAGGGCCAGCGCCTCTGTCAGCGTCACCTCGTGCAGGTCGCAGGTCCCGGCGTGCCGGGTGCAGATCGGGTCGACGCCGCGGGGGTCGGCGACCGTCGGCGTGTCGACCGCCCGCATCGGGTCGCCCACCTGGACGAGTGCCACGTCCTCCCGGTCGACCACCCGGAACGGGTACGGGTCGACGATCCCCTCGGCCACCAGCTCGTGGTCGCCGGCCTCCTCGGGGGTGAACACCAGCGGGTAGTACGGGGTCACGCCCGGCTCGCCGTGGCGTTCGAGGCTGCCCTCGTGCACCACCTGGCCGTCGCGCCGGACCGTCGCCGCGACCGCGTCGGGCACCCCCTCCACGGCCGGCCAGCCGTCGCCGGCGACCAGCACGAACGGCGCCCGTTGGCGGGACCCGGCGGCCAGCACCGCCGGTGCCCGGTAGCCGTCGGCGAAGCGGGCCCCCAGCCGGAACCCCTCGGGGAGGGTCGTCGTGGGGGCGGACGTGGACGAGCCGCCGCCGCAGCCGGGCAGCAGCAGGCCGCCCGCCAGGCCGGCCAGCCCGCCGAGAACCTGCCGTCGGGAGGGATGCCGCACGGCGGCGAGGGTACCGGGTCGCCCGGCACGGCGCCGCTGCGGCACACTGCGACGGTGGAGCCGCTCACCCTGACCGTCGACGGCCGCGAGGTCGCCATCCCCGACGACGGTGCCACCCTGCTCGACGTCCTGCGCGAACGGCTCGGGATCACCTCCGTCAAGGACGGCTGCAGCCCCCAGGGCCAGTGCGGCTGCTGCACGGTGCTCGTCGACGGACAGCCCCGCGTCTCGTGCGTGACCCCGGCCCGCCGGGTCGCCGGACGCAGCATCACCACCCTCGACGGCCTGCCCGACGCCGACCGGCGGGCCTGGGCGGACGCCCTCTGCTCGACCGGCGGCAGCCAGTGCGGCTTCTGCACCCCCGGCATCGTCGTGCGCCTCGCCGGCCTGCGGGCGGCCGGCGACGTCGACCGGGACCGGGCCGCCCGGGCGCTGCACGCCCACCTCTGCCGCTGCACCGGCTGGCAGACCATCCTCGAGGCCTGGGACCGCTACGGCTCGGGACCGTGGACCGGCGACCCCGAGCCGGCCGCCCGGCGGGCCGCACTCGAGGGCCACGTGCCGCAGCGGGTCGGACCCGACGTGGTGCTCGGCCGCGGCGGCTTCGCCGCCGACACCGCCCCCGAGGGTTGCCTCATCGCCGTGCCCGACGGCCGCGGCGGCGTCGGCGTGGGGGAGTCGCTCGCCGAGGCCCGGGCGGCGGCCGGCAAGGTCCAGGGACGCCGGACCACCGCCGAGGCCCGGGCGCCCCTCGACCTCCCGCCCGGTGACTGGGTGGCCACGCTGCGCACCTCGTGGGTGGATCCCGGCTACCTCGAGACCGACGCCGCCTGGTGCGAGCCCGGCGGCGAGCCGTCGACGCCGTTGGCCAACGGCGGCGCCTTCGGCGGCAAGGCCACTTCGCCTGCGCCCGCCGAGGCCCGCCGCCTCGCCGACCAGTACGGCGTCCCGGTACTCGTCCTCCATGCCCGCGAGGACACGGTGCGCGACGGCCCCAAGCGCCCACCGGTCGCCGCCGGTGTCGACGCCGACGGCCGGGGCGTCCTGCGCGTGGTCCGCACCCCCGGCATCGCGGACGCCGTCGCCCGGGTGGCCCCCGACCTGGCCGTCGAGGAGGTCGACGTCCCCGGACCGCCCACCTCGGCCAACCTGCGCGCCGCCGGCTGGGCCGAGGCCGTCGCCCTCCTGGCCGCCGCCCGCGGCGAAGTCGGTTTGGTCACCGCCCCCGACGGCGGCACCGCCACCGCCGAGGTCGACGCCGCCGGCATCCGCGTGACGGTCCGCTGTGGCCAGCCGCTGGACGCCACCGTGCTGCGCTCCTACAGCGTCGGCGCCGCCCACATGGGGTGGAGTTGGGTCACCGCCGAGTCGCTGGCCGTCGACGACGAGGGCACCGTCCACGACCTGACCGTGCGCTCGCTCGGCATCGTCCGGGCCACCGAGACTCCGCCCATCGAGGTGGTCGTCGAGCCCGACGACGGGCCGCCCGTCAACGGCTCCGACGCCGTGTTCGCCGCGGTCGCCGCCGCCACGTGGTTGACTCGCGGGGCGCCGGAGGCCTGGCCGACCGGCATCTGAGTTCCAGACCCCGACCACACACGAGGAGGCGACCATGTCCAAACCCGTCGGTCCCTACACCCCCGTCCTCCGGGCGGGCGACTTCCTGTTCGTCAGCGGCCAGATTGGCCTCGTCGAGGTGGACACCGTCGACGGTCCGGTGGTCGGCTCGCTGGCCGAGGGCGGCGTCGAGGCCCAGGCGACCCAGGCGCTGTCCAACCTCCGGACCCAGCTGGAGGCCAACGGGGCGACGATGGACCAGGTGGTCAAGGCCACGGTGTTCCTCACGGACATGGGCAACTTCGCCGCCATCAACGAGGTCTACTGCGCCGCCTTCGGCGACCACCGTCCGGCCCGTTCCTGCGTGGCGGTGGCCGCCCTGCCGATCGGGGCACTCTTCGAGGTCGAGGCCATCGCCCACGTGGGCTAGGGGCAACCGTGACGGATCCGCCGCCGCCCATGTCGGCCTAGCCGCCGGCGCCACCGGGCCCCCGATCTTCTGGCAGACTGCCGCCATGGCCGGAGCCGTGATCATGATCGTCGTGCTCGTCGTCGTGATGCCCGTCGGCATCCTGATGAGCGGCGCCATCGGCGCCTCGGTGCTGGGCCGCCTGCTCAAGGGCGACGCCGACGCCCGCCACGAGGGCTCCGAACTGCTCGAGGTGAGCGAGGCCAACCCGTACGCGGGGCCCGCCGAGGACTGAGCCCGGTTCGGCCCGGGGCTACACGCCCCAGCGGGACTGGCCGAACCGGTAGCCCACCGACCGGACGGTGTGGATCAGGCCGGCGTGTTCCTCGCCAAGCTTCGAGCGCAGGCGTCGGATGTGCACGTCGACGGTGCGGGCACCGCCGTAGTAGTCGTAGCCCCAGACCCGGCTGAGCAGCGTCTCGCGGGTGAACACCCTGCCGGGATGCGACGCCAGGAACTTGAGCAGTTCGTACTCCATGTAGGTGAGGTCGAGGGGCTGGCCGTCGATGGCCGCCTGGTAGGTCTCGACGTTGAGCGCCAGCGGCCCGTACTCCACGAGGTCGGGGCGCGTGCCCCGTCCCGTCTTCCAGAACAGGTGCCGCAGCCGCGCCGACAGCTCGACCGGGCGGATCGGCAGCACGCAGAAGTCGTCGTAGAGGTCTTCGCGCAACTTGAGGTCCTCGAGTTGGTTGGCGGTCACCAGCAGCAGCAGCGGCTCCAGCGGCAACTCGCCTCGGCGCAGCCGCCGGCACATGGCCAACGCCCCCTCCGGGTCGACGTCGGCCACCACGATGGCACCGGTCCAGCCCCCGTCGGGTTCCTCGGCGATCGCTGCGTCGGGATCCCCGGTCGACTTCCACGACCAGCCGCCCAGGTCGAGGGCCTGGGCCAGCTCCGGCGGGGCGGGTTCGGGGAAGATGAGGAGGGGGTCCATGGCGGTCCTGCCGTCACCAGGTCGGCAGGTAGTGCTCCAGTTCGAACGGCGTGACCTGTCGCTGGTACTCGTTCCACTCGGCCCGCTTGTTGCGCAGGAACCACTCGAAGATGTGGTCGCCGAGGGTCTCGCGGACCAGCTCGGAGGCCTCCATCTCGTCGAGCGCCTCGGCCAGGTTCGACGGCAGCGGCTCGATGCCGATCGACGACAACTCGTCGGGACCCAGTTCGTGGAGGTTGGCCTCGGCCTCGGCTGGCAGTTCGTAGCCGGCCTCGATGCCCCGCAGGCCGGCTGCCAGGATCACGGCGTAGGCGAGGTACGGGTTGCACGCCGGGTCGAGCACCCGGTACTCGATGCGGGTCGACTGGGTCTTGCCGGGCTTGATGATCGGCACCCGGACCAGCGCCGACCGGTTGTTTCGGGCCCACGACACGAACCGGGGTGCCTCGTAGCCCTCGTTGATCCGCTTGTACGAGTTGACCAGCTGGTTGGTGACCGCCGTGATCTCGCGGGCGTGGCGAAGCAGGCCGGCGATGAACCCCTTGCCGACGTCTGAGAGCCCTTCGTCGCCGTCCGGCCCGTGGAAGGCGTTCTGGCCGTCGCGGAACAACGAGAGGTGCGTGTGCATGCCCGAGCCCTGCACGCCGTTGAGCGGCTTGGGCATGAACGTGGCGTGGACCCCCTGCTCGAGGGCGATCTTCTTGACCGTGAGCCGCAGCGTCATGACGGCGTCGGCCATCGACAGGGCGTCGGTGTACTGCAGGTCGATCTCGTGCTGGCTGGGGCTGTCCTCGTGGAACGAGTACTCGACCGGGATCGACAGGGCCTCGAGCATGTGGAGGGTGCGCTTGCGGAGGTCCGAGGAGACGTCGGCCGTCGTCAGGTCGAAGTACGAGGCGCCGTCCAGGGGCTGGGGGATCCCCCCGTTGGCCTCGGCGAAGTAGAAGAACTCCACCTCCGGGGCGCAGAACATCTCGAAGCCGGCGTCGCGGGCCCGGGCCAGGTTGCGGCGCAGCACCTGGCGGGGGTCGCCGGGAAACGGCGAGCCGTCGAGTTGGGTGATGTCGCAGAACATGGTGCCGGAGGGCTCGTCCTCGGCTGCCCACGGCAGCAGCTCGAAGGTGCCGGGATCGGGGACCGCCAGCACGTCGCTCTCCTGGATGCGGCTGAAGCCGTCGATCGACGAGCCGTCGAACTGCAGGCCCTCGTCGAACACGGTCTCGAGTTCGGCCGGCGAGATCGCCACCGACTTGTGGCGGCCCAGCACGTCGGTGAACCAGAGCCGGATGAGCCGGACCCCGCGTTCCTCGACGGTGCGCAGGACGTAGTCGCGCTTGCGGTCGTCGTTCTCCACGACACCATTGTGCGCCGGAAGTGGTGCCCGCGCCAAAGGGCTTCTTCCCGTTCACAGTCCGTTCACACAAGGGCAACAGCAGGGAAACCGCCGTTGTGGCATCGTGTGTGCGGCCCGGTGGACCGCCGGGCCACACCCATGCAACGGGCGAACGGATCGCCCATCGACCACCCCACCTTGGAGACAGACACCCATGGCGATCAGGGCCGAATACATCTGGATCGACGGCACCCAGCCCCTGCCGTATGTCCGCTCGAAGACCAAGATCCTCGAGTCGGGCACCACCGAGTTCCCGATCTGGGGCTTCGACGGTTCGAGCACCAACCAGGCGCCGGGCGACAACTCGGACTGCGTGCTCAACCCCGTCTTCAGTTGCCCGGACCCGATCCGCGGCGGCGACGACGTGCTCGTGCTCTGCGAGGTCTGCCTGCCCGACGGCGACATGACCCCGCACCCCAGCAACTCCCGGGCCGCCCTCGTCGAGACGTACGAGAAGTACGCCGACCAGGAGCCCATCTTCGGCATCGAGCAGGAGTACACGTTCTTCAAGGAGAACCGCCCGCTGGGCTGGCCGATCGAGGGCTACCCCGCCCCGCCGGGCCCCTACTACTGCGGCGTCGGCGCCATCGAGATCGCCGGCCGCGACATCGTCGAGGACCACACCCAGGCGTGCATCGACGCCGGCCTCGACATCTCGGGCACCAACGCCGAGGTCATGCTCGGCCAGTGGGAGTTCCAGGTCGGCCCCGTTGACCCGGTGGCCGTCAGCGACCACTTGTGGGTGGCCCGCTACCTGCTCTACCGCATCGCCGAGAACTACCGGGTCGACGCCTCGATCGCCGCCAAGCCCATCAAGGGGGACTGGAACGGCGCTGGCGCCCACACCAACTTCTCGACCAACGCCATGCGCGAGAACTACGACGCCGTCATCGTCGCCTGCGAGTCCCTGGGCGCCGAGGGCAAGCCCGAAGAGCACATCAAGGGCTACGGCCTCGGCTCCGAGGAGCGCCTCACCGGTCTCCACGAGACCCAGCGCTACGACCAGTTCAGCTACGGCGTCTCCGACCGCGGCGCCTCGGTGCGCATCCCCTGGCAGGTCCACCTGGACGGCAAGGGCTACATCGAGGACCGGCGCCCCAACGCCAACATGGACCCGTACGTGGTCACCCGCCTGATCACGAACACCTGCTGCGAGGCCCTGGCCGGCTAGGGCCAGCGGCGCCCCCGTACGCGACGGACGGCCCCGGGACACTCCCCGCAGTGTCCCGGGGCCGTTCCGCGTCCGGATCCGCCCTACCGACTCGTCGGTACGCTGCAGCCATGCACCGACTGCGGGTCGCGCTGGTCCAGGTGAACAGCGTCGTCGGAGACCTCGACGGCAACGTGGCGCGCGTCCGCTCGGCCCTGCCCGAGGTGGCCGGCTGCGACCTGGCGGTCTTCCCCGAGATGGTGCTCACCGGCTACCCGCTCGAGGATCTCGTCCTCAAGCCCCGATTCGTTGCCGAGAGCCGCGACGCCGTCGAGCAGCTGGCCGCCGAGAGCGGCGACTGCACGCTGCTGTTGGGCTTCGCCGACCCCGGGCCCGACGGGCAGGTGCACAACGCCGTGGCGGTCTGCTGCGGCGGCACCGTCCACGGCGTCTACCACAAGCGCCAGCTGCCCAACTACAGCGTCTTCGACGAGGCCCGGCACTTCGACGCCGGCACCGAGCCACTCGAACTCTTCCGCATCGGCGGGGCGAAGGTGGGCATCACCATCTGCGAGGACCTCTGGGTCGACGACGGGCCCATCGACCGGCTGGTGGAGGGCGGCGCCGAACTGCTCGTCACCGTCAACGGCTCGCCCTACCACCAGGGCAAGCTGGCCCGCCGCGAGGCCACCATCGTCGCCACCGCCACCTCGTCGGGGCGACCCCTCGCCTACGTCAACCTGGTCGGCGGCCAGGACGAACTGGTCTTCGACGGCGGCTCCATGGTCGCCGATCCCGCCGGCCGGATCGTCGCCCGGGCCCCCCGCTTCGACGAGGCCATCGTCGTCGTCGACGTGGACGCCACGGAGGTCCCTCCCGGCGACGGCGACCTCCCGGTCGTCGACGTCTCCGGCACCGTCGACCGGCCCGACCACGCCGTCCCGCCGCCCGTGCAGCCCCTCGACCCGCTGGCCGAGGTCTACGCCGCACTCGTGGTCGCCACCCGCGACTATGTGCAGAAGAGCGGCTTCACCGACGTCTGCCTCGGCCTCTCCGGCGGCGTCGACTCGGCCCTCGTCGCCACCATCGCCGCCGACGCCCTCGGACCCGAGCACGTCCACGCCGTCCTCATGCCGTCCCGCTACTCGAGCGACCATTCGGTCGCCGACGCCGAGGCGCTCGTCGCCGAGCAGGGCCTCGACGGGCGCACCATCCCGATCGAGGACGCCCACGTGGCGCTACGCGGACTGCTCGAACCGGTGGTCGGGGAGCACGGGGACGGCCTCATGGACGAGAACCTCCAGGCCCGCATCCGCGGCGTGCTGCTGATGGCCCTCGCCAACGCCCACGGGTGGCTGGTGCTCACCACCGGCAACAAGAGCGAGGCGGCCGTCGGCTACTCGACCCTCTACGGCGATACGGCCGGCGCCTACGCCTCCATCAAGGACGTCTACAAGACCACCGTCTACGAACTCTGCCGCTGGCGCAACGTCCAGTCGGTGCACGCCGGCGGTGGGCCCCTCATCCCCGACTCGATCCTCGCCAAGCCGCCCTCGGCCGAGTTGCGGCCCGACCAGCGCGACGACCAGAGCCTGCCGCCCTACGACGTGCTGGACCCGCTGCTCGAGGCCTACATCGAGGGCGACCGCACGCGGGCCGAGATGGTCGCCGCCGGCTTTGACGCCGACCTCGTCGACCGGGTCGCTCGGATGGTCGACCAGGCCGAGTACAAGCGCCGCCAGACCCCCCACGGCGCCACCGTCACCAGCAAGGGCTTCGGCCGCGACCGGCGACTGCCGGTCGTCAACCGGTACCGGGGCTGACCGTGGCGACCGCGGCCGAGGGCGCCCGCCGCTGGAGCGGCCTGGCGTGGCTCGGCACCGCCCTGTTCGAGCGCCTCGGCGCCTGGTCGGCCGACGGCGCCGACCCGTCGTCCGCCCCGGCCCTGGCGTCGCTGGGCCGCCGGTTGGGCGAGCACGTGGCCTGGTGGCAGGACCTCGTCCCCGACTCGGTGCTGCTGGCCGGCGACGTGCACGACGGACCGGTCCACCCCGGGGTGGCCGACCTGGTTGCCGCCCTCGACGGCGTGCCGGCTGCGGACCGACTGGCGGTCGCCGGCGCCGTGGCCGATGGCCTCGTCGCCGACCTGGAGCGCCTCGCCGACGACCTCGACGCCGTCGCCGACGCCCCGGCCCGACGCGTGGTTCGGCTCGTCCTCGCCGACCTCGAGGACCGGCCCGCTGCCGACGGTGCGACGTTCGGCGCCCTCGACGGGGCCCGTCCGCTCACCGGCTGAGGGGCCGTCCCGGCCTTCCGTGATAATTCGTGACGAAGGTCACGTCCGAGCGTTGTGGTCCACCGGACCGTCGATATGGTGACGACGGAACGGTGAGGGCGACACCGACAGCGGTCTGGATGGGTCCGACGAGGGCCCCGACGGATCCGGTGAGCGCTCCGAAGCAACGAGGTCGGGCGTCGCGGAGGCGCCCGCCGGACGACGGAGGAGTGCCCAGATTGGCGAAGGACCGGGTTGAGCGAGACGAAGAGGACCTCGTCCGCCTGTATCTCACCGACATCGGCCAGTACCCCCTCCTGACCAAGGAGGGCGAGGTCCGGCTTGCCCAGAAGATCGAGGGTGGCGTCGAGGCCAAGGCCGAGATGGACAAGGCCGGTGCCAAGGTCACCCCGGCCCGGCGCCGAGAACTCCGTCGGGCCATCCGCCAGGGCGAGGAGGCCGAGCGCACCTTCGTCCAGTCCAACCTCCGTCTGGTCGTCTCCATTGCCAAGAAGTACCAGGCCTCCGGCCTGCCGCTGCTCGACCTCATCCAGGAGGGCAACCTCGGACTCATGCACGCCGTCGAGAAGTTCGACTGGCGCAAGGGCTTCAAGTTCTCGACCTACGCCACCTGGTGGATCCGTCAGGCCATCACCCGCGGCATCGCCAACACGGGCCGCACCATCCGGCTACCCGTGCACGCCGGCGACACCCTGGCCCGCCTCCAGAAGGCCCGTTCCCGCCTCGAACACAAGCACAGCCGTCCTGCCACGCTGGCCGAACTGGCCCGCGAGGTCGAGATGCCCGAGGACAAGGTCACCGAGGCCCTGCGCTTCGCCGCCGAGCCCCTGTCGCTCTCCGAGCCGCTGCGCGAGGATGGCGACGCCGAACTGGGTGACGTGGTCGAGGACCGGGCCGCCGAGTCGCCCTTCGAACGGGCCGCCACGGCGCTGCTGCCCGAGGAGATCAGCCGCCTGCTGGCACCCCTCGACCAGCGCGAGCGCGAGATCCTGAAGTTGCGCTTCGGCCTCGACCGGGGCGAGCCGCGGACCCTCGAGGAGGTCGGCGAGCACTTCAACCTGACCCGGGAGCGCATCCGCCAGATCGAGGCCCGGGCCATGTCGAAGTTGCGCCACCCCAGCACCGACACCGGCGCCCGCGACCTGCTGGCCGTCTGACCCGGGACGCCTCGGCCCCCCGCCGGGCCGGATTGGCGGAGGTGGACGGGAATCGAACCCGCCGGACGGGGATCGCCCGTCCCACCCGCTTTGAAGGCGGGGGAGCCCACCAGGTACTCAGACACCTCCGGTCACGACGCTAACGGCGCGGCACGTCCCTCGCCATCTCGCGTCCCGACAGGGGCGCGTCCCGACCGGGGCTGCGTATCATGGCTGGCGTGAAGAAGCTGTTGATGCTGACGGTTCTGGGCGCCCTGATCGCCGCGGCCGTCAAGAAGGTCCGATCGATCTGACGCCGGCGTCCCTGGCCGCGGCCCGGGACCGACGACGGGCGCGGCGGACGCCCGACCAGACCGCCATGGCGGCCAGCAGCGTCAACGCGGACACGACCCCCCAGCGCCGGTCCAGCGGCACCCGGTCGCCCAACGCCACCGGCCGCTCGAACTCGAGGACCGGCCATTCCCGTTCGCCAGCGAGGCGCCGGAGTTGCCGGTCCGGGTTGACCGCCACGGGATGGCCCACCGCCTCGAGCATCGGCAAGTCGCTCACCGAGTCCGAGTAGGCCCACGAGGCGGCGAGGTCCAGGTCCAGTTCGGCAGCCAGTCGGGTCATCGCCTCGGCCTTGCCCGGGCCATGTGCCGAGAATTCGACCTCACCCGTGTAGCGGCCGCCCGGGTCCACCTCCGGGGTCGTGGCCACGAACTCGTCCACGCCCAGGTGCGTGGCGAGGGGCTCGACGATCTCGACCGGTGAGGCCGACACCAGCACCACCAGTCGGCCCTCGTCGCGGTGGCGGTCGAGCAGTTCGAGCGCCTCGTCGAACACGATCGGCTCGATGACCTCCGCCAGGTGGTCGCGGGCCAGTCGACGCAGCGACTCCTGGTCGACGCCGGTCGCCAGCCTCAGTGCGGTTCGGCGGGCCCGGTCGATGGCGTCGTCATCGGCGCCGAAGAACCGGTACACGACCTGCCCCCACGCGGCCTTGAGGGCCATGGGGACGTTGAGGTAGCCCTCCCGACGCAGGACCGGCCCGTAGGCGGCCAGCGAGGCCCGGGCGATCACCGTCCGGTCCAGGTCGAAGAAGGCCGCCTCCACGTCGGCGAGCCTAGGAGGCGCCCGTTGTCCGGGGTGGGCGCCATCGCTAGCGTGCCCGCCACGGCGCCGGTGACCGAACCGGACCAGCGCCGTTCGGCCCCCGACCCGGTACTCCCCGCACCTCCCCCACTTGGAGTCCCCGCGTGCAGGGAGAACCGAATGAATGTGTGCTGGTCCCTCAAGGGCGGCGCCGGAACCACCGTCGTCGCCGCCGGCATGGCGATCGCCGCCGCCCGGTCCGGCGGGCGCCCCCTCGTCCTCGACCTGGCCGGCGACCTGCCGGCCGTGCTCGGTGTCGACGGCGCCGGGCCCGGCGTCACCGACTGGTGTGCTGCCGTCGACGCCCCCGGCCCAGAGGCGCTGGACCGCCTCGCCGTCGACGTCCCCGGTGGTGCCCGCCTCGTCGCCCTCGGCGCCGCCACCTGGGCCGACGCCGCCGACGCCCGTGTCGCCGCCCTCGTCGAGCACCTTCGAGCGGCCGACGGGCCGGTTGTCGTGGACGCCGGCAACCTGGCGGCTTCTCTGGCTCCCGAGGCCCTCCTCGGCCCGCTGGTCGACCGGTCGGCCCGCTCGGTGCTCGTGACCCGTGCCTGCTACCTGTCGCTGCGCCGCCTCCCCGCCCAGGTCCGTCGCCCGACCGAGGTCGCGCTGGTCGTCGAGCCGGGCCGTGCGCTCGGCCGTGCCGACGTCGAGGCGGTGGTCGGCTCGCCGGTGCGGATGCGGATCCCGCTCGCCCCGGCCATCGCCCGGGC
>LUMW01000169.1_pt1 | contig 18602 bp, 14 predicted proteins | sample 729761 | NCBI WGS metagenome assembly LUMW01 (sample SAMN03860302, study PRJNA289734) | marine metagenome | biome: seawater column; feature: ocean; material: water; isolation source: Red Sea water column Station 192 - depth 500m | place: Saudi Arabia: Red Sea | collected 2011-10-15 | depth 500 m
AACAAACACATCCTCATTGAAATGGGTGCCAATTGGTGTCCTGATTGCAGAACTTTGGGAAGGTATTTTCAACGTGCAGACATAAAAGCCTGGTTGGATGAGCGTTTTATTGTGGTTGCCGTGGATGTAGGTGAATGGGACAAGAACCTGGAGATAGTTGAAAGGTATGGCAACCCAATCAGTGAAGGCATTCCATCATTGGTAGTGCTGGATTCCAATGGCGTGATGCAGTTTGCAACTCTTGCAGGAGAGCTTGCCAGTGCCAGGGAAATAAGTGGAGATGATTTAATCGAGTGGCTGAATGAACAAATTCAACCCATCCTTGATTGATTGAGTCTTGCATGACCAAGGAAATTAAAGAAATGAGAATTGCTGTCACTGGAGCAGCCAGCGGCATTGGTTCGGTCATTGCCGATGAACTCAGTTCCCTGGGAGCACGCGTTGCAATTTGCGACAAAGACGCAGAACGAGTGCAAGCCTTTGCCGCTGACCATGAAGAGATCTTTGCAAACGTAGGCAATGTTTCCAATGAAACAGATGTCATCGATTTTTTCAGTGGCGTGGAAGCAAAGCTGGGTGGTCTGGATGCACTCATTAACAACGCGGGGATAGCAGGACCCATGGCCAACCTCGAAAAATTTAATTTTGCCGATTGGCAAGAGACCATATCGGTCAATCTCAATGGAGCTTTCCTATGCAGCAAAGAGGCAATTCCAATGTTGCGTGCATCGGGAGGAGGATCGATTATAAATATCGGATCGACCTCATCTTTTTTTGGCACCCCATTAAGATCTGCTTATTCAGCAACAAAATGGGCGTTGATAGGCTTAACCAAAACCTGGGCCATGGAATACGGTCACGAAAATATTCGTGTCAATGCCATTTGCCCTGGATCTGTCAATGGTCCCAGAATTGAGAGAGTTATAAACAAAGAGGCGGGTGAAAGAGATACCGATCCATCGATTGTGAAAGAGGCCTATCTCAATCAGACCTCAATGCAAACATTCATTGATCCCGAAGAAATAGTTGGGATGGTGAAGTACTTGTTGTCTCCAATTGCACAAAAAGTCTCCGGACAAGCCATTGCTATAGACGGGCACACGGAAAGCTTAAGTCAAGTCAGAATTCCAAAGGAAGACAGTTAATGAAGGCTGTTTGGTATGAACAAATTGGCACAGCTGATGATGTTCTAAGGCATGGAAATACCGACGACCCTGAAGTCAGTGACGGTGAAGTCCTGGTAAGGATCAGGACCTCAGGAGTCAATCCTTCTGATGTTAAAACAAGGGGAGGTGCAAGAGGCGAATTGCAATTCCCTAGGATTATTCCCCATTCTGATGGGGCTGGAAAGATCGAAGCAGTTGGCAATGGTGTCGATAAAAATCGAATTGGAGAAAGGGTTTGGTTGTGGAATGGGGCGTTTGGTCGAGCTTTTGGAACCTGTGCAGAATACATTTCACTGCCTGCAAATCAAGCTGTGGAAATACCTGAAAATACTACCTTTGAAGCAGGAGCCTGTATGGGAATTCCAGCATCAACAGCCTACCATGGGGTGTTCTCAGGTGGCTCGGTCAAAAATAAAACTGTGTTGGTGACCGGGGGTGCAGGGGCCGTTGGTCATTATGCAATTCAACTAGCAAAGTGGGATGGAGCGCAAGTGATCACAACGGTGAGTGGCCCTGAGAAAGGCCTAGCAGCCGAAGAAGCCGGTGCAGATTTAGTGGTCAATTACAAAACAGATGAGGTCGTGGAGGTGGTGAATAATTTTACCAACGCTGAGGGTGTTGACCGGATTGTTGAAGTGGAATTTGGTGGCAACTTAAGTGTCAGCGAACAGATCATTAAGACAAACGGAGTCATTGCTGCTTATGGTTCAGTTGCAGTAGGCAATCCTGAGCTCCCCTTTTACAACCTGATGTTCAAAAACGCTGTCTTAAAAATGTACTTAATTTACATAGTTCCCGGTGAGGCAAGAATGAAGATCATCGAGGGCTTGACCAAGGCCTTGTCTGAAAATGCGTTGGTCCACCAAATTGCAAAATCGTTTGATCTGACTGATACCATTCAAGCACACAAGACGGTTGAATCAGGCAAACTGATTGGCAACACGGTCATTAATCTGGCTTAAGCAATCGAATGAACAAATATATAGTTATTATTAGCTGTCTTTTTTTCTGCTTCTCAGCAATTGCTGAAACTTCAGAAACCAACTCTGTCCAGATTGAGAAAACAAAATATATTGGGATTTACGATACTGAAAATAATCAATTTATTTTTAGAGGGATTCCCTATGCAAAACCACCAATCGGTGAGTTACGTTGGAAATCACCTGTGCCTTTATCCAAAGAACCAAAAGTCATCAATGCTCAAAGCTTTAAACCGGCGTGTATGCAAGACGAATACACCACGGTCTGGTATCAAGATGTAGCGGAGTTGTTTGGTAATCCTCGGACTGTTTTCCAACATGTCGATGCGGTAAGTGAAGATTGCCTCTATCTCAACATATGGACAAATTCACTTGATCAAACCAGTAAGAAACCCGTGATGGTATGGGTACACGGTGGAGCAGATACCGGGGGATGGTCTTATGAGCCCAATTATTTAGGCCATCATCTTGCCAGCAAAAATGTTGTGGTGGTCTCAATCAATTATAGATTGAATATCTTTGGTTTTTTCGCTCACCCGCAAATGTCCAATCAAACTGGTAATTTTGGACTTGAAGATGAAATCTTGGCCTTGCAATGGGTCAAAGATCATATCGCAGCTTTCGGAGGTGATCCTGAAAACATTACCTACTTTGGCGAATCAGCAGGTGGGGCTCATGTTTCCTACCTGATTGCCTCCCCAATGGGAAAGGGTTTGTTTAAGAGAGGAATCATCCAAAGTGGTGCCTACAATCTATTTAATTGGACTTCAAAAGATAAGGCAGAGGAGCTAGGACTGAAAACACAAACGATCTTAAATGCATCTGACTTACAGACCATGAAAACTTTATCAGCAGAAAATATCTTGTCTGCCTCAATTGATCTTAATCATCCCTATGGACCAAACATCGATGGTGCATTGATACCAAATAACCTAACCAATTTATTTGAAGAGGGATCATTTAATAATGTTGATCTCATGATAGGCAGCAATAAAAATGAGGATTATATGTATATTGATGAATCTGTCACAGAAAAGGATATTAATCGGCTTATTGAGAATTACTATCCAGAGTATCGAGACAAGATACTCTCATGGCTGGATCTGGAAGATCCTAGACTTGCCATGGATCATCTGACAACAAATCAAGTGACGCTTTGTCCTTCAGTTTTCATTGCCAGATCGCTTTCAAAAAACGGAAATAACGTGTATCAATACCATTTCACTCGAATGCGAGAAGGCAGTGAGAAAATACTGTCTTATCATGGTGCTGAAATCCCCTACGTATTTAATACCCATGATGAATGGCTGCCAAGCAATGAAGATGATACGCAACTGACAGAAGCGATGATGGAATACTGGGTCGAATTTGCAAAAAAAGGAACGCCTAATTCAATCAATAATCCGACATGGAAAGAATTTGGCACTGAAGAAAGCTATTTGATATTAGATCTACCATTAGAAAGCTCAGCAAAGCTGGAAAATGAGTTTTGTGAAATTATGATTGATGAAATGTTAAAAAGGACATCAAGATAGTGCATCCGTCAGAAAAATTAAATTGATCTAAGGTACCACTCGAAATCTTTATTGCTAATCTGGGAGGCAAAACGATCCATTTCGCATCGTCTAGATCTTAAAAAAAGATCACTGTATTCACTGCTAAGGTATTCGTTCAAGACAGTAGCGTTCTCAAAAGCATCCAAGGCCTTATCCCATCTAACAGGTAATGTGATCTCGGGATCGATAACTTCACCTTCAGCAATCATTGCTGGAGGAGTGATTTTATTTATTAAGCCATAATGAATTCCAGCCAAAACACAGGCCATCACTAAGTATGGATTGGCATCAGCGCCTGCTGCACGATGTTCAATTCTCACATTGCCAGAATCAGACAAAGGAATACGAATTGAAAGATTGCGATGATTAGGACCCCAATTGGGCGTTATCGGAGCAAAGAATCCAGGCTGGAAACGTCGGTACGAATTAGCATTTGGACAAAATATTGCCATCCCCTCTTCCATTGTTTGGGCCAACCCGCCAACAGCATGTTCTACATTCTGGTTATAGTCAGTCGCCTGCTTAGAATTTGTTTGGAACAAAAGATCGCCCTTTTCATTTTTTAGACTGATATGAATATGCATCCCTGAGCCTGCTGTTTCCATGAAGGGCTTGGCCATGAAAGTTGCACCCAAGCCAAAGGATTTAGCAGTTTCACGAACAGCTCTTCTCAGGAGTATTGCATGATCTGCAGCCAGCAATGGATCATCAACATGATGTAAATTTGTTTCAAATTGCCCTCTAGAGAATTCCGATATTGTCGTACCCATGGGGATATTCTGTACTTCACAAGTTTCTTTCAATTGATTAAAGAATGGATCTAGCTCTCTTAAGTCTTCCATTGAGTAAACTTGGGGTCCTTCATCCTGGAGAATTGTGCCAGGTACTGGACCGTGTCTTGGAATAATGCTCAGAGCATCTCTGTTGTGAATTAAATAAAACTCCAATTCAACTGCTACAGTTGCTCTTAGGCCATCGGCTTCAAACTTTTCGATAACTTGCCTCAGTATATTTCGGCTCTCATTTGCATAGTGCTCATCATTTCGATCAAACATGGTGATCATAACTTGAGCTGCTGATTGATCTAACCAAGGAATCGAACACAGTGAATTTTTGACAGGTTTTGCAGTAACATCCGGATCACCATCATCGGTCCCAAGAATGAGGCCATCGATGACATTGCCACTGGAATCGAGAAGATGGGTTGCTGCTGGAAAATTAATGCCTTTACTAAACAGATGTTCTACCTCTGAAACATCCAGCCGTTTACCACGAATAATGCCATTCATATCCGGAACCAACAACTCAAGTATCTCAAGTTGGGGATGTGTTTCGAGAAACAGAGAAAGTTCTTTATTCTGCGTCCGAGTATCAGTCATTGCTTAGCTTTCTGATGTGTTCTTTCCGCCACTCTATTGCGCTCTTAATCCCTTCTTTATGGAGCACTTCGTAGAATTTTTTGGCTTCGTCTGACTCTGCAGTCTCAATAGCAATATCTGCTTCGAAAGCATCCAGCAAAGCTTCTCGCATCCCGCCAATTTCCAAACTCCTGTTGATGGCACTTTTGGTGATTTGGACTGAGAGACGATCGTTCATCTCAATTGTTTCGGCAAGTTCTAAAGCGTTATCCCGCAACTCATCCAAAGCCACCACTCTGTTGATAAGTCCCATCTCATAGATCCGCTCTGCAGGTACTTTTGTATCCCCGGTCAATAGCAGTTCTTTGGCCAATTTTGGTCCCGTGAACCAAGGCAACAAAAGTGCCACAACACCGCTTGCGATTGACACTTCGGGCTCACCAAAGAGAGCATTGTCAGCAGCAACAGTTAAATCACAGGCCAGTGCCATCTCCATGCCTCCACCAAGACAATAACCCTGGACAGCAGATACAGTCGGTTTTGTCGAATCCCAAAAGCGCATGATTAAATCAAAATCCTGCTCCAGCGTGGCTCTCAGTTCTTGTTCGCCTTTGGCTTCCCAAACCTCATCATCCAGGTCAAAGCCTGCTGAGAATGATTTTCCTTCTGCTTGAAGAACAATGGCACGAACCTTGATATCTTCCTCGGCCTGATTCATGGCCCCATTGATATCAGCCATCATCTCGGTGTTAATGGCATTGAGCTTTTTGGGACGGTTTAGTGTTAGAACCGCTAAAGGTCCCTCAACCTCGTACCTGACAGTTTTTTCACTCATAGATGTTTTATCAGCGCAGACTGTACCAAACCGATTTACTTTGGGTGTAACTCAAAACACTCTCAAAACATGCATCCTTGGTGTTTCCAGATTGTTTGTAGCCACCGAATTCGAGGGTCATGTCCCCTTCATCGAAAGTATTTACATAAACAATTCCAGCCTCTATAGATTTCGCCATGGAATGCGCCCGGTTGACATCGCTGGTCCATACGGATGCACACAATCCATAGATTGTATCGTTTGCCATCTGGATAACCTGTTCTGTATTTTCAAAGGGAATCACTGAGGCCACAGGACCAAAGATTTCCTCTCTGGCAATTTTCATGTCATTGCTAACATCGGAAAACAGAGTTGGCTCTACAAAACAACCCGCTTCCATACCTGATGGGACGCCCCCACCAAAATGCAACTTAGCGCCTTGGGATTTTCCAGACTCAATGTAACCCAAAACTCTGCCTTGAGCCTCACTGGTCACCAAGGGGCCCATGTTCGTCTGTGGATCCAAAGGATCCCCAGGCACATAAGCATCCTTGCCATCTGCAACAAATTGATCCAAAAAATCGCCGTAAATGCTCTGCTCCACAAAGATTCTTGATCCCGCATTGCACATCTCGCCCATGTTGCAGTAAATACCGTCGTAAGCGGCCCCTACTGCCCGTTTCATGTCCGGCAAATCGCCAAAAAAGATTTGTGGGGTTTTGCCACCGCATTCGAGTCCTACTTTTTTCATATTGGACTGCCCCGCATACTGGAGGATCAGTTTTCCAACCTCAGTGGATCCAGTAAAACTGATTTTTGAAACATCAGGATGCAAAGCCAAGGCCTTGCCTGCCACTTCACCATAGCCATTGACAACATTAAATACCCCTGGAGGACCTCCAGCCTCGACAAACAACTCTGCCATCTTTAGACAAGAATGCGGGGATTGTTCAGCAGGCTTTAGTACCACAGAGTTCCCAGCTGCAAGAGCCGGTGAAATCTTCCATACTGCCATCAACAAAGGATAGTTCCAGGGAGAGATGCAACCGACCACACCCAAGGGTTCTCGCAGTGATAAATGCAGTGCTTTTTCATGAGTATTGGTTACCTTGCCATTGATTTTATCAATGGATTCAGCCATAAAACGGATGTTGGTCGCTGACGCTGGAATATCACCACCGACACAATCACTGATTGGTTTGCCCATATTGAGTGTTTCCATGAGAGACAATTCCGCTGTATGTTCATCGATTAGGTCGGCAAACTTGTACATGATACTCATGCGCTTTCTAGGAGCCATTTTGAGCCATGTTCTGGAATAATAACTCTCCTTCGCAGCGGCGACAGCACGATCGATGTCCTTTTCTGTGCCTTCCGACGCTGTGGCAAAAACTTCGTTCGTTGAAGGGTTAATAACTTCAAATTTACCCCCATCTGCTGCTTCGCAATATTCACCGTTAATAAATAAACGACCTTCTATATTGGTTTCAGCATCACTGGCAAGTTTTTGCCAATCCTGTTTTGAGTATTCCTTTGCTGTTTGTGCATTCATCTTATCTTTCTCCTAATTTTTATTGTCTGCATGGACAACCATCAGTGCATCCAATCCCAGACATATATCTTTCCCTAGAATAATGGGATTAACATCAATTTCGCAAATATGATTTCGCATAGCGAGTGCGAACAGTGATAATTTTGATGCCATCTTACAATAAGATTCGACATCTGCCGCCTCGCTGCCTCTGTATCCAGAGAGCAATGACTGCATTTTTAATTCAGACAATGCTTGCTTTGCTGTCTCTGCATTAAACGGCGGCATTAAGGTGACCACATCTTTGAGCGCTTCTGCATAAACTCCTCCGAAACCTAATGTGATCATTGGACCAAATTGTGGGTCGGTGGTCATGCCCAATATCATTTCCACTCCTTCTTCGTCTATCATTTTAGAAAGGAGAGCTTCCGGTCCGAGGCGTTTATCCAAATCTTTATATGCATCAGTTAATTCTTTATCTGAATTTAAATTCAGATAAACCCCATGGACTTCCGATTTGTGACTGATACCTGGAACTGCAGTTTTTAAAACCACCGGGTAACCCAATTTTTTTGCACTCTCAATAACTTCGTCCAAATTATCAACACCATAACTTTGATTGACTGCAATTCCGTTGTCAGACAACATCTCCAAGGCCTCGTTTTCACCAATTAATTGACCTTGATCGATGATCTGTTGCCATTTTGTCATAGCCTCTGTTGAAATTGGCTCGAGAATATCATTTTCATACGCTAAATAATCTCGATATCGATGCATGCAGCGAACGCCTGCTAAAAAAGAGTACACACCGTCCAATATGGGTAGCCCTCTTGCCGTGGATTCCATCACGGTGTTGTCACTACTCGTTCCCTGTATGTTTGAAACCAGAAACACGGGTTTGCCAGTAGCGTCATTAGCCTGTTTCATGTATTGAAGATATTCAGGATATATCCTACTTAAAGCTCCCCGGTCTTGAACGACAGCCCCCATGGAAGCATTTTGATCTTGCAGCATAGTAGTTAGAGAATCTGCCATGATTTGATCTGAATCATCCAAGCCTCTGCCCCAAGCATCCAGTGGATTAACTGCCGGTAACCCTGGATCAAGAATTTCCTCGAGCTTTAGAATTGTTTCTGGATCTAATTCAGCAAAATCAACATCCTGATCTGCTGCTAGATCCAGAATCAGCTGACGCTCCCCACCTGAATCGTGGATGGTTACTAGATTGCCTTCGGCCAGAGAATGGGGTTGCGCAAACATTATCAGGGTATCCGCCAGTTCATTCATGTCGTTGACACGCTGGATGCCGAATTTACTAAATACGGCGTTGTAACATTCGTCACTGCCGGCTAAAGCACCGGAATGGGATACAGTCAGTTCAGCGGAACGTTTGGTTTTTCCTGTTTTAATCACCACAATAGGAATTTGTTTGCGGGTTGCCTTTTTAAAGGCTTCAATCATTAGATCCGGCTCTCTTACGGTCTCCATAAACAGACCAACAACTTCTGTGGTTGGCATTTCAAGTGCAAAATCCAAATAATCGTGCATTCCCACGGATAATTCTTGGCCTGCTGAGACGGTTAAATTGAAATTAATTCGCTCATCAGAATCCATGATCCCAGCCATCCCGGAACCGGAATGGCTGATTAGAGCGACATTGCCAGCAATATGATTGGGTCGAGTGGCAAATCCGCCGACGGTAACCCGATCCGCAAAATTGTAAAATCCCATACCATTGGCGCCACAAACCAACACACCCGTTTCCTGAACCCTGGCTTGAATTCTCTCCTTTAAGGGGGGTTGCATATCATTATCAATGTAGAGCATTGACATTATCGTCATGGCTTTGACTCCCGTTTTAACTGCTTCTTCAAAGATGGCTTCTATTCGATGATCTGAAACAGCAAAGACAACGTGTTCAACAGGCTCGGGCAAAGCAGCCAAGTCGGGAAAACACGGGACTCCCAAAACATCGTCGTATTTAGGGTTGATAGCATAAAGAGCGCCTGGGTATTGACCGTACAATAAGGTTTCAAGGATGCGTCTCCCAACTCCGTCTGAGGCACTAGCTCCAACAATGGCTATGCTTGCAGGTCTTAACAATGGATCCAAATGATGCGTCATATGGGGATGTTAGATTAAGGTTAATAAAGTTCGGCTGGGGTGATCCTTTTCCGCTCTGGGTCAAAAAAAGGCTTGGTCACTATCGTTGCCTCTTCCATTACTCGATTCCACTCCAAATCTTTCTGATAATAAATTTCGGCTATGATTTTATCTTTGCCTTTTTTCCAAGGTTCATGCAGCGATGCAAATGCTATATTCGCTTTAGCACTTGGGGAGAACATGGCTGAAGTGACCGTTCCTATTTTTTTCCCAGACTGATTATAAAGATAGGAGCCATGGGCAGGCTTATTGCCATTAATATTGAGTTTAACAAAAGTATAACGTGGCCCTCTTTTCTTCTCTTCTAACAAAGCTTCTCTGCCATTAAAAACTGGCTTTGATAAATCCACTAGCCATGATAAGCCCAATTCAAAAGGAGATCTTGTTGAACCTGGTCTTATGGCATCTTCTGCAACCATAAAATCTTGGCCTGGCACAAGTAAGCCAGCTTCAATTCTTACCAAATCCAATGCATCTAAACCAAATGGTTTTATGCCGTAAATTTCGCCTTGCCCGAATAGTTCATCCCAAAAATTCAAAGCTACTTCATTGACCATCCATACCTCATACCCAAGGTCACCGGAAAACCCTGTTCTTGAAATCATGATCTCATAGCCCTGAAAATCATAATGCTCTATATCAAACGGTTTCAGATGTTCAATTCCCTCGAAGCCCATTGCTTTAAGAATGCTGCAAGAGGTTGGACCCTGAACTCCCAAGCATGCAACATCATCGGTTATCTCTTCTATTTCTACATCAAACCCTATGGCAGATATAGCAAGGTTATCGAGCTGTCGCTCTACACATAAAAGCCAGTATTCATTTTCCCTAACATGGAAAACAGTTCCATCATCCAAAACTTGGCCTTGTTCATCACACCAAACAACATAACCAACTCTTCCTATCGAAATTTTATTCATGTCTCTGGTGAAGAAACGATTTACAAATTCAGCAGAGTCTGGCCCTGTGATTTTTTGCTTTACCATCGGTGTATAGTCAATAACACCTGTCGTATTTCTTACCGCAAAATACTCAAGATCTGTTCTAAAGTAATTTGTAGCAACTGTGTAGTCTTTCCAACGCTGCCACTCATTGAGAATATTCAACTCAGAGGTTCTGCTGTGAAAGGGTGTCTCATAATACGATTTCTTGTAATGATCTTGTTGCACAAACATATTAGGATTCCCTCATCATTAATTCGACTGCAGCATTCCTGCCAGCAATCCCCATCAGACCGCCACCTGGGTGAGAACCTGCGCCACAAATGTACAAAGATTCTATTGGAGTTGAGTATTGAGCAACACCAGGAGTGGGTCTCAGCATCAGAAATTGATCAAATGTCAACTCGCCGTGATGCCAATGGCCCCCAGTGATTCCATATTCAGACTCAATATCCTTGGGTGTTAACAGTTCAGCATGCAGAATTTGGTCTTTAATGCCCGGTGCATATTGATTTAGAGTATTGATAATATTCTCCAGCACTACAGGTTTTGCCTTGTCCCAACCTTCCTTCAAAGCGTAAGGTGTGTAATTCACAATTGCAGATAAAACATGATGACCCTCAGGGGCCAAAGACGTGTCGTTTATGCTTGGAATAGTTATCTCCATAGCCAACTGGTCTGAACAAGACTGATATTTCGTGAAGTCAAAAGCTTGCTCAAGATATTGCATGGTTGGAGATATGATTATTCTTTGTCCCAGCTCGTTTGCATCAACTCCATTAAATTTGGGTAATGCAGATAGAGCTAAGTGAAGCTTGGAAGCGTTGCCCCTCATTCTGATATTGTGAATTTTATGGACGAAACTTGCTTCTAAGTTTCTTGGTCCAACCAGACACATAAATGTGCTTTTTGGGTCAATTCCAGAAACCACAACATCTGCATTAACTTCATCACCATTCTCAAGAGTGATGCCACAAGCTTTTCCAGATGCATCCAGACGAATTTCTCGAACGGAAGAATCAACCATAATTTTGACACCCTGTTTTTCTGCGCTGCGTTTCAAAGCTTCTGCATAAGAACCCATGCCCCCTTTGGGTATGGCATAAGCACCCTGAACTCCGTCTATTGTTCCAGTAAGTTGGTGCAAATAAGTAATCACGCTGTTGTTGCTTCTAGGACCCAAGTGATTTCCAAGGACGGCATCTATAGCCACAGATCCTTTGATAAACTCATCATCAAAATATTCATGAAGCAGATCATAAATATTTATAGCTATAAATTTGAGCATGTCGCTCATGTCTTCATTGCCCATGCTTCTTAAACTCCAGCCGAGTGTCATCAAGCCCAAAATATCTTTCTTTTTACCAGATCCTATTCTGGGAGGGCTATGCTGATAAGCAGATCTGAAGAAACGAGCCAACTTATTCATCTTCTTCTTAAAGGCTTTAAATTCCTGTTGTTCACGTGCGGTTATTCCCTCTCCTGTAATTTGGTCTCCATCAATAACCAGGGCCTCACCATTCGGGTTGAGTGAGATTGTTTTTAAACCACTGGCCACGAATTCCAGGCCATGTTTTTTTAGATTGAGATATTTTTCTATGTTCGCATCCAACATATGCAAGAGATGGGCCGCTCCAGGAACTTTATAACCATCTGCAAACTCCCTAGTGGATGCCATACCGCCAATTTGCGATCGGGCTTCATACAGCTCCACTGCAAACCCAGTTTTAGCAAGATAAGCTGAACAGGTCAGTGCATTGTGGCCACCCCCAATAATGACTATTTTTTTGTTCTTCTTAGTCATCGTTTTCAGCCTCAGGCACTATATTCTTTCGTTTCAAATCAAATAGCATTTCTCGGGCGGCGTTGGCACCAGGCGCTGCCATAACTCCACCTCCGGGATGAGTGCTCGATCCGCACATATAAAACCCTTTTACAGGACCTCGAAATTGTGCGTAACCTGGGAAGGGTCGGTTAAAAAACATTTGATCCATGGTTAATTCACCCTGAAAAATGTTGCCTTGGGTAAGCCCAATCTCATTTTCAATGTCCTGTGGGCTTCTAATCTCAGCATGGACAATAAGGTCTTTAAAATTGGGACTGTATTCACCAATTTGATCTATGACCGTTTGCCCGAAAGCATCTCTGTCTTTATCAGTCCATTCGCCTGTAGAAAGTTTGGGAGGCGCATACTGGACAAAAACAGACATGTAATGTTTGCCAGGAGGAGCCATAGTTGGATCGGTCATGGTAGGTATCAGAGTATCTGCATAAGGATCTCTTGACCATCTACCATTTTTCCAATCGTCGAATGCTCTTTCAATCCGTTCCAAAGAATCAATGAAATGCATGTCCGCATAAATCAAGGGATTTTTCTCCCCCATGGCTGGGAACTCGGGTAGACCGTCTAGAGCAATATTTAGTTTTCCAGAAGAACCTCTGATTTTAAAATTGTCGACCTGTTTCAGTATTTTCTTACTCAAGTCCTTGGCATCAAATAATTTTTGATAAGTCCTTTTAACATCCAGATTTGAAACAATATTTTTAGCATAGTATTCATCACCGTTAGCCAAAACCACGCCCTTTGCACGACCATTCTTCACAATAATTTGAGACACTTCCGATTCCTTCTTTATTTCTCCATCGTGAGCTTGAAAGGCTCCGGCCAATGCATTAGAGATTGCCCCCATACCCCCTCTTGCATAACCCCAAGAACCTATGCTGCCATCGACTTCACCCATATAGTGATGCAACAAAACATAGGCCGTTCCTGGTGAGTAAGGACCCAAACCCGTGCCTATAATGCCACTGCCGGAAAGTGCAGCTTTGATGACATCTGTTTCAAAATACTCTTCGAGATATTCAGCAACACTCATTGTGTAAAAACGAATGGTGTCGTAAATTGTTTGTTCCCCCAGATTGTACAAACGCTTGAATAAATAAATTAACTCGCCTAGATCTTTGGGTTTAAAGGAGGTGGGATCCGGCGGAGTTCTTAAAAGCATTGGTTTGATAAAACGGCATTGCCTGGAGACATCTCTGGAGAATCTCACATAGGCATCTGCATCGCGTTTAGAAAAGCGACTGATTTCTCTTCTGAACATGTCAGGATCCGAGTAACCTCCAAAAATGTCACCGTTTTTCGTAAAAGTTACACTGCCGCCATAAGCAAGGACTTGAAGGCCGTATTTTTGCAAATTCAGGTCGCGAAAAATCTCGGGTCTTAAAAGACTGCAAACGTATGAACAATTAGAATAGGTCCAACCATCATGAAGTACACGGCTTACAGCTGCTCCACCGATGTAATCGTTTTTCTCAAGAACTAAAACTTTGAGGCCAGACTTAGCCAAATAGGCCGCATTGGTCAAACCATTGTGGCCTGCTCCGATAACAATGGCATCGTATTTACTCAACACTTTCTCCTTTCAACGTATTCTCAAGAGCTGCCGAAAAAGCATCCAGTGTAGGGTCCAGTGCGTCCTTGGCATGAGCCTCACAAATAAACCATGGCTCTCTTGGATCGAATTCGCATAATACCCCAAATTCAAGCAATTCTTCAGCAAGTTTTTCATAAAATGGATAATTGGAGCTTTTAAAATCTCGAGCATTTGTGGGGGGTTTTTCTGAGAAAAACAATCCCGACATCGATGGGTGCCCTGTAAAGCTATGTGGGATATTGTGATCTGTTAAAATTCGGCTCAATCCATCCCTTAGATTGAGTCCATATTGATTCACGGTTGCAAGCGCATCGGTTGATTCGATAATCTCCAATGTTTTGTTGGCTGCAGATATTGCGACTGAATGAGCGGTGAACGTACCTCCGTGCAACACCCCTCCATATTTGATAATACGCATGAAATCTTCTTTGCCACAAATTGCAGCAATCGGGTAACCATTGGCCATCGATTTTGCAAAAGTGCAGATATCAGCCTCAATGCCATAAAGCTCCTGAACGCCTCCTTTTGCTACTCTAAATCCTGTTTTGACTTCATCAATAACCATAACAATATTGTAACGGTCACAGAGTGATCGAACGGTTTTAATGTACTCAGGATCAGCGGCAATCGAACAGCAATTTCCAAGTATAGGCTCAATAAGGAGAGTGCCTATCTCATTGTGTTTTTTCTTCAGCACATCTTCCAAACGGTTAGCATCGTTCATTGGTACCAGCGTAACCATCTCTCCGATGCTGCTTGGCACTCCATGGCTGGTAGGCTGCACTTGTGGATCTCCCTGTTTTGGATCCCATTCATCTAGATCCACATCCCAAAGAACTGAATCTGAAACACCGTGATAACCGCCTTCAATCATGATGTATCCATCGCGTTTGCTATATGCTCTGCCGACTCTCAAGGCAGCCATTACTGCTTCGGTGCCTGAATTTGAAAAACGAACCAATTCAGCAGAGGGTACCATTGATGAGATCTTTTGTGCAACCTCGTACTCTAGCTCTGTGGAAAGTGCAAAGACCCCTCCTATATCGATTCCCTCTCGTGCTGCTTGGTCAACCCTTGGATCTGCATAACCCAAAATGTATGGACCGTAAGCCAATCGGTAATCAATGTATTCGTTGCCATCAATATCTTGAATTCGGCAACCAGAAGCATGGTCTATATAAATAGTTTCTTCATCACCCCAATACCTAAAATTGGAAGTTACTCCAAGAGGCAGCTGATGAATCGCTTTCTGAAAATGCTGGTTACTTTTTTTTATAGATCTTGTAGTCATCTTTAAAACTAGAAATTTGTCTGTAGGTCATGTGGTATTGAAAAGAAGAAACTCCTTCGTCTCATCAAGGAGCATAGATAGGAATCTAGTATCGGGTGTAAATTATATTAAAGGGAGAATTTAATAAATATGTCATCCAACAATCATAATAAAATATTTCTCCCTTTGAAAGAACAGAATCAAATGTTATCTCTATTTCAGAAAGAGTAATATGAACTTAGAAAATTTTTGTAAAGGAGAAGTAAATGCATATTGATTTGCCAGAAAATGCAAAAAAATGGGCTTCGATTGCTGAAGGATTCCTTGAGAAAACAATGCCCTGGGAAGTTGAAGCTGAAATGAATGAAGGGAAGCTCCCTGAGAAAATAGATGCGGAACACAGGCAAATGGCAATAGATCTTGGTCTGAGTTCCATGGACATGCCCAAATCCTATGGAGGTCAGGACTTAGGTATTCTCGAGCAAGTGGTGGTCTGGGAAGTCTTAGGACGAGGAACTAATGCTCTCAGTTGGTGTTTTTCAGAGCCTCAATCATGGATGTTGGATGCTTGCAACGATGAACAAATTGAATCCTATGTCCTGCCTCTGATGGATGGAAGAAAACACGAATGTTTTGCAATTACTGAAACGGAATCGGGATCAGAAGTGCAGGTAGACACATCCGCAGAAAAAATTGATAACGGTTACCGAATCAATGGCGAAAAATGGTTTGTTACCGGAGCAAATCATGCCGATTTTTTCTTTATCCAAGCAAAAATTTTCAAGGGAAAAGAAAATCTCGGTGATGCCTTGTTTTTTCTTGATATGGGAACAGAAGGGATTGAACTTGTGCGTACACCATTATTCTCTCACACGTTTGACAGTCACCATCCTATTTATAAATTTAACAATGTTTTTATCCCACAAAAAAACCTTATTGGTTCTGAGAGCGACGGCATGAGCTATACCCGCTCTTGGTTTCGCAGAGAAAGGTTGATGATAGCTGCCAGATGTTGTGGTGCTGCTGCCAGACTGATTGAAGAAGCAACTGATTTTGCCAATCAGAGAAATATTCAAGGAGAAGCATTGTCTGAAAGACAAGCAATACAATTCATGCTCGCTGATTCCGTCACAGAGCTCTGGGCTGCTCGATTAATGCTCTATGAAACAGCCAAGGCGCATGATCGTGATGAAGACTTGAATTCCCTTCACTATCGCTGCTCTGCGGTCAAACTGTTTGCATCAGAGATGGCCAACAAAGTTGCCGACAGAGTCGTTCAAATCTTTGGCGGCCGTGGCTACATGAGAGAAAATGTCGCAGAACGATTCTTTCGTGAGCTAAGGGTTGACAGAATTTGGGAAGGCACCAGTGAAATCCAAAGAATAATCATTGCCAGAGGACTGATTAAAAAGGGATTAAAAAACTTATGACTGGAAAAACCAGCGCTCTGATAATGGGTGTAGGTCCTGAACAAGGGCTTGGGGCTGCGCTCTGCAAGCGCTTTGCAAAAGAGAACATGCAGGTATTTGTCTGTGGCCGAACCACAGAAAAAGTTGAACATATTGCAGAATTAATCAATTCTACCGGTGACCATGCTCAGGCAATTACTGCCGATCTCACCAAAGAAACTGACATCAGTACGATGATCGATGTGGTAAATGGCAGTGGACTGCCTTTGGAAGTAGCCATTTACAATGCTGGCAATAACCGTCCTGAACCGTTTCTTGATATTACACCAGAGATTTTTGAAAGCATGTGGCGGATACTTTGTATGGGTGGTTTCCTTGCTTCGCAAGCAGTTCTGAATTTGATGTTGCAACAAGGCGATGCCACTCCTAAACGCTCATTATTGTTTACCGGCGCATCTGGCTCTCTTCGAGGAAAGGCTAATTTTGCTGCTTTCGCTGCAGGTAAGGGTGCTCTTCGTATGTTGGCCCAATCGCTGGCCCGAGAGTTTGGACCGCAGGGAATCCATATTGCCCATGTAATTATTGATGGAGTGATTAATGGAGACAAGGTGGTTAAAGGCTATCCTGATTTCGTTGCTGGCCTGGGTGAAGATGGACTACTTGATATCCATGCTATTGCGGAAAACTTCTGGACGCTGCACAGCCAGGAACGAAGTGCTTGGACACAAGAAATAGATCTACGTCCATTTAAAGAAAATTTTTAAGCATTTGTTACGGTGAATCAACATCGATCTGCCCTTGATTGGCTTTACATTCTTATGCTCTCTGCTTTGTGGGGCAGTGCTTTTGTTTTCATCAAGATTGCCGCACCCGCAATTGGTGCAGTAGGTCTGGTATTTGCACGATTGATTTTAGCCTCACTACTCTTAGGAGTCCTTTTCATTAGAAAAGAACATTTTAAAATGATTGAGGAGAATATATTCCCCATCATTTTAATTGGTGCTACGAATGTGGCATTGCCATTTTATTGCTTTTCATATGCTGCATTGGAAATTAATGCAAGCACCATGTCTGTTATTAATGGCAGCACTCCTCTTTTTGCTTTTTTGTTTTCAATCCTCTGGTTGAATTTTCAATTCAAATGGTTTCAGTTTCTGGGAATACTGATTGGGATGTCAGGACTGGCGGTATTTGTGGGTTACGAGTCTTTGGAATTTTCACGATTACCAATTCTGGTGGCAATGATAGGTGCTGCCATGTACGGCCTTTCTATGAGTTATATTTATAAATTAAATGTAGTCGATACTGGGGTTATGGCAGCTATAACCATGGTTGCTGCAACAATTATGATCACACCTTTTTTGCTGCTGGATCCAATTATTATGAAGAACTGGGATTTGAAAGTTATTGGGAGTGTTTTGTTTCTAGGGATTTTCTGCACCGGCTTGGCTTACCTTCCGTACTTCATTCTCATTAAAAGGGTTGGACCAATCAGCACTTCTTTAGTGGCGTTGCTTGTGCCTATTTTTGGAATGTTTTGGGCTTATCTTTTGCTAAAAGAAACAATAACATTGACAATGCTAGGGGGTTGTTTGTTAATTATTATGGGCGTGCTTCTGACTAGATTTAAGCGGGAATGAAAGCTCAATAAATCTTAACAAGAATTAAGATAATCTATACTCTTTATTCAAATAATGATGAAAATTTTTAAACTAACATTTTTAATACTTCTGATTATTCAGACATCGCATTCTGAGGAAATTGTCAATTTCTATAACTGGGCCGATTATATTGGCGAGAATACTATTGAAAATTTTGAAGAAGAATATGGAATTAAGGTCAATTATGATACTTATGACTCCTCTGAAATTGTTGAAGCAAAGCTTTTAAGCGGCAATTCTGGATATGATCTCGTTATGCATTCAGCCATGTATTCCAAAAGATTAATGCCAATTGGCATTTTTCATGAGATAGATA
>LUMW01000623.1_pt1 | contig 18285 bp, 16 predicted proteins | sample 729761 | NCBI WGS metagenome assembly LUMW01 (sample SAMN03860302, study PRJNA289734) | marine metagenome | biome: seawater column; feature: ocean; material: water; isolation source: Red Sea water column Station 192 - depth 500m | place: Saudi Arabia: Red Sea | collected 2011-10-15 | depth 500 m
GAAAAATGGATTTTCAATCGCATCGGGACGACGAAGAAGCAATGCACCTTGTCCTGCATAATTCAAAAGCAAGCACGGCAATACCACAGTAAACCACGCCATACGAATCGGTGTCGGACCAAAATGTCCCAAATCCGCATATAATGCTTCACCACCAGTAATGGTCAGAATCACTGCCCCCATGGTGAAAAAAGCAATCGCAGGGTGATCCCAAACAAAGCTTGCTGCCCAGTGGGGACTCACCATACCAAGTACGATCGGTGTTTGAATAATATTCCAAATCCCGAGTGTGCCCAGCGACAAAAACCACAACAACGTCACAGGACCAAAAAACTTACCCATCACCGCTGTACCATGACGCTGAATCATAAACAGCGCGGTCAAAATCCCCAGTGCAATTGGTACGATCCAATCATTAAAAATCGGCGTGGCAATACTTAAACCTTCGACCGCAGACAATACCGAAATCGCAGGGGTGATGATGCCATCACCAAAGAATAGCGATGCACCAACAAAACCGCAGGCGATGATCGCTAATTTATGTTTGGTGATAAGTTGTTTGTTGCGTAAGTTCAACGCCAAAAGTGACATGATGCCACCTTCACCATTGTTATCCGCGCGCATGATGATACTGACATATTTGATGCTAATGGTGATGGTCATACACCAAAAGATCAGGGATAAAATCCCCATGATACTTTCGATCGTGACATCGACATGCGCAGCCGAAAAACATTCTTTGATCGCATACAGCGGGCTCGTCCCAATGTCCCCAAACACAACGCCGAGAGCAGCGAGGGTCATGGCAGGGAGAGCGGCTTTTTTGACGTGACTCATAAATATAAAATCAATGATTTTGGTATTTGCGGCAATGTTAGCACTGTTTTTCAATTATTGTGCAATCTGCTTGGCATTCATCGCAAATTTCGCTATTATCCCTGACCTCAATGGTGAGGTGTCCGAGTGGCTGAAGGAGCACGCCTGGAAAGTGTGTATACGTTTGCGCGTATCGAGGGTTCGAATCCCTCTCTCACCGCCAGATATTTTCAAAGCATATATTTTCAAAGCATAAATTTTTAATCACGATAATTAAAACTAAACTTTCTCCCTGATCAAATCCTCCAGTCACAACTATTTGTTTACTTCTCATCCAAAACATAGTATTTCTAGTCAGTGTAATTATGCTTTATACACTTATAACTATCTGATTTCATATTATTTATTTTTATATTTTGGTTTTTTATTTTTGGAGTGGTTGTAATGGGGATGAATACACAGCTTGCACGCTTATGTTATGCAAGTAAAACGGTTAAAGATGAGAATGAAATTCGTCAAGACTTGATGGATATTTTGACTGAAGCTATAGATTTTAATGGACGGCATCAGGTTCACGGCGTCTTGTATTATGGTCACGGTAAATTTTTTCAGTGTCTTGAAGGGGATTCAGATATTGTGAATCAACTATTCTATGAAAAAATTACCAAAGACCCACGCCATAGTAATGTGGTGCTGTTAGATTTGGCTGATATTGATTATGTCAAATTTAGCAGATGGAATATGAAATATGCATCTTATGATAAGGCAATGCTTCGCTTTTTTAGCGATCGTGGCATGGCGGAGTTTGATCCGTATGCGCTACAAGAGCAACGTTTAGAAGAGTTTGTCGATTATTTGCTCAAGATTTAAAATCTAAAAGATATTTCATATGGAAAAAAAAGACCATCCGAAGATGGTCTTTTTCAATTTTACAGTGCAGTGCAGATTACCAGTGTTCACCTGGGAATAGACGTGCATAGGCTTTTTGTATAATGTTCAGTTTTTCTTGCTTGCCGACTGAAGCCGTAGAGCTTGGGAATAGGTTGTAACCAATTGACATCAAGACATTGTTAATATCGGGTGCGATGGCATACGTAATCGACGCCAAACGTCCAAGATTGGTGGCAATTTTCTTCGGACGTTTTACAATAGCATATGCAATTAAATCAGCTGCTTGCTCTGGTGAAAGCGTAGGTACATAGTTGTACATTTTAGTCGGTGCAATCATTGGTGTACGAACCAATGGCATATAGATCGACGTTAAAGCAATCTTGTGTGATAACGCTTCAGCAGATAAGCAACGGCTAAACGCATCGAGTGCAGCTTTTGACGCAACGTATGCAGAGAAGCGTGTTGCATTCGCCAATACACCGATTGAGCTGATGTTGATAATTTGACCTTGCTTACGTGCCATCATGTCAGGCAATAAGTTTAAGACCAAACGTACAGCACCGAAGTAGTTGAGTTGCATGGTGCGTTCAAAGTCATGGAAACGATCTACCGACTCATGTACGGCACGACGAATTGAGCGACCAGCATTGTTGACCAAAATATCAATATGATCAAAAGATGCTTGGATTTCTTTAGAAACTTTGTCAATCGAGTCCATGTCATTGAGATCGCATGGGAAGACAGAGGCTTGACCACCTTCAGCTTCGATTTCAGCTTTTACTTCGTCCAATTTTTCTTTGGTACGTGCCATCAAAATGACATGTGCGCCAGCGTTAGCAAGTTGTTTTGCCGCAGTCAAACCAATACCACTTGATGCGCCAGTGATAATGATATTTTTGCCTTCGACTTTTTTGATCAATTGTTTTTGCAATCTTGAGTTCATAAATTCGTCCTACAGTTCATACAGTTAAATTCTTGGTGTGTTGTAATGCGCAAGACTCCTGATTGATCATCACAACTTATTCTGTACACATGATAGCCAACTTGTTCTAGGTGATCTACTCTAAATATATGAAAAATAATAAATTATATAGAGCGATTACTCTAAACTGGCTAGAGTTCCTACTCTATTAATTTGCTAAATCCTTGAGCTAATGTCAATTAATCTCTTGGATATTTTGATCAAAGACTGATCTTTATTTGTAAAAAAAAATTGTAAAAATTTGCTGAACAATAAATATTCGATTTGGATTATCCAATTTGATAAAAATTCTTGGCATTTTGATGGAGGATTTTAAACAGCGCATCCTCGCCATAAGGCTGAATCATCTCAATAAAAGCGGAAATGATTTCGGTTAAATCTGCAGTGGGTTTATCCATTGGAAAGTTAGATGCAAAGACAATTCGATCTGCTCCAAAGACTTGTATGGCATGGTTGATCATCGGTTGTAGTCGTTCTATGATCTGCATTTTCGTGGCTTTTTGACCTTTGAGATGAAAATCATGTCCAAGTACAGGCATCAGTAAACCTGAAATTTTGGTATGGACGTTTTGACATGTGGCAAGTGTCGCCAGTTTGATTTTCCATTCTTCAAAGATCGCTTGGCGTGCTTGTGCAGTTTGTCCTGTAGATTTGCCAACAGCACCAAATAGTCCAGCGGGTGTGCCAAGATGATCAAGCATGATTTTGGCTTCAGGAAAGCGTTTGGCGAGGGCAGTCACATCATCAAGTTGTGTCGTATAACACCATGCGTCAAAAGTGAGATTTTGACGGACGACCTGCTCGAAGCCTTTGAGGAATTTTTTATCACGGTATAGTCCTGCTTGATCGCACCATCGGTAAATGCCTTTATCTTCATGAAACGATGCCATTTTTCGGATACCACGAAACTGCGGACTGGCTTCATGGTGCAGTTGTAATATTTTCTTAAAATCACGTTTCCTCGGGTCAGCAGTGGCAACGATGGCACCTAATTGAATGTTTTGTTTACTAAAGGGCAGTTGGTCGATCCAACGAGTTTCACCGACTACACCAGTACCTTTGTGATCGTGCCAATTGGCTTCGACATGAACGATGCTTTCGACATTAAAATGACCAAGATCCTGTTTGTAATCCTGAGGTAGATAGGGCGCAAGTGCGTGATCGGTGAGCCCTAAAGTGTCAATCAGCGCTTTGGCTTTGACTAATCGCATCATCTTATCCATCACACGTGGGTAATTACCAAAGTATTTGACCAAATGCTGTGCGGCATGTGGCGTATGGTATGGATCCCATTGGTGAATATGTGGGTCGATGATGGGGAAATTAAGTTGCATCACTTCCTGTGTCACGGCTTTGCCAATTTATCGTCCTGATCAGTTCACTATAAACCTGAATTGATGATGAATAAAATGTTTCGATTCATACTGCGATTATGAATTTGTCTCATATTAAGAAAACACTTATAGAATGCCATTTTAGAAAACCATCTTAGTACAAGCCATCTTGGAAATATATTGTTGCGGGATTATCTGTGAGCAATGTTCAACTTTGTTTTCACTTCACAGTGATTTCTCATATAATAGCCAGCATTTATGTGTAGCCGTTTGAGCGAAACATTTTAGCTCGACATTTTCGCATTCAGAATTTTCAGATTCAGCCGAAAAATCAACGGCAGAAGTTAAACAACTTTAGGAGTCCTACGTGGCCCAATATATTTACACGATGAATCGTGTGTCCAAGATGGTTCCACCAAAGCGTGAAATCCTCAAAAATATTTCCCTGTCATTTTTACCAGGTGCCAAGATCGGTGTACTCGGTCTAAATGGTGCGGGTAAATCAACTTTGCTTCGTATCATGGCAGGTGTTGATAAAGATTTCTCTGGTGAAGCACGTGCGCAAACTGGCATTAAAATTGGTTACCTCGAACAAGAACCACCGTTAGACCCAAGCAAAGACGTGCGTGGTAATGTCGAAGATGGTTTGCGTGAACCACTTGATGCGTTGGCACGTCTTGACGAAGTATTCGCTGAATATGCCGCAGAAGATGCAGACTTTGATGCGCTTGCCAAAGAGCAAGAGAAGCTCGAAGGCATTATCCAAGCATGGGATGCGCATAACCTGAATAACCAGCTTGAACAAGCGGCTGATGCGCTACGCCTTCCTGCGTGGGATGCGGATGTGAGTTTGCTATCAGGTGGTGAGCGCCGTCGTGTTGCACTGTGTCGTTTGCTCTTGTCGAAGCCTGATATGTTGCTTCTTGACGAACCGACTAACCATTTGGACGCAGAATCTGTGGCATGGCTTGAACGCTTCTTAAAAGATTTCCAAGGTACGATCGTGGCGATTACCCATGACCGTTATTTCTTGGATAATGTGGCAGAGTGGATTCTCGAGCTTGACCGTGGGCATGGTATTCCATATCAAGGTAACTATACCGCTTGGCTTGAGCAGAAAAATGCCCGCCTAGAGCAAGAGCAGAAGCAAGAAGAGTCATTCGCCAAAGCCTTGAAAAAGGAATTGGAATGGGTGCGTCAGAATGCCAAAGGTCAGCAGAAGAAGAATAAAGCCCGTATGGAGCGTTTCGAGGAACTCAACTCGAAAGAATTCCAAGAGCGTAATGAAACCTCTGAAATCTACATTCCACCGGGGCCTCGTCTTGGTAACAAAGTGGTGGAAGTGAATAACATCAGCAAATCCTTTGATGGGCGTTTGCTGTATGAAAACTTGAGCTTTACTGTGCCACCTGCGGCGATCGTTGGCATTGTCGGTCCAAATGGTGCGGGTAAAACCACATTATTCCGTATGATGACGGAAGAGCAACAACCTGATACAGGGACTGTGACGCTCGGTGAATCGGTCAAAGTGGCGTACGTTGGTCAGATTCGTGACACCTTGGATAACAACAAAACTGTGTGGGAAGAAGTGTCAGGCGGTTTGGATATCCTGAAAGTCGGCGATTATGAAATTGCTTCACGTGCTTATATCGGTCGTTTTAACTTCAAAGGTCAAGATCAGCAAAAACGCGTCGGCGAGCTGTCAGGTGGTGAGCGTAACCGTTTGCAATTGGCGAAGATTCTACAGCAAGGTGCCAATGTCATCTTACTCGATGAACCGTCGAATGACTTGGACGTGGAAACACTACGTGCGCTCGAAGACGCAATTTTGGTCTTCCCAGGTACAGTGATGGTGGTTTCGCATGACCGTTGGTTCCTCGATCGTATTGCGACACACATCTTGTCTTTTGAAAATGATGAACCAGAATTTTACGATGGTAACTATACTGAGTATGAAGCCTATCGTAAGAAAAAACTCGGTGATGAAGCGCGTCCAACACGTGCCAAGTACAAGAAAATCAGTGGCTAAAATTTCATTGTGAATTTGGTCATATAAAGCAAAAACGCATCAATGCATTTAATTGATGCGTTTTTTATCACAGCTAATTTTCAAAACTACTTCAATAGCGTATTTATTCAGCTAAAGCAGATTCAATCGCTTCTAGCAGGCGTGGGTCTTCGGCAGTAATGTCAGGGGCAAAACGTGCGATAACTTCACCACGACGATTGACAAGGAATTTTTCAAAATTCCACAGCACTTCAGGTTTTGGATTTGGCGTTAAACCATATTCCACCAGATCATCCCACCACGGTCCTTCGCCGATACGCTCAGGTTGAGCTTCAATCAATGCTTGATACAACGGATGTTTATCATCACCTGCAACAGAAATTTTTGAAAATAACGGAAAAGTTACATCATAAGTGACTGAACAAAAATCTTGAATCTCTGCATCGCTGCCCGGCTCTTGTTCCAGAAAGTTATTGGCAGGAAAGCCGAGAATCTCTAAACCTTCCGCTTTTTTGAAACGATACAGTTTTTCCAACGCTTCATATTGTGGGGTGAGTCCACACTTTGAAGCGACATTGACGATCAACGCCACTTTGCCTTGATAATCTGCAAGCGTTGCAGTCGCACCGCCCATTTTTTGAAAAGCGATGTCTTGAATCGTACTCATCTCGTGCTCACTCCATGATGTTGGTCAATGAGGTGAAGCCATCACAAAATACGTAATGGCTTCATCTTCAATGCAAATCCTTTCAGATTATTGTGCTGCTTCTGTAGGAGCAGTTTCGGTATTTGCAACTTCTGCATTTGGTGTTGCAGTTTCAGCACCTTGAGCTGCTGTACCATTTGTACCATCAATTTTTGCATAGATTTCTTGGCTCATCGCAATGAGTTCTTGCTGTGCATTCACGGCTTTTTCTTGCAATGGTTGTACTTTTTCAACGTCAACATTTTCAGGGTCAGTTTGCATCATTAGCTCGCTCATTTCGATACTGATCAAGCTGTTTTCGATCATTTTTTCACGCAGTTTGTTGACTTCGCTACTTTTAAGCTCGATGGCACGAAGTTCGTTATTGCTTTTTTCAACAAAAGCTTTCAGCTCTGTGAAAAGCTTGTTGATTTCAGCTTTGTTCTTTTCTTGCATTGCTGCTTCCATGCGCTGACTAAGCTCTTGAGACTTTTGCTCTTGTGAGGCGCCGTAAGTTTGTAGCTTGTCCAAATCAGATTGAATATCCGCTTTGTTATCAGTGCTGAGGGATGCGGTTTTTGTTTCTTGAGCAGTCGCTGCGCTTTCACCTTCTTTGACTTCAGTCACTGGTTTTGAGCATGCGGTAAATGTTGCCATTGAAGCGACTAAAGTAAGTAATGTTAATTTTTTCATATCATTATCCATGTGTTTGATTGAATAAAATTTTCGGAAATGTTTGATTAAATCAATTTTGCTGAGTGATCGTGATTCAAAAAGCACTAAAAATCAGAATCAAGACAAATCGTCTGTTTGAGTTGCGCTTACTATATCGGAAAGTAGATCAAAGTGACGATACGATTTGCATCGTTTTGCTGTGAATAAGTAACAAATGTTGGAAAATCGCACTTGACCAGTGAATCCGTTGCCTCATAGATCAAATGTGATCAAAAAGATAATTCTTGTTAAGTTAATAAGTTAGATTTTTAGCTAAGCTTGGGGTTAGCAATTAATGTTTCGGCAGCCAGCTTACTGAGGTTGTGGGGATGCCAATGGACTGTTACCAGTCAACAACTTTCGATCTTTGTGAATTTTGCCAGTGATATCACTATTCAAAATCTTAACGCCGAGCTTTTGCAGATTTTCACCGACTAACCATTTCAGTTGACTTGGCATATCTACGGGATGGTTACCCGTTGAGAAAACTTTCCATTTTCCATTTGGATATAACGCTCATCCGTGGCGATCATTAAGATTTTTTTATCGCCTTGATAGGGCTTGTCGTAAGTAGTGCCGTCATAATCCGTTTTATCTGAAGTGTATTGGCTCAGTGAGTAAGATGATGGAAAAAATGCGTTATCTTCGGCGGTGTCAGGCGTAGGGGGATTTGCTTAATTCGCTCATTGTGCACTCCAATCAATTAGAAACTATCATCATCCTAAAATGAATCATCAAGATGAGCTGTGTGGATTTGCTAGCTAGACTGTGAGCGCTTGTTTGAAGAAATTTAAAAATCTTGATGAATTGAAAAGGAATGTGGTTTTGGGGTGTGGTTTGGATTAGCCTCGAATCACGACACCCGTCACTGCATCAACAATGCGACTTGGCTTAAGACTATCGCCTAATTCACCTGATAAAATTGCGACTTGATCAGAGAAATATTTTTGTACTTCATCTGCGCTCAAAGCAGGTGAAAGTCCTGCGGGATTGGCACTGGTTGAAACCACGAAGTCATCTAAGTCTTGGCAGAGTTGTTGGCAGAGCGGATGTTGGGTCACTCTAATGGCAACACGGTCATGATCACCATAAATCCATGCTGGAATTTCATTATTGATCGGCAATAGCCAAGTGTGTGCACGTTGATTTTGGGCTGATTTTTCCCATGATTCAATAACTTGGTTACGTATCGTTGTATCTAAGCCCACAAGTAATGGTTCAACACGCTCGATACTTTCACTGAGTAGAATCACGCCTTTTTCGATCGGACGTTGTTTGAGTGCTGTCTCTTATACACATCTTCTTGGCGTGGATCACAGCCCAAGCCCCAAACCGCTTCAGTCGGGTAGGCGAGGACTTCACCTTGTTTTAAGGTGTATATGGCTTGTTCAAGATTGATAGTTTGCATAGTTCGCACAAGAAGTAAAATTACTTTCGGTCAGCGCACAATATAGGCGCTAGCAACGCAGGTAGCGACCTGCATGTTGACGGCATGCGCCGAGGAGCTCTAATTCTACCAAAGCCACGTTCAGTTCGCTGATGGAAGTTTGTACACGTGTTGCGAGTTCATCAATCGATAATCCAACCCAATCCAACTCTGCGTAAAGCTTGGCGAGATGTGCAGGAATTTCAACCTGCATTGGAATCGCTTGTGTCTGCTGTGGAATGCTCTCTTGGCGTTGAGTCTTTTGGCTTTTTTCAAGCGGTATTGGCTTGTTAGATTGGGCTGTATCAAGCTGTGGTCGGAAAGCGTTTAAGTCTTCGAGAAGTTGTTCTGGATGATCAATCAGCGTTGCGCCTTCACGAATCAGCTGATGACAACCTTGATGAAACTGACTGTATATAATTGATCCAAACCTGTACCGATTACGGCAATGCTCTGACCTTGATGAATTGCGCCATGATGTGCTGCGGCGTCAATGCCAATCGCAAGTCCGCTGGTCGTGTGATAGCCTCGACTGGCAAAATAACTAGAAAAATCATACGCCACTTGCGCACCGTGTGGGCTAGGTTTGCGACTACCGACAATGGCGATTTGCGATTGTTTTAATACATCTGCAATGGTTTTTGATGAGTTCAAAACGCTTTTCAAATTGCGCTTGCCCTGAGTTGGTGTGAAAGTCTTTAAAACGTTCAATGTGATTGGTATGAAGCTTTAACTGTTGCCATTTTTCTAAATGCTTTAAATCCAAAGCCTGTTCAGCATCTTGAAAAATATGGAGTAGTTTAAAATAACTGCTGATAGAGTGATGCAAGATATACCAAAGCTTCAGTTTGGCTAATTCTGAGGGTGAAAGTTGTTGATACATTGTATTTATAAAATTTTCAGCTGAGATTATTTTTGAATTTTAATAGAAACAAGTGATTAGACGAATCTAATCACTTGTTGATCGGGTTACTCTTCAGACATTGGCACAGCAAGTAATGCGCCTGTTTTGATTGGCAAGCTACTGTCTAAGATGTAGGCATAGCTGATCTGATCAAAAGTACGAAACACTAAAGCATGACCAATACGTTGGTTTGGAAGCTGTAAGTTTTCTTTGGTCTTCGGATCAACAGTTGTTTCACCAAGCTGATCAAGTGCAAAGACTTGTCCAACGGTTACGCCTGCTTGTTGACCACGATTCAAAGCAACTACGCTGTGCTTACCTGCGGTACCAATCGAACCAAGCACACGAATCACTTGACCACCATCAGCTACAGCATCGACTGGTACTGGATAGAAAAGTGTTGGTAGCATTGGATCGTAAATCGGCATGAGTAAATCGCCTTTACGCACTTCAGCTTTATAGGTTTTATTGATTTCAAAGGTGCTAATGTCGTTATCGACTTGTGTGACTAGACCTGTTGCGACTTGTGTCAATTCAAGTGCAGCCACATATTCTTTACCTTCGGCATCTTGGAATTTGTACGGATCGCCTTGACGGTAGATGGCATACGGTTGACCAATTTGGACACCATTACCACGCACATAGATACGATCACCTTCGGCAGCAATGACACGACGCTCAGTCATACCGACGACGTAAGGAATATTGGCTAAAGTCTCTGGTGTCTAGCCAATGGCGAATTTCATCAAGAGGAATGACAGGAATTGCATTATTCAGTGATTCAACACGAATTTGCGGAGCAAGAGTGCTTGCGCCTGCACGGCGGAAAATGCCTTCACAGCCATCGCCCTCATCACGACCAATGAGCGTACGTCCATCTAGGGTACAAAGCAGTAGACGATCGCCCGGATAAATTAAATGTGGATTACGGACATGCTTATTACTTGCCCAGATCTCAGGCCAACGCCATGGTTTGTTTAGAAAACGTCCAGAAATATCCCATAAAGTATCGCCTTTTTTGACGATATAAACATTTGGTGCATCACCACGTAGAGAAGGTGGCGTTGGATTTTTTGCTTGTGCTTCCACTGCAACACCTAATCCGAGTCCAACACTCATGGCGACTGCCAGTACACCCCGTTTTAAAGCCGTCGTCATGCTTGTTTGGTTGTGCAAAACTTTTGTCATTATCATAATCCCTAATAATGTGTTTGTAATTCGGCTATAATGTTACCCGATACAAACGCCCCCTAGTGAAGTAAATATATCATTTTAGATATTTGCTTTACCAATGGCAACTGTGAGGACCATATGGCACTGCTACCTATTTTAAGTTTTCCCGATCAACGATTACGCACCATTGCTAAGCCTGTCGAAGACGTCAATGACGACATTCGTCAGCTTGCGTCTGATATGTTTGAAACCATGTATGCCGCTCCTGGCATTGGTTTGGCTGCGACACAGGTGGATCGTCATATTCAGTTGATCGTGATGGATCTGTCTGAAAACAAAGATCAGCCTATGGTATTCATCAACCCCAAAGTCACACCACTGACTGAACAAACAGCACCTTACGAAGAAGGCTGTCTTTCGGTTCCTCAAATATACGATAAAGTTGAGCGTCCGTCACGTGTAAAAATCGAAGCTTTGAATTTAGATGGTGAAAAATTTGAAATTGAAGCTGAAGATTTACTTGCAGTATGTATTCAGCATGAGATGGATCACTTAAATGGTAAGCTGTTTGTCGATTATCTTTCACCGCTGAAACGTCAACGTGCACGTGAGAAGGTTGAAAAGTTTGTCCGTCAACAGCAAAAGCAAAAAGTGCCTGCAAAACGCTGATTCAGTTATTTAGGCGTAAAGAACAAAAAATGCGACGAATAAAAAAAACTGCCACGAGGGCAGTTTTTTTATGTGTAGATAAATTGCTTAGAGTTAATCTGAAGCGGACTGATATGGATCGAATTTGCTGATGCGCACTCGATCAATTTTATGACCGTCCATAGTGAGAATCTCGAATCGGAAACCGTCCGCTTCAATACTTTCACCATCACTTGGTACATGCCCAAATAACCATAGCAGATAGCCTTATAACGTTGAATATTCTTCGCTCTCATCGACTAGGTCTTTATCAATTAACATCGAAACGTGACGAATATCACTTGAGCCATCAAGCATCCATACACCTTCCTCTGACACCTCTGCATCAGGCAGAATGTCGTCTTCATCATCAGGGAACTCACCTGCGATTGCCTCTAAGATGTCGATCGGCGTCGCGATACCTTCGATTGAACCGTATTCATTAAGGACAATGGCAATCTGCATTGGCGCATTGCGTAATTGCTCCATGAGTGTTAAAACTTTTAAGTTTTCATGGACGATCAATGGTTGACGTAGATTTTGCTCGATATGGATTTCACCCGTTTCAAGCAAATCATTCATGACTTTATGAGTCAGAGCGACACCAGCCAAATTGTCCAAATTGTCATGCGCAATCAGAATCCTTGAGTGACCAATATTAAGCAGCTGCTCTTTATGATCAGGGTCATTTAGATCAAGCCACTCAAGATCAGGACGTGGCGTCATGATGGATTTCACAGGGCGTTCTGCCAATGTCAACACACCATGAATCATGCCTTTCTCTTCATCAGAAAACACATCGTTGACCGAGGAATGCGTAGCTAAAATATCCGCCGTCTCAGAAAGTTGCTCGCCATCATGATGTTCTACGTGTCGACCACCCAATAGGCGCAATACAGCCGACGCCGTGCGAGATCGCAGGTCGGTGGTGGTGATCATTTTTTCACGGTTACGCTTAGTCGCTTGGTTGATGGCTTCGATCATCACCGAGAAGCCAATCGCAGCGTACAAGTAGCCTTTTGGAATATGGAAGCCAAAGCCTTCGATCACCAAGGAGAAACCGATCATGAATAAGAATGCCAAACACAGAATCACGACGGTTGGATGCTTATTGACGAAGTTCATCAATGCTTTGGATGCAAGCAACATCACGGTCATGGCGATGATGACCGCAATCACCATGACAGATAAGTGTGGCACCATGCCCACAGCAGTAATGACGCTATCTAGTGAGAAGACAGCATCTAACACGACGATTTGTGCAATGACCATCCAAAAAGCAGCATAAACTACTTGCTCTTCTTTGGCTTCGACTTTGCCAGCGATACGCTCGTGGATCTCGGTTGTGGCTTTGAATAGTAAGAAAATACCACCAAAAATCAGAATCAAATCTCGCCCTGAGAAGCCGTAACCAAAGATCGTAAACAAATCATCGGTCAAGGTCATGACCCATGAAATCGAGAACAGCAAGATAATACGCATCACTAGGGCTAAGGTTAAGCCAAGGATACGGGCTTTATTGCGCTGTTCAGGCGGAAGTTTTTCAGCAAGAATAGCGATAAAGACGAGGTTGTCGATGCCTAAAACAATTTCAAGGACGATCAGCGTTGCTAAGCCTACCCAAGCTGACGGATCGGACATCCATTCAAAAATCATGCGCTGACCTCCTCAAAAAGAGGATTGCAAGATGCATTATCCCATTGATTTGAAAAATTATTATTGATCAAGAAAAAATTATCACGATAAAAGTGACAACATCGACTACTCATATAGACTTTTGAAGTGGTTAAAGATGTGTTCAGTATATGCAAGTCTGTTTATGATTTCATTAAAAATTGTAGTGAAATATTGTGTTAAAATGCACAAAATTGGCGGGGGTCATAAAATTTTAATAAAGCCTATACAAGCTAAAGCACGACATGCGTATACTGAGAATGAAAATAGGAGATGGAGAATGAATAATATGGTGCAAGAACAACACCAACAGATGAAAAATACAGAAGCCACAACTACAGATTCAACAGCTACACAAGCAAATAACCAAATCAAACCAACTAAAGCGATTGCTACACAAACCTTGATTGCACTGTACTGTGGATCACGTGCAGGTAATAAACCGATCTATCAACAATCTGCAATTGCACTTGCCAAAGCACTTGCTGGAAATGGCTTTGGTGCAGTTTATGGTGGTGCGAGCATCGGATTAATGGGGCAGATCGCCGATACGGTTATTGAGCATGGCGGTGAAGTGGTTGGGGTAATTCCTAAGTTTATGCTGGATTATGAAATTGCCAATGAGAAACTGACAGAGCTACATGTGGTCGATACCATGCATACCCGAAAGTCGATGATGGCTGAACGTGCTAGTGCCTTTATTGCCTTGCCTGGTGGTCTAGGGACTTTTGAAGAAATCTTAGAAGTCGCAACTTGGGGACAGCTCAATCAGCATCAAAAACCAATGATGATTTTTAATGTGAATGGTTATTACGATACGCTCATTGCACAGCTTGATCATGCGGTAGAAGAAGGTTTCTTGCCGCTACACCACCGTGCCAAAGTTTTGGTGTGTAATGATATTCAACAGATTCTCGAAGTGCTTGAAAATTTAAATTGCCCAAGTCAATTTGCAATTTAAATCTAAATTTTTGATATAAAAATGCCATCAAATAAGATGGCATTTTTTGTATGTTGAATCGGCTGAAAGTCGATTTAGCCAATCCAATTGTTAATATGTTGATATAACCACGGTAAGCCTGTTGCGAGCAAAATACTGACCGCTAAACCGAGTAAAAGTTTCATGGCATCTTTACTGATATTCCGTGCGGTATAGCGACTGTCGACGGTGACCATATGCATCGAAATCGCAAACTCACGTCCTGCAAGTAAACCTAAGAATACCCAAGTGGTACTCATCGGAATATTACTCCATTCCTTAAATACAAGCAGAATCAAGGCATAAATAAAGTCGATGATGGTGGCCGCTCGAATATCTTCTACGCCAGTTTTGGTATTGATAATATGCTGAATCGAACCACCACGTTGATAAAAAATCACACCCATCAACACCACAAAAGTCGCCACAGCAAACAGCATAAATTCAAACGGGACTTGGCGAGGTACATAAACAAAGATGTTTGCCAAATCTTGAATCAGCCACTGACTCCATAGAAATGCTGTTGCACCCCATTGCAGAAAGATCCATAGGCGTGTCGGAGACTCGTGTTGAGTTTCTGAAAAATACACAGTGACTTTACGAATCACAAAGCGGTACACCAAGATCGCTACCACAAATGCGACAGCGTAGCCCATCACCGATTTGGTGAGCATATTGCTTAAGCTACTTGGTGAAAAGATGGTGAGAACAAGAAAAGTGGTACTGACAGGAATGCCGTATTTGGTGAGAATAATCAGCAATATTGGTGGAACAATATATAGCCACGACATGCCACCTTCGGGGTAGGGAATGGTTTCAAGCCGTCCATAGGCAGCGTCACCAATGCCTGAAGCCCACCAACCATACAGCAAAACAATCGCTAGAATAGTACTGGCAAATAACCATAGCACCCACCACGGGCGATGCGAATTTGATGAAATAAACGTCCCTAAGGTTTGCGGAACATCATTACCGACGATGGAGTATGCCGCTAAGCAAAATCCAACAATCATCAATAACTCAATGGACATGATACATTCCCTTTTGGGGTAACTGTTGTAGCCTAAAAAAAGCAAAGATGACTTCGTTTGGAAGTCAATATTGCAAAAATGTGTCTATTTTATGAAAGTTTGATGACAATATCATCTAAATATTTTTGTTTTTACGAAATTTATGGATTTATGATCTACTCTTCATGCCTCGTTTTCCTAGTTTTAGCTGATAACGCAATGCATGGCAGAAATGTAAACAGGCTCCCGCAATACATTATCATTATTTGCGCTTGGATTGCATTGGAATATGGATGCCAATGTGCGTAGCATAGTTTGCCGCTTCAGCACGAGATGAGATATTGAGTTTTTGATAGATGGATTTGATATGTGATGCCACAGTGCACTCTGCGATATTCAGTATCTCTGCTACCTCATGATTTCTTAAGCCTTGACTGATCTGTATAAGCACTTCTTTTTCTCGTTCAGTAAGGATGCATGGTGCTGTCGGATTCGGACGGCTTTGATAAAAATGATGCATTAAGCGACGAGCGATTGTCGGAGATAATGCAGGAATACCTTGTAGAAGTTGTTGTAATTGTTTAATGAGTATGGATTCCAGTTGATCCTTCATCATATAGCCATCAGCACCTTTTGAGAGTGCAGTTACGACCTGATCATCATCACCAATAGCACTGATAATGACACATAATGTTGTGTGGTGGTGGTACTTGATATGTTCAATGAGTTCGACACCTGTGCCGTCAGGCAATTTAAAATCGATTAATGCAAGGTCAAATTGATGCGAATTTGTTAAATGTATTGCTTTTGCAAGACTATCAGTGATGCTAATTTGCGTAGTAGAAAATGCTGTCTGTACAATTTCTTTGAGCCAAAGTTGTGTATTGATTTGATCTTCCAAAATAAGCACATTCATTGATCATTCACCTCGCAAATCGGGAGTTCAATTTTAATCAAAAAGCCTTGTGATAGATTGCAATAATGTATTTCTCCACCGAGTGTTTCAGTTCGAGTTCGCATGTTTTTTAGCCCATGACCTTCATGTTGATCAATTTGGGGTAGCCCTTGACCATCATCTTGTATCGTGATGAGAATGTTTTGAGTGTGAATATTGATCTGAATCTTTGCATGTTTGGCGTGAGTATGGCGAACGATATTGTGCACACCTTCACGAATGATAGAGCGTATGCTATGCATCAATGCAACTGGAACTCGAATATTGCACTCGCCTGTCATTTGCCAATCTAATCTGATATCAGCGGAATCGAGCTGTTGCGAGGCTTCATGTCGAAGTGTAGCAAAGAGCTCATCCAAAGCATGAATGCCTTGAAAATTATTATTAATAATTTGTCGCAGATCCATCAAGGTACTTCGTATCATTTCATTTTTGTCGTTATTTTCAGGCTGATGTAGTGCATTGACCAGTTGTGATCCCACATTATCATGTAAGTCGCGGCTAATACGTTTTCGCTCCTCGAGAATGCCTGCCTCATAGGCTTGACGAGCTTCGAAAGCGTAATCAAGCATGTTGCAAATTTCATTTGCCGTATTCACATCATGACTTGAAAATAATCGCCTACCTTGTGCTGCATATTGAATAGTGAGCGCAGGAAGTTGATGAACGGAGGGAATGTGCAGACTTAAACCATCTTGAGCGACTTTGACTGGATGTTGATGTGATTCAACTGCAATATGAAGTGGTTGAAATTGATCTTGAAATAGCATTTTCCATTGAGATAGATGACTTTGATTTGGGCTGGCTAGGGCAATATTTGGCGCCATATGCAGAATGTTAATGAGCCCAATATCGATCAATAATAAAGCAATGATTGCCGCCAATAATAGAATCGTTCTTCCCCACCACACATCAAGCTCGAATAACCTGTAACGGAGTATGCCGAGCGCCAAGCCAATATAGACCATCAGAATTAACAAAAAAGCATAGCCTTGAAGCGCAGAAGTATCGATGCCAAATAATGTCGGCAATAAGATAAAAACCGCGAATAAAGAAATGCCTAAAATCCAAGACAACAAAAACCACTGCAATGCGGCACGTTCCACAGGGTTTCGCTCAGAGAACTTCCAGTGGATGATGGTTAGCACAATTGAACAAACTAAGCCAATCATGACCAAGATACGTCGTGCAAAACGCATATCAGCAAATACGCCAACTTGCTGTGCAATAAACCAAATTACGTAAATTGCAAGGACAAATACGCCGAGCCAAGCAGGTGCAATTTTGCGAGGATAATATAGGAGTAGTGCAATAAAGCTTGCAATATATAGACTGCCACCAAAAAAATTATAATCATTTAAAAACTGAAATAGGTCTGCATCAAGCGCAAGCTCTCGAGTTGTGTATACCGCTGCAAATGTTGCAAATAATAAGGTCGAAAATCCAGAGAGTAATAAATATCTTGCCACTAAGGTATTGGTTCGAAATGCAAAAATGGCTGCTGTGATCAACCAAGATGTGACGCCAACAAATATTTGGATCCAAAAAGATGCGTCCAAACTGAGAATGGGGCGAGCTGATGCGATCGGAATATCATGACGTTCTTGATTGCTAAAGAGTAATGAAACTTGATCATTGTGTTTGAGGAGTTGATGAATTTGATCTTGGCGATTCAGAAAATGCGCATAGTCTTGATAACTCTGCATTGCGCTATCTGGTTCGATCGTCAGGTCAATCGATTGTAATTTAATCTCTTTGGTCGGGCTTGAAATAGATAATAGTGAAGTGTTTTTGAGGCGTTGAGGAAGTTGCGGGGACGCAATGCTTTCGATGGTGACTGCTTGGTTATTGTTGCTGAGCACAACCCCCAGATATGGTTGTTTGGTGGCAATTAACAAAATCAAACTGACCCACATCACCACAAATACTGTGGCTATATATAAAATTGTCGTCGGTGACAAGCGTGCGACCAACTTCATTGACATCCTCGTAATTCTTCAATCACAGCCGATGAATGGCTGTATCTGTGGTTTGTAGTATCTAATGA
>LUMW01000334.1_pt1 | contig 18209 bp, 18 predicted proteins | sample 729761 | NCBI WGS metagenome assembly LUMW01 (sample SAMN03860302, study PRJNA289734) | marine metagenome | biome: seawater column; feature: ocean; material: water; isolation source: Red Sea water column Station 192 - depth 500m | place: Saudi Arabia: Red Sea | collected 2011-10-15 | depth 500 m
ACGTGGTACGGGGCGAGGGGCTCGGGGGCGGCCTCCACGACCGGCGCCGGAGCCGCCTCTGCGGGCGCTGGGGCGGCGGCCTCGGTGGGGGCGGCGGCCTCGGCCGGTGCGTCGGCCTCGGCGGGGGCCTCGCCCGACTTGGCGGCGCGGGCGGCGGCGGCTCGCTTGAGGAGGTGCTCGGGGATCTCGGTCAACGCGGGCTCCGGGGCGACGGATTCAGTGGAAGGGTTCCGGCGGCGACGGACTCCTCTGTCGCGGACCACCGCTCGGTCTGGCGGGCAGGCTAGCGGGCACTGTAGGCGGTCCGGTGCGTCGGTGCGGACCTCGCGACGCTCGCGTCCGGGCCGGCCGGCGACCGGTCCCGGTCGCCCCGGGCATCCGCGCCGAGGGGACGGTTTTGCCCCGGCCGCGTGGTAGAACACGTGGCCGAGAGGGGCCTGTCGCTCGCAGGCACCGCGACCAACGTCGGTCCGATACGATGGTGCCCGTAGGGCTTGTGCAACTTTTCACGAAGTCGCCGACCGGGCCCTGAGAACCCGCCCGCCACCCCACCACGACGAGGAGTCATCGAACGACATGGTCGCGTTCGTCGTATCCATCATCGCAACCGTCGTGATGGTCGGTGGGATCCGCTGGTACCAGGACCGCACCCCCCAGGACCACCGCTTCACGTGGGGCGAGGCCATGGCCTTCGCCACCTACGTCTTCTTCCTGTTCTTCTGGATCTACGGCGTCGTCCCCCACCAGTGGCTGCAGTGGGCGGACAGCGAGCTGAACTGGCGACCCGACCGCTACCTCGTCGGCCCGACGCTGGGCTTCACCGGCGACCAGGGCATCGTCGAGTGGGCGCTGCCGTTCACGATGACGTACCAAGTCATCCGGGACCTCGTCGCCGTCGCCATCTACGGCGTCGCCCTCGGCGGCAACGTCGTCATGTGGATGCAGTGGCAGAATCGTGGCAAGGAGGACGAGGCCCCCGCCCCGACCTCCGAGTACGGACGCCCGCTCGTCAAGGAGGGCGTCGGCGCATGAGCGTCACCGACGCCAACCCGGCGCACCCCACGTTCATCGACGACTACGTCCTCCAGGAGGTCGACGTCGAGTGGATGAGCAAGGCGGTCAAGCCGAAGCAGTTCATCCACATCGACCAGTCCGAGTGCATCATGTGCGAGGGCTGCGTCGACATCTGCCCGTGGAAGTGCATCCACATGGTGCGGCCCGACGCCATCAGCGAGGCCGTCGGCACCGAGCAGCCCGGCACCGACCCCAGCGACCACGTGATCTTCACGATCGACGACGACGTGTGCACCCGCTGCGCACTCTGCGTCGATCGCTGCCCCACCGGCGTCATCATCCTCGGGAAGATGGGCGAGGCGCCGGCCGAGGGCGACGGCCACCAGCGGACCAACAGCCACGGCTACGGCTACGGCATGCGGCTGGCGTAGGCACGGACAACCGGACGAGACGAACGAACAGGTCGAGGGAGACACGACGGTGGCCGACGACAACGGCAAGAAGCCGGCGGGCCAGGCGCTCCAGGAGCGGATGAGCCAACTCGGAGACCAGGTCCAGGCCTCACAAACCTGGTCCTCGATCTTCCGCCCGGGCTCGATCTTCAGGAAGGGCTACAGCGACAGCCCCCGGAACCGCTCCTACGTGATCATGAACAGCGTGCTGTACCACCTGCACCCCGTGAAGGTGAAGCGGCACGCCGTCAAGGTCAGCTACACCCTTTGCCTCGGCGGCCTGAGCTTCTTCCTCTTCATCCTGCTCACCGTCACCGGCATCTTCCTGATGTTCTTCTACCGGCCCACCGCCGCCCAGGCCTGGGACGACATCCAGACGCTCGAGACCGCCGTCGGCTTCGGCCTCATCGTGCGCAACATGCACCGGTGGGCGGCCCACCTCATGGTGCTGTCCGTGTTCCTGCACATGGCCCGCGTCTTCTACCACGGCGCCTACAAGCCGCCCCGGGAGTTCAACTGGGTGATCGGCGTCATGCTGCTCCAGCTCACCCTGCTGCTCTCGTTCACCGGCTACCTGCTGCCCTGGGACCAGCTGGCGCTCTGGGCGGTGACGGTCGGTACGAACATGATGGGCTTCACGCCCGTGTTCGGCGACCAGGTCCGCTTCGTCCTGCTGGGCGGCGTCGAGATCGGCACCGACACGCTGCTGCGCTGGTACGTCCTCCACGTCCTGATGCTTCCGTTCGTCGCCGTCATCTTCATGGCGATCCACTTCTGGCGCGTCCGCAAGGACGGCGGCATCTCCGGACCGCTGTAGGCCGAGGGAACACGATGACCGAGATCCCCGAGCACCTCCGCAAGCGCGCCGAGGAGGCCCGCGCCAAGGCCGCCGCCGCCAAGGCCGGCGGCGACGCCCCGGCCGCCGAGTCCGCCGGCGACGGCGACAAGGTGCCGAGCGAACTGCTCGACCGCGGCACCCCGGCCAGTACCCCGCCCGAGGGCGCCCCGGTCGCCCCGTCCGGCCCCGCCCCCGGCTCGGGCCCCGACGGCAACACCCACCGCCTCCTCACCGTCGTCAAGTCCGGCTCCATCCAGGACACCAAGGCCACCCCCGGCGACAAGGTCCACGTCTGGCCGCACCTGCTGGTCGCCGAGTTCCTCGCCGCCATCATCATCACGCTCTTCACGACCGTGTTCTCGATCTTCGTGAACGCCCCGCTGCTCGAGCTGGCCGACTTCAACAAGACGCCGAACCCCTCCAAGGCGCCGTGGTACTTCCTCGGCCTCCAGGAGCTGCTGACCATGTTCCACCCCATGGTCGCCGGCGTCACCATCCCCGGCATCGGCCTCTTCCTGCTGATGATGGCGCCCTACATCGACAAGAACCCGTCCAAGAAGCCCGAGGACCGCAAGTTCGCCGTGTCCCTCATGACCGTGCACCTCATGTTCTGGGCCGTGCTCGTCATGATCGGCTCCTTCTTCCGGGGCCCCGGCTTCAACTTCATCTTCCCGTGGAACAGCGGCCTGTTCTTCGAGCTGTGATTCCCATGACCCGCACCGCACCCGCCGCCCGCATCCTCGCGGGACACAGGACCTGAGCCGTGGCCGTCGTCGTCGCCATCATCGTCCTGGTCGTCCTGGCCGGCATCGTCCTGGTCGGGGCCTCCCGCCGCCGTGACCGCGGCGCCGCGGGGCTGTCCCGCGAGGCCCGCCGCCGCGACCGCGCCAACCCGGCCCTCGCCGGAACGGACGAGACCGCAGCCCCCACCGGTCGCGAGGTCGAGGCCGCCGCGGTCGCCGCCCGCACCGGTAGCGACGTGGCCGTCGTCGAGTCGGCGCCGCCCGAGCCGTTCGTGGCCCCTGACCCGGTCGCCCTCGGCGTCACCCGCCGGCAGTTCTTCAACCGCAGCCTCGTCGGGATGATGGGCTTCGGCCTGTCGGGCTTCGGCGCCGCCTGTTTGGCCTTCCTCTGGCCGCAGGGCGTCAGCGGCTTCGGCTCCAAGATCAAGGTCGGCAACCTGGTGGAGGTCCTCACCGACATCGAGTCCAACAACGGCTTCCTCTACAAGCCCGAGGGCCGCATGTGGATCACCGCCTACCCGAACGGCGCCGTCGAGAAGGCCCGTGCCACCTACTCGCCCGCCGAGCTGGCCGGCATGACGGCGGGCATCGATCAGGGCTTCGACGCCGGCATCGTGGCGCTGTACCAGAAGTGTCCGCACCTCGGCTGCCGGGTTCCCAACTGCGTGTCGTCGCAGTGGTTCGAGTGCCCCTGCCACGGCTCGCAGTACAACCAGGTCGGCGAGAAGCGGGGCGGCCCCGCCCCCCGCGGCATGGACCGCTTCGCGGTCTCGGTCGACGGCGGCGTGCTCGTCGTCGACACCGGCACCATCGTCCAGGGCCCGCCCATCGGCACCAACACCACCGGCCAGGAGGCCGAGGGTCCGAACTGCATCGGTCAGGCGGGCGGGCACTAGCCCCCCGGTAGGAGACGGACGAGAACCGCCATGCCCCCGATGATCCTCGCAGCGAGCACCCAGCGCACGATCGGCTGGATCCTGGCCATCGTCGTGATGGTCGGGTTCGTGGTGTACCTGCTCTTCAGCTTCCGGATCGGCAAGCGCGAGTTGGGCTCCGAGCTCGAGCTCGCCCACAACCGCAAGCCCTACTTCGAGGACGACGACCTCGAGACCCAACGCCTCGACCGGGCACTGGGCTGGTCGCTGGTCACCCTCGCCGCCCTCTCGATCGTGCTGCCGCTCTACTGGCTCATGGAGCCGGCCCGCCAGGAGAACGCCGAGGTGGGCTGGGTCAACCGCTTCGAGAAGCGTGGCGCCAACAGCTTCGAGGAGGCCTGCTCGTCCTGCCACGGGCCCGGCGGCGTCGGCGGAGTCGCCGCCTACACGCTGGTCGACGCCAACAGCCAGTTCGTCGCCCAGGTCGAGTGGAAGGCGCCGGCCCTGACCACGGTGCTGACCCGCTTCGACGAGTCGGAGGTCGAGCACATCCTCAACTACGGCCGGCCCGGCACCCCGATGCCGGCCTGGGGCCTGCCGGGTGGTGGCCCGATGACCTCCCAGCAGGTCCACCAGCTGGTCGTCTACCTGCGTTCCATCCAGCTCGACCAGGAGGCGGCCACCGCAGAGGTCGAGGCCGGCATCGCCGTCGGCGTACGGGCGATCGTCACCGCCGACAACCCCGAGCTCACCGAGGCCGCCGACATCGACGCCGCCGTCGAGGCCTGGCTGGCGCAGGCCACCGACCCGGACAGCGCCGACTACCTCGAGTACGGCCGCCTCGTCTTCGACAACCCGGCCGCCCAGGGCGCCAACTCGTGCGCCCGCTGCCACACGCCGGGCTTCTCGTTCGGCGCCAGCGACGAGGCCTCCACCGCCGAGCTGATCGCCACCTGGCCCAAGCTGGCCGAGTCGGGCATCCTCACCGGCTGGCAGCCCGCCCAGGGCCACGTCGGCCCGAGCCTCGAGGGCGTCGAGACCCACTTCCCGACGCCGACCCGCCAGGAGGACTTCGTCCGCACCGGCTCCGAGGTGGGCGTGGGCTTCGGCAACGCCCGCACCGGCACCGGCATGATGCCCGGCTTCGGCGGACGGGTCGATGCCGACGTCATCGACTACGACACGGGCGGCGACGCCGTCTACAGCCGAATCCTGACCACCGAGCAGATCGCGGCCGTCGTGGCCTACGAGAGGAGCCGGTGATGGCCACGATCTCCACCCTCGCCACCACCGTCGCCGGCATCGCCTGGGACCCCCAGATCCGCGGCCTGCTGTCCGTGCTGGTCGGCGTCGTCGTGCTCTTCGGCTCGGTCTGGTACCTGGTCGCCAGCAACTCCGGCGTCCGCACCGGCACCCTGATCGCCTTCGCCGCCTTCTTCGGCTGGATGCTCACCATGAGCGCCACCTGGTGGATGTACGGCACCGGCTGGAAGGGCGCCAGCCCGACCTGGAACACCGTCGACATCAACGTCGGCGACCTCGGCGCCAGTGGCCTCCCGAAGGCCCGTGAGCTCCCCAACCCGGACCAGCTCAACACCGCGTACGAGCTGGTGCTGCTCTCAGGCGACAGCAAGGCGGTGGCCGAGTACGGCACGCTGCCGACCGCCGAGGAGAACCCCGACCTCAGCGCCGACCAGCTGGCCGACCTCCAGGCCGATCGCCAACTCCGCAACGAGAACGCGACCCGCTCCGAGCTGGCCGCCGTGGCCCCCGATGCGGTGGCCGCCGCCGGCTGGACCGACCTCAACGGCTGGCGGCTGCTGCCCACCACCGACGCCGGTGACGCCCAGGCCCAGGCCACGGCCGACATCCTGGCCCACCCCGACCTGGGGTTCGTCAGCCCCGCCGACTTCAAGCTGCTCGACGCCTACGCCACCGGCGGCAAGCCACGCCTGCAGGAGGATCCCAGCCGGATCGACCGCATCACGCGCTGGATCTCCAACTCGGCGCGCATCGTGCACCCCACGCGCTACGCGGTGGTGCAACTCCAGCGGGTCCTCGACCAGCCGGCCATCCCCGGCGAGGCCCCGCCCCGACCGGTGGTCGACGACAACGAGCCGGTCATCTCGGTGGTCATGGTCCGCGATCTGGGTGCCGTCCGGCTGCGGCCGGCCCTGGTCACGATCGGCTCCCTCCTGATCTTCGTCGCCCTGTGCTACTGAGCCGGTGACCGTGGCTGGCACCGGCGCGAACAACGGAAGGGTGGTGTGTTGAGATGTTGGGGCAGTACCTGCCCATCGTGGCACTGCTCGTCCTCGCCGTAGTCTTCGCGGCCCTCAGCTTCGTGGCCTCCGGCCTGCTCGCCCCCCGACGCCCCCACGACAAGAAGCGCGCCCCCTACGAGTGCGGGATCATCCCGTCCCGAGAGACGCCCGAGCGCTTCCCGGTGCGGTTCTTCCTCGTCGCGATGATCTTCATCGTCTTCGACATCGAGATCATCTTCTTCTATCCGTGGGCGATCGCCCACCGGGAGATCGGGCTGTTCGGACTGGTCGCCGTGCTGATCTTCTCGCTGGCGGTGTTCGAGTCGTTCCTGTACCTCATCGGCAACGGCGCCCTCGAGTGGGGGCCGATCGCCGAGGTGCGTCGGTCGATGTCCCGCCGCTTCGGCGGCGAGGTGGTCCGGCCGGGCGTGCGCCAGGTCGGCCTCGAGGGTCGCGCCGGCACGACCGACCCCGCAGCGGGGGAGGCCGCCTGATGGCACGCGTCCCCGTCCTCGGCGACGTCTCCGGGGTCCTCGACGAGGGCCTCGAGGGGCTGGAGCACAACTTCGTCACCGCCCGCATCGAGGACCTCGTCAAGTGGTCCCGGGCCCGGAGCTGCTGGCCCGCCACCTTCGGCCTGGCCTGCTGCGCCATCGAGATGATGGCCACCGGCGCCGCCCACTACGACCTGGCCCGCTACGGCATGGAGGTCTTCCGGGCGTCGCCCCGCCAGGCCGACCTGATGATCGTGGCCGGTCGGGTCTCCCAGAAGATGGCCCCGGTCCTGCGCCAGATCTACGACCAGATGATGGAACCCAAGTGGGTCATCTCGATGGGGGTCTGCGCCTCGTCGGGCGGCATGTTCAACAACTACGCCATCGTGCAGGGCGTCGACCAGGTCGTGCCCGTCGACGTCTACGCCCCGGGCTGCCCCCCGGGCCCCGAGACGCTGATGCACGCCATCCTGACGCTGCACGACAACATCCGCAGCGGCGAGCTGACCCGCCGCCGGGCCGCCACCGGCGGCGGCGCCGCCATCGACCTGGCCGAGCCGGCGCCGGGGGAGGCCCCGTGAGCGACACCGAGGCCGCCGAGGCCGACGTTCCCGCCGTGTTCCCGGCGACCGGCCCGTCCGGACAGGATGTGCTGCACGTCGCCCGCGACGCCTACCTGGCCACCGTCGAGTCGCTGCGCGACGAGGGCCACCTGGTCGCCACCGACGTCACCGTCGTCGACTACCTGACCCATCCAGGGCGCACCGACCTGCCCGAGGGCGTCGAGCCGGAGCGCTTCGAGGTCGTCGTCGGCCTGTTCGACCATGCCCGCCGCTCCCGCGTCCGGCTGCGCGTCCAGGTCCCCGCCGACGATCCGGTCCTGCCGTCCCTCTTCGACCTGTACCCGGGCACCGAGGCCATGGAGCGCGAGGCCTTCGACCTGTTCGGCGTCGCCTTCGACGGCCACCCCGACCCGAGCCGGATCCTGCTTCCCGAGGACTGGGTCGGCCACCCGTTGCGCAAGGACGAGGGCATCGGCGGCATCCCCGTCCAGTTCAAGGCCTCTCCGGACCGCCGATGAGTGACGACGCCGTGGCGACGACCTCCGGAGCACCTGCCGACGAGGCCACCCTCGCCGCAGCGGTTGCCGCCACCGACCTCGGCGACGACGGGCGCGTCCGTCGCCGCGACGGCAGCGCCGTGCTGCGCATGTCCGAGGCCGAGGCCGCCGACCTGGCCCTGGCCCCGACCGATCCGGACACCGGCGAGCAGGCCGACGAGCGGATGATCCTCAACATGGGCCCGTCGCACCCGTCCACCCACGGCGTGCTGCGGCTGCTGCTCGAGATGGAGGGCGAGACCGTCCTGCGCTCGAAGCCGGTCATCGGCTACCTCCATACCGGCATGGAGAAGACCGGCGAGAACCTGACCTACATCCAGGGCGCCACCAACGTCACCCGCATGGACTACGCCTCGCCGCTGTTCTCCGAGCTGGTGTTCTCGCTGGCCACCGAACAGTTGCTCGGCATCGACGTGCCGCCGCGGGCCACGTGGATACGGATGCTGATGTGCGAGCTCAACCGGGTTGCCTCCCATCTGCTCTTCCAGGCCACCAACGGCATGGACCTGGGCGCCGTCTCGATGATGATCTACGGCTGGCGGGAGCGCGAGGAGGTGCTGCGCTTCTTCGAGGCGGTCACCGGGCTGCGGATGAACCACAACTACATCCGCCCCGGCGGCGTCGCCGCCGACCTGCCGGCCGGCTGGCAGGACGACGTCCGCAATCTGCTCGAGCTGATCCCGCCGCGGCTCGACGAGTACGAGGTCCTGCTCAACGGCCAGCCCATCTTCCGGGAGCGCCTTCAGGGCGTCGGCGTGCTCGAACCGGCCGAGGCGCTGGCGCTGTCGGCCACCGGCCCGATCCTGCGGGCCACCGGCTACGACTGGGACCTGCGCCGCGACGAGCCGTACCTGGCCTACGACCAGGTCGACTTCGACGTCGTCGTCGGCGCCCACGGCGACGCCTTCGACCGCTTCGCCGTCCGCCTCGAGGAGATCCGCCAGTCGCTGCACATCGTCGAGCAGATCCTCGACCTGATGCCCGACGGCGACCACCGCACCCAGGACAAGAAGGTCACCCCGCCGCCGCGTGCCCGCATCGACGAGTCGATGGAGGCGCTGATCCACCACTTCAAGCTGTTCACCGAGGGCTTCCACGTGCCGGCCGGCGAGACCTACGCCGCCGTCGAGTCGCCCCGCGGTGAACTGGGCTGCTACATCGTGTCCGACGGCGGCCCGAAGCCCCACCGGATGCACATCCGCGGACCCAGCTTCGTCAACCTCCAGACCCTGCCGCACCTCATGCACGGCCGGCTGGTCGCCGACGCCGTCGCCCTCATCTCCTCGGTCGACCCGATCATGGGCGAGGTGGACCGCTGATGGGCTGGTTCACCGAGGCCAATGCCCGCACCGCCGCCGAGATCATCGCCCGCTACCCGCGCCCCAGGTCGGCGGTGATCCCGCTGCTGCACCTCGCCCAGGAGCAGGAGGGATGGATCACCCGCGACGCCATGCGCGAGATCGCCGAACTCACGGGCACCACGCCCGCCGAGGTGCTCGGCACCGGCTCCTTCTACGAGATGTTCAAGTTCCACCCGGTCGGGTCCTACGTCGTCAACGTGTGCACCAACATCTCCTGCCAGTTGCTCGGCGGCGAGGAGCTGCTCCACCACGTCGAGGAGTCACTCGGTGTCCACGCCGGCGGCACCACCGACGACGGCATGTTCACCGTCGAGGACGTCGAGTGCGTCGCCGCCTGCACGGAGGCACCCTGCTTCACGGTCAACTACCGGTACTTCCACCGGGCGACCACCGAGACCTTCGACGCCGTCGTCGACGACCTGCGCAACGGCCGCAGCCCGCTGGCCCGCGGCGGCCAGGGCGACGACGGCCCCCTGCCCGGGCACGGCACCCTGGGCCGGGTCCGCCAGCACGTCCCCGACGACCGCCGGGCCGGCGTGGTCCCGCCCGAGGAGGCCGACGGCGCCCCCGTCTGGCTGCGCACCGGCCTGCCGGCGGACGGAGACTCCGATGCCTGAGCCGACGACCGTGCACCCCGCCGGGATGGGCTACGTGCCCCACGCCGCCGGCTTCGTCGCCAACGACGGGCCCAAGCTGATCAGCGCCCGCTTCCCGTACGAGGACTCGCACACGCTCGAGCGGGCCCTCGCCACCGGCGCCTACGTGGGCCTGCGGACGGCCCTCGGCCGCGCCCCCGACGACGTCCACGGCGAGGTCCGGGACGCCACGCTGCTGGGACGCGGCGGCGCCGGCTTCCCGGCCGGCGTCAAGTGGGGCTTCTGCCCCGAGGGCGTCTGGCCGCGCTACCTCGTCGTGAACGGCGACGAGTCCGAGCCCGGCACCTACAAGGACCGCCTCCTCATGGAGCGCGACCCCCACCAGCTCATCGAGGGCTGCCTGATCGCCTGCTACGCCCTCGGCCTGTCGCAGTGCTTTCTCTACGTCCGCGGCGAGATGGCCCTCGCCCAGGAGCGGCTCGCCACCGCCCTCAACGACGCCTACGCCGCCGGCTACGTCGGCCGCAACGTCCTCGGCACCGACTTCTCGGTCGACCTCACCCTCCACTGGGGCGCCGGTGCCTACATCGTCGGCGAGGAGACCGCCCTCATCGAGAGCCTCGAGGGCAACCGGGGCATGCCCCGCCTCAAGCCGCCGTACTTTCCGGCCGCCATCGGCCTCTACGGCAAGCCCACGATCGTCAACAACGTCGAGACGCTGGCCAACCTGCCGTGGATCCTCGAGCACGGTGCCGACGCCTACAGGGGCTATGGCTCCGAGGCGTCGCCCGGGACCCGTCTGTTCGCCGTGTCCGGCCACGTCGTGCGGCCCGGCGTCTACGAGGTCGAGCAGGGCGTCACCACCTTCCGGGACCTCTTCTACGGCGACAACTTCTGCCGGGGCATCCGGGACGGCAACGACCTCAAGATGTTCATCCCCGGCGGCGGCTCGGCCCCCTGGTTCTTCGAGGAGCAGCTCGACCTGCCGCTCGAGGCCCGCGACGTCGGTGCCGCCGGCTCGATGCTGGGCTCGGGCGCCATCGTGGTCATGGACCACACGACCGACGCCGTGAAGGCCTGCCTGCGGGTCGTGCGGTTCTTCGCCCGCGAGTCGTGCGGCAAGTGCTCGCCGTGCCGGGAGGGCACCAGCTGGGAGGAGCAGGTCCTCGAGCGCATTCACGACGGCCACGGCCGCCCGTCGGACCTCGACCTGCTGCTCGACATCGGCGACAACATCAGCCCCGGCCCGTATCCGACCGCCGCCCATCCCGCCGAGGGTCTCGAGGCCGTGCCGTTCCCGCCCCGCCAGACGACGATCTGCCCGCTCGGCCCGTCGTCGGTGGCGCCCATCACGTCGGCGCTGCGCCGGTTCCGCCACGAGTTCGAGGCGAGGATCACCCGACGCGAGGGCATCCCGGTTGCCTCGGCACCCGTGGGCGAGGAAGCCCCGGCATGAGCGACCAGGGCACCCCTGTGGAGATCACGGTCGACGGCCGCCCGGTCGAGGCCCGCCCCGGCGAGCTCCTCATCGAGGCCTGTGAACGGGCCGGCACCTACATCCCGCGCTTCTGCCACCACAACCGGCTGGAGCCGGTGGGCATGTGCCGGATGTGCCTCGTCGAGGTCGACACCGGCCGCGGCCCGGCGCTGCAGCCGTCGTGCATGGTCCCGTGTTCGTCGGGCATGGTCGTCGACACCGAGTCGGAGCGCACCCGCAAGGCCCAGGACGGCGTGCTCGAGTTCCTGCTCGTCAACCACCCGCTGGACTGCCCGGTGTGCGACAAGGGCGGGGAGTGTCCCCTCCAGGACATGACGATGGCGTTCGGGCCGGGCGAGAGCCGGTTCGTCGAGGAGAAGCGCCACTTCGAGAAGCCGATCCCGGTCAACGACGTCGTGTTCCTGGACCGGGAGCGTTGCATCCTCTGCGACCGCTGCACCCGCTTCGCCGACGAGGTCGCCGGCGACACCCTGATCCACTTCCAGGGCCGGGGCGCCCACACCGAGGTCAACACCTTCCCGGACGAGCCGTTCAGCTCGTACTTCAGCGGCAACACGGTGCAGCTCTGCCCGGTCGGCGCTCTGACCGCCGCGCCGTACCGCTTCAAGGCCCGGCCCTGGGACCTCGAGGAGGTCGAGTCGACCAGCGTCGTCGACAGCGTCGGCAGCCGCATCGCCGTCCAGTCGTCGCGCGACCGGGTGCTGCGCTTCCAGGGCGTCGACGCCGACGCCGTCAACTGGGGCTGGCTCTCCGACAAGGAGCGCTTCGCCTTCGAGGCCTACGACCACGAGGACCGCCTGTCCGGGCCACTGCTGCGTGGGGACGACGGCGAGCTGGCCCCCGCCGGCTGGGGCGCCGCCCTCGATGCCGTGGCCGACTCCCTCGACGGCGTCGACCCGGACCGGGTAGCCGTGCTGGGCGGCGCACGCCTCACCAACGAGTCGCAGTACGCCTGGGCCAAGCTGGCCAAGGGCGTCATCGGCACCGACCACGTCGACGCCCAACTGGGCGACGGCCTCCCCGCCGAGGTCGTGCTGGGCCTGCCCCGTGCCACCATCGACGAGGCCTGCGCCCCCGGCGGCATGATCGTCCTGCTGGGGCCCGACCCCAAGGAGGAGCTGGGCGCCCTCTACCTGCGGCTCCGCCACGCCGTCGTCCACGACGGCGCCACGCTCGTCGAACTGTCGCCCCGTGCCACGGGCATGACGCCCTTCGCCACCCACTCGCTGCGGGTGCGTCCCGGCGAGGCCGCCGACGTCGTCCGGGCCATGTTCGGTGAGGGCGGCACCGCCCCGGTCGGCGGTGTCACCGTCGAAGAGGCCAGAGCCGCCGGCGCCGTCATCTCCGAGGCGGCCCTCGGCCAGAACCGCACCGTGACCGTGCTGCTCGGTCGCCAGTCGCTGGCCGAGTCGCCCGGCACGGTCGTCGACGCGGCGCTGGCCCTCCACGACCGGATCGCCGACGCCCGCTTCCTGTCGCTGCTGCGCCGCGGCAACGTCCACGGCGCCCTCGACCTGGGCCTGGCCCCCGGCCTGCTGCCGGGCCGTGTCGGCCTCGCCGAGGGTCGCTCCCGCTTCGCTGAGGCCTGGCCGTCCACCCCGGGCACGGCCGGCCGCGACGCCCTCGCCACCCTGCGGGCGGCCGCCGACGGCGACGTCGACGTGCTGGTGCTGCTGGGCGCCGACGTGCTCGCCGACGTTCCCGACCACGACCTGGCCCGACGGGGCCTCGAGGGGGCCGGCACCGTCATCGCCTGCGACCTCTTCGCCACGCCGACCGTCGCCGAAGCCGACATCGTCCTCCCGGCCACGGCCCCGACCGAGACCGACGGCACCGTCACCAACCTGGAGGGCCGCGTCAGCGTTCTCTCCCGCAAGGTGACCCCGCCAGGCACCTGCCGGCCCGACTGGATGATCGCGTCGGCCATCGGTGCCCGCCTCGGCGCCGACCTCGGCATCGCCTCGCCCGACGACGCCCTCGCCGAGTTGGCCGCCGTCTCGCCGATCCACGCCCACGTCGACCCGGAAACGCTGTCGGCCTCCACCCGCGAGGGCATCCTCGTGGAGGGCGGGATGGCGCTGACCCGACCCGCCGTTGTCGAGGTGCCCAGCCACGACAAGAACTCCTACCGGTTGGTTGTCACCCGCTCGATGTTCGACCGGGGCACGATGTGCGCACACAGCCGCTCGATGTCCGGCCTGGCGGCCTCCGCCCATCTGGCCCTCGAGCCCACCGACTTCGCCTCGCTGGGCGTCGCCGAGGGCGACACCATCGGCGTGCGCGGCCCCCGGGGCGAGGCCACGGTCACCGTGGTGTCCGACCCGCGGGTCGGCAAGGGCACCGCCCACGTGGCGTTCAACCAGGACGGCGTGTCGGCCGGTGCCCTGATCGACGCCGCCGCCCCGGTGGTCGACCTGACGGTGGTGCCGGTCTGATGGTCCTCGCCGCCGATCCGCTCCTCGTCGGACCCGTCGACCTCGAGGTCGTCCTGATCGTGCTGCTCAAGGTGGTGGTGTCGTTCGCCCTGCTGATGGTCGCCGTGATGCTGATGGTCTGGTTCGAGCGCAAGCTCATCAGCGACATGCAGAACCGGATCGGTCCGGCGGTGGCCGGTCCGTGGGGGATCCTCCAGACGCTCGCCGACGGCATCAAGCTGTTCTTCAAGGAGGACCTGGTCCCGGAGGCGGCCGACCGCAAGGTCTTCAAGCTGGCGCCCTACCTGTCGCTGGTCCCGGCGTTCCTCGTCTTCGCCATCGTCCCGGTGGGCGGCGACTTCCGCGGTGGCGACGGCACCGTGGGCTGGTTCGGGAACCGAACCTTCCTCCAGGTCGCCGACCCGCCCATGGGCATCCTGCTGTTCCTCGCCCTCTCGTCGGTCGCCGTCTACGGCGTGATGCTGGCCGGCTGGTCGTCGGGCTCGAAGTACCCGCTGCTGGGCTCGGTCCGGGCGTCGGCCCAGATGGTCAGCTACGAGGCCGCCCTCGGCCTCGCCATCGCCGCCGTGTTCCTCACCAACGGCACGCTGTCGACGCACGGCATCGTCGCCGACCAGGCCAACGGGGACTGGAACGTCCTCAGCACCGGCGTGGTGCCGTTCCTCGTGTTCCTCGTGGCCGGCACCGCCGAGTTGAACCGGCCCCCGTTCGACCTGGTGGAGGCCGAGCAGGAGCTGGTCGGCGGCTTCCACACGGAGTACAGCTCGATCCGGTTCGCCCTGTTCTTCCTCGCTGAGTTCATGAACGTGATCACCATGTCGGCGATCGCGGTCACGCTGTTCCTCGGTGGCCCCGATGGCCCGATCCTCGTGGAGCAGGTCGCCTGGGTGTGGCCGATCCTGTGGTTCCTGCTCAAGGTCGGCGCCTTCCTGTTCACCTTCGTGTGGCTGCGGGCCACGCTGCCGCGGTTCCGGTACGACCAGCTCATGGACCTGGGCTGGAAGGTCCTGATCCCGCTGGCGCTGGGCTGGTTCCTGCTGGTGGCGGCGCTCAACATCGGTCGCGACCGGGGCTGGCCGGCCGTGCCGATCGTGCTGGTCGGCGTGGTGTCGCTCTGGGCGGGCGCCCTGCTGCTGGGCGGGGCGATCCGCAAGGCCCGGGCCGACCGCCTGGCCGACGAGTTCGACGCCGCCGGGGACGGTGCCTGATGGGCTACTTCCGCGGCTTCGCCGTCACCTTCCGAAAGCTCTGGGAGCAGCGCGTCACCGTGCCGTACCCGGACGAGAAGCGCGCCAAGCCCGAACGCCTGCACGGCCGGCACGTCCTCAACCGGTACGAGGACGGCATGGAGAAGTGCATCGGCTGCGAACTCTGCGCCGGCGTCTGTCCGGCCAATTGCATCTACGTCCGCGGCGCCGACAACCCGCCCGACGACCCGGTCTCGCCCGGCGAGCGCTACGGGTTCGTCTACGAGATCAACTACCTGCGTTGCATCCACTGCGACCTGTGCGTGGAGGCCTGCCCGACCGAGGCGATCACCGAGTCGAAGCTGTTCGAATTCTCGTTCACCAACCGGACCGACGCCGTCTACACCAAGGACGAACTCCTGGTCGACGGCGAGACCGGTCGGCCGCAGCACCTGCCGTGGGAGGATTGGCGCCCCGGCGAGGACGAGCACACGTCGGCCTGGATGCGTGCCACGTCGGCGTCGGGCTCGGCGGCCTACGTCGGCCGGGTGTCCTGGTCCGGCGAACTCGGCTACGGCATGCGCGCCCCCGAGGCGACTGGTGCCGGTGACCCTGGAGACCCCGGAGAAGATGCGGGGGGCGACGCCTGATGGACGCCGCCGTCTTCATCATCAGCGCCGTGATCGTGCTGTCGGGCGCCTTCGGGGTGCTGCTGGCCCGCAACCCGGTGCACGCCGCCCTGTTCCTCGTCGAGACCCTCTTCGGCGTGGCCGTCCTGTTCGTGCTACTGGAGGCCACGTTCCTCGCCGCCGTGCAGGTGATCGTCTATGCGGGCGCCATCGTCATCCTGTTCCTGTTCGTGATCATGCTGCTGGGTGTCGACCGGGCCGAGGACCTGGGCGTCGAGCCCATCGCGGGTCAGCGGCCGTTGGCCGTCGTGATCGGCGCCGGCATCCTCGGCACCACGCTCACGGCCATGCTCATCGCCGTCGGCGGCCCGACCGGCGTCCGGTCCGCCAATGCCGAGCTGGGCGGTGCCGCCGACAACGCCCGGCGGCTCGGCATCGAGCTGTTCACCGACCACGTCTTCGCCGTCGAGCTGACCGCACTGCTGTTGACCGTGGCGGTGGTCGGCGCCGTCGTGCTTGCCCGCAAGGTCCGCGGCCCGCTCCAGCCGCTGCCGGTCGTGGCCACCGCCGCCGAGGACGAGGTGGCCGAGGGCGCAGATGACGAGTCCGCCGACGGGACCGGCGGGGCCGCCGAGGCCGAAGAGGGGGGTGACGCATAGTGGACGTCACCGTCACCTGGTACCTCACCCTCGGCGCCGTGCTCTTCACGATCGGCGCCGTGGGCCTCCTGATCCGCCGCAACCCGCTGGTGATGTTCATGTGCGTCGAGCTGATGCTCAACGCCGTCAACCTCACCTTCGTCAGCCTCGGCGACGAGCTGGGCGACCTGGGTGGACAGTTGTCCGTGTTCTTCGTGCTGGTGGTCGCCGCCGCCGAGGTCGTGATCGGCCTGGCGATCGTGGTGGCGATCACCCGCCGCCGCATGGGCGCCACCGCCGACGACCTCTCGGTGCTGGAGGGCTAGGGCATGCAGCACCGTTCAGCGGGACGGGAGGGCTAGGTCGTGCTCGACCTCGTCTGGCTCATCCCCGCGTTCCCGCTGGCCGGGTTCGTCGTGCTGCTCGTGGCCGGCCGCCGCCTCGGCGAGCCCGGCGCCGGCTGGCTGGCCACGCTGGCCATGGTCGGCTCGTTCGCCGCCACCGTCGGCGTGTTCCTCGACCTGCTGTCGCGCGACGAGCACCACCGCCGCTCGGTCACCACCCTGTTCGCCTGGGTTCCGGCCGGCGACCTGTCGGTCGACGTCGGCTTCCTCGCCGACCCGCTGTCGCTGACCATGTGCCTCTTCATCACCGGCGTCGGCGCCCTGATCCACCTGTACTCGATCGGCTACATGCACGGCGACGCCGACTTCAGCCGCTTCTTCACCTACCTCAACCTGTTCGCCTTCGCCATGCTGGTGCTGGTACTCGGCGACAACCTGCTGCTGACCTTCCTCGGCTGGGAGGGCGTCGGCGCCTGCTCGTACCTGCTGATCTCGTTCTGGTTCACCGACCCGGCCAACGCCACCGCCGGCAAGAAGGCGTTCGTCACCAACCGGATCGGCGACTGGGGCGTGATCGTCGCCATGTGCCTGGTGTTCTTCACGTTCGGATCGCTGTCGTACGTCGACGTGCTCGACGCCGCCGACGCCGGCAGCGTCGCCGAGTCGACCGCCACGTTCATCGCCGTGATGCTGTTCGTCGGGGCGATCGGCAAGTCGGCCCAGTTCCCGCTGTACCTGTGGCTGCCCGACGCCATGGCCGGTCCCACGCCGGTCTCGGCGCTGATCCACGCCGCCACCATGGTCACGTCGGGCATCTACCTGCTGACCCGCGTCAACCCGATCATCGCCGACGCCGCCGACTGGGTCCCCACGCTCATCGCCTGGGTGGGTGTCGGCACGGCCCTGTTCGCCGCCACCATCGCCGTCGCCCAGACCGACATCAAGAAGGTGCTGGCCTACTCGACGGTCAGCCAGCTGGGCTACATGTTCCTCGCCGTGGGCTGCGGCGCCTACGTGCCGGCCATCTTCCACATGGTCACGCACGCCTTCTTCAAGGCGCTGCTGTTCCTCGGCTCCGGGTCGGTCATCCACGGCATGGACGGCGACCAGGACCTGCGCCACTACGGCGGCCTGCGGAAGTGGATGCCGGTCACGTCGGCCACCTTCATCATCGGCTGGCTCGCCATCGCCGGCGTGCCGCCCTTCGCCGGCTTCTGGTCGAAGGACGAGATCCTGGCCTACGCCTGGAACGAGAGCCCCGTGCTCTGGGCCCTCGGCCTCGTGACCGCCGTGCTGACCGCCTTCTACATGACCCGACAGGTGGTGCTCACCTTCTTCGGGCGGCACCGCTACGCCGACGCCCGCCCCGACGAGGTCGCCGCCGCCTGGGACGCACGGCTGGCCGCCTCGGCCGTCGCCGTCGACGAGGCCACGGCCGCCGCCGACGCCGCCCGCACCGCGCTGGACGCCGCCGTGGCCGCCCGCACCGCCGCCGTCGACGAGCACGCGGCCGCCGTCGAGGCCGCCCGCACCGCGGCGCCCAACGGCGGGGGAGCGGCCGAAGGCGACGACGGAGCGGCCGAGGCGCCCGACCCCGAGCAGTTGGCACAGGCCGTGCTGGCCGCCGAGGACGCCGTGGCCGCCGCCGCCGAGGCCGCCATCGCTGCCGAGGAGTCACTGGCCGCCGCCGACGCAGCCCGCGACGCCGCAGTGGCCGACCA
>LUMW01000576.1_pt1 | contig 18135 bp, 21 predicted proteins | sample 729761 | NCBI WGS metagenome assembly LUMW01 (sample SAMN03860302, study PRJNA289734) | marine metagenome | biome: seawater column; feature: ocean; material: water; isolation source: Red Sea water column Station 192 - depth 500m | place: Saudi Arabia: Red Sea | collected 2011-10-15 | depth 500 m
ACAGAATCGAGGTCGGATAGGAAGTTCACCGGAACGCTGCCGATGCTGCCGAGCTTGTAGGGCCCGTAATCGCGCTGGCGGATTTCCTCCAGCTGCTTGGCGGGCGCATTGAAGGGATCTTCGCCCGTGTCCTTCTCCAGAATGCCTTCCAGCGTGGTGAAGGGCAGATAGGCCATCCCGTCGCGCGGAACGCCGCCCAGCACCTTGCCATAGGTCACGCGCAGCGTGCTGTTGGCGTCGGGATACGTGACCACGCCCTGCGAGCGCTGCCAGTCGGTGATCGCTTCCATATAGGTCGGTCGCACCGCCAGCATCCGGCCCGCGCGCGCTTCGCCCTCGGTTTCCTGCGCCCGCTCGTAATCGTAGAGCGCCACGGCGAGTTTCATGAAGGGATCGCCGCTCGCTTCCAATTGGGCGGGCGTCGCATCCATCAGGGCCAGCCGCTGTTCGGCAGTGTCGAGATCGGTCTGGGCGTAATAGCCATCGAGCCGCTGCGACAGCGCGGCGCGATCGACTGTGCCGGTCAGCCCCAGCGCATTGTCGAGAACGGCCACGCGCTCGCTCGCCGGTTGATCGAGATACTGGTCGAGGAACAGCATCCATTCCGCCTTGTCGACCGCCGGATCATAGCGCCGGTCGAGCGCCTGGAGGCCCTGGCGGAAGAAGGTCATGTCGCGTTCCTGGTAACCCGGATCGCGCTGCGCATTGGGCTTCTGCCGCTCCTTCGCCAGACGATACAGGCGCTGCGCAGTGCTCAGCATCTGCGAATTGGTGGCGTAATTGTAGAGATAGTTCTCCCGAGCCGCTGCCGCGCTTTCCGCGCTCAGCGCCTGAAGATCGCGGACTGCGCGGCCATATTGGGCGCGGCTGCGATCCTGTCCGATCCAGTCCGCCAGCGACGCCTCGCGAATACGCCGCCGGTCGATCAGGCCCACGCGGCGTGCGCCTTCGATCTGGCCGCGCAGATTCTTCTCGTAATTGTTGAGGCCCGCCAGGCGCGATTCGTATTTCACCCGCGCGTCCGATCCTTCGGGCGCGGTTTCCTCGATCGTGTCGATCCACTCGTTGAGCATCGTCACCATCGTCGGATACTGCCAGCCGAAGGTGTTCTCAACCTCGGTCAGCGTGGCGTAGCGCGAGGTCGAGCCGGGATAGCCCGCAGCCATCACGAAATCGCCATCCTCGAGGCCGGCGCGGCTCACCTTCAGATGGTGCTCGGGCTTGAACGGCACGTTGTCGGGCGAATAGTCCGCAGCCGTTCCGTCGGGCGCGACATAGGCGCGGTAGAAGGCGAAGTCGCCGGTGTGGCGCGGCCACATCCAGTTATCGATATCGCCACCATATTTGCCGATCGAATCGGCAGGCGCATAGACCAGCCGCACGTCGCGCACTTCGAGGCGCTTGATGAGCTTGTATTGGTCCCCGCCGTAGAAGCTCGCCACGAGGCAACGATAGCCTGCGTCCTGCTCGCATTCGGCAGTGATGTCCTTCATGCGCTGCTCGATCGTGTCGTAACGCGCATTGGGCGTGAGGCTCTCGGTCCCTGCGCGCATCCGCTCGGTCACGTCGCTTTCCGCGACCGTCACGTAGATGCGCGAACCCGGGGCGGCCTGCAATTCGGCGCCCTTGGTCTTGGCGAGGAAGCCGTTTTCGAGATAATTGTTCTCAGCGGTGGAATTGTACTGCACCGATCCGCGCGCGCAGTGATGGTTCGTCACCACCAGCCCTTCGGGCGAAACGAAGCTGGCCGAACAGCCACCCAGAGAGACGATCGCGCCCATCGGGAAGCCGGTGAGGTCGCTCAATGCCTCGGGCGAGATTTCGAGGCCCGTTTCGCGCAGATCGGCGGCGATTTCGGGCAATTGATCGGGCGTGTACATGCCCTCTTTCGCGGCGGCGGGCATCGCGATGGTGGCAGCACCGGCGAGCAGCGCGGCGATGGTAACGTGTTTACGCATGATATGGATCGGTTCCTTTCCCCGACGCGCTTTAGGGGCGCGTCCTGCGGCATGGGCTAGGCCGATCGCGGACGCGCTTCAAGCGAGCTTATCGGCGAGCGACTTGAGCGCTCTACCGGGGTCGAGCGTCAGATATGCGCCCGCACCGCCTGATAGGCCGCCGCCGCCACCGTGTTGGCGAGATTGAGCGAGCGTACCTGGTCGGATCGCATCGGCAATTTCACGAGCGCATCGCGATGGGCGGCCAGAATCGGCTCGGGTATCCCCTTGGTTTCGCGCCCGAACACCAGATAGGCGTCCGCCGGATAGTCGGGTTCGTAGAAGCTGCGGGTGGCGAATTCCTCGAACAGGAACATCTGGTCGCCGCGCGGCGCGCGCTCGGCCATGAACGCCTCCCACGAAGCGAATTCGACCAGCCGGATATGCTGCCAGTAATCGAGGCCGGAGCGCTTCACGCGCTTGTCCGAAATCTCGAAGCCGAGCGGGTGGATCAGCACCAGCTCCATATCGAGCGCCACACAGGTGCGCCCCACCGCGCCGGTGTTGCCGGGGATCTCGGGCTGGACGAGGACGATGGAGGTCACTTGGTGCCGCTCGCCGGTATGATCGCCCTGACAGTGTAGTCCCCTGGCGGAAGCAACAGCGGAATATCTTCGCCGGGTTCCAGATAGACACGGTCCATCGGCACGGCGGAAAAGGGATCGCCCGCCCGGAACGCTTCGACGATCAGCGGCCCGGCGCGGTTGCGCAGCTCTGGCGACAGGTTAACTTCGGCGTCTCCGACCTCGCGCCGCCACATTGGACGGCCGCGTTCGAAACGCGCCACCGGCTGCGACAGGACCAGATCGACCAGCCCCGCGGGTTCGTCCTGCGGCAGCTCGGCGAGAAACGGCAAGCCGCCATCGCTCCGGCATAGCGTCTGAGAGACCGTGAGCGGATCGATACCCGTCAGCGCCTTGAGGCGCGCCGCCATCCAAAGGTTCTCGCTTCCGTCTCCGTTCGTGAGCGGGACCTCGCTCGCATGCGAATAGCCGACATGGACGATCAGCTTTTCTTCCGAAGCCATTGTAGCGAGGATTTGCGCCAAATTGGCTGCCTGCGCGGTTTCGCGCGCGCGGATCGACTCGGTCATGTCCGCATCCCGCCCGGCGGACTGGCTTTGGGTTTCCTCATAGGCAGCCAATCGGTAACCCAGCGACCTTGCCAGCCCTATCGTTCTGCCGAAAGCGGGCTCTCGCGAATAATAGCCGTCCGACGACGAGGCCCAGCCGAGCCCGGCATTGTCCTCCACCGGGTCGGCTTCGTTCTCGGCATTACTGAAGGTTTCCGCAGCGTAGACCGTAAAACCGAGCGGTCGAAGCGCCGATAGCAAGCGGGCAACCGTGTCGCGATGGCGCGTTACCGTGTGGCTTTCATTGACGATCACCACCCGCGTCTCGGCGGCGTGCCGCGTTATTTCGGCGATCGCATCGTCCAATCCCGAAACCGCCGGTCGCACAGGAGTACAGGCCCTGGCGCGATATTCGCGGTCGCCGGTCTGGGCAGCGCGATCCTCGCGCCCCAGCATGGACCATTGCTGGGTGACCATGCTCTCGTGATCGGTGGCTGATGGCACCCGATAGAGAAACGCCTGATGCGTCCGATCGGCGGGTATCGGAGCGCCCGCCAGCGTGAGAGTGACCGGCGATCCGGTCGGCTGGACCGTGGCACACGCAGCCAGCGCGAACGCACCGAGAAGCGATGCGGCTCGGGCCGCGATCACCCCAGCCGGTCCTTCAGGATCTGGTTCACCACTGCCGGATTCGCCTTGCCTTGCATCGCCTTCATCGTCTGGCCGACGAAGAAGCCGAACAGCTTGTCCTTGCCGCCGCGATATTGTTCGACCTTGTCCTGATTGGCGGCGATGATGGCATCGACCGCTTCCTCGATCGCGCCGGTGTCGCTGACCTGCTTCAGGCCCTCCGCATCGGCGATTTCCTCGGGATCGCGGCCGGTCTTGAGGACGATCTCGTAGATCTCCTTCGCCTGCCCGCCCGAAATCTCGCCCTTGTCCTGCATGGCGAGGATGCTCGCCTGCGCTTCCGCCGTCGCGTTGGCGGGATCGGCTTCGTCGCCCAGCGACTTCATCACGCCCGGCGCCACGGACAGCGCCCAGTTCGCGGTCTGCGTGGCGACCTCGGCTTCGGGCTTGCCGATCTTTGCCGCCACCGCGCCCAGCAGCGTTTCGAAGCGGGCATAGGTTTCGACCTCGGCGGTCAGCTCACGCGCATTATAGGGCGTGAGGCCCAGCTCGCTTTCATAGCGCCGCCGCTTGGCGTCGGGCAGTTCGGGCAGCGAGGCGCGGCATTCGTCGAGGAAGCTTTCCTCCAACTCCAGCGGCAACAGATCGGGATCGGGGAAATAGCGGTAATCGTGCGCGTCTTCCTTCGATCGCATGGTCCGTGTGGTGCCGGTGCCGGGATCGAACAGGCGCGTTTCCTGATCGACCGTGCCGCCATTTTCCAGCACATCGACCTGACGATTGGCCTCGTATTCGATGACCTGCATGACGAAGCGCACGCTGTTGACGTTCTTCGTCTCCGTCCGCGTGCCGAATTCCTCGCCCGGCTTGCGCACGCTGACATTGACGTCCGCGCGCATCGAGCCTTCTTCCATGTTGCCGTCGCACGATCCGACATAGCGCAGGATCGCGCGCAGCTTACGCACATAGGCTCCGGCTTCGGCGGGGCTGCGCATATCCGGACGGCTGACGATTTCCATCAGGGCGACGCCGCTGCGGTTCAGATCGACATAGGACATGGTCGGATGCTGATCGTGCATCAGCTTGCCCGCATCCTGTTCGACATGGATACGCTCGATCCCGATGATCTTGTCCTGCGCGATGCCGGCTTTCTCGTCCGCTTCGATCAGCAGCTGCCCTTCACCCACGATGGGGTGGTAGAGCTGGCTGATCTGGTAGCCCTGCGGCAGGTCGGCGTAGAAGTAGTTCTTGCGGTCGAACCGGCTGTAGCGGTTGATCTGCGCCTCGATCGCCATGCCAGTGCGCACTGCCTGGCGGATGCATTCGCGGTTCGGCACCGGGAGCATGCCCGGCATTGCGGCATCGACGAGGCTGACCTGCGAATTCGGCTCCGCCCCGAACGCCGTGCTGGCGCCCGAAAACAGTTTGGCCGCGCTGGTCACCTGCGCGTGGACTTCGAGGCCGATCACGACCTCCCATTCGCCCGTCGCGCCCTGGATGCGGTACTCACTCATCGTCCATCACCTTACCGTCGGAATCGAAGCGCGCCTCGCCGGTCTTGCCCCGGCTTGCGACCCAGATCGGGACCACGCACAAAGTCACGAGAACCGCGATCGACGCGATCCATTCGACAGGGCCCCAGCCTAGCACCACCAAGCCTCCGGCTTCGCGACGAACCCGGCGCGCTGTTCGATCGCGAGGCCTGCGTTCAGCACGCCCTGTTCGTCGAAAGGCTTGCCCACGATCTGGAGGCCCAGCGGCAGGCCGTCCGAATTGAGACCTGCGGGCACGCTCATCGCCGGAAGCCCTGCGAGGCTGGCGGGCACGGCGAACACGTCGTTCAGATACATGGTCAGCGGATCGTCGTTGAGCGATCCCAGCAGGAAGCTCGCCGTCGGCGTCGTGGGCGCGAGGATCGCGTCGCATTCGGCCCATGCGTTCTCGAAATCCTTGGCGACAAGCGCGCGGACCTTCTGCGCCTGCGTGTAATAGGCGTCGTAGAAGCCTGCGCTGAGCACATAGGTGCCGATGAGGATGCGGCGCTTGACCTCGTCTCCGAACCCGTCCGCGCGCGTGGCGGCGTACATGTCCTGCAGGCCCGCCCCGTCCGGCAGATCGCGCAAGCCATAACGCACGCCGTCATAGCGGGCGAGATTGCTGGAGGCTTCGGCGGGCGCGATGATGTAATAGGCGGGCAGCGCGTATTTGGTATGCGGCAGGGAGATATCGACGATCTCGGCCCCTGCATCGCGCAGCCATTCCTTGCCCTGTTCCCAGCTGTCGAGGATTTCCGCGTCGGTCCCGTCCATGCGATATTCGCGCGGGATGCCGATGCGCTTGCCCTTGAGATCGGCGTCGAGCGCGTCTTCCCAGTTCGGCACGTCCATCTGGAGGCTGGTCGCATCCTTGGGATCGAAGCCCGCCATCGCTTCGAGCATGATGGCGCAATCTTCCACGCTGCGCGCCATGGGCCCCGCCTGGTCGAGGCTACTGGCGAAGGCGACGACGCCCCAGCGGCTGCAGCGGCCATAGGTCGGCTTGATCCCGGTGATGCCGGTAAAGGCGGCGGGCTGGCGGATCGAGCCGCCGGACGATCCGCCCGGGCTCATCGCGGCATTGCTGCCTTCTTTGCGCCAGGGCGAGGAAACATTGCCGAAATAGCTGGTCTCGTTCGACGATCCCATCGCGAACTGGTCGAGATTGAGCTTTCCGAGCATCCCCGCGCCCGCGTCCCACAGTTTCTGCGAGACGGTGCTTTCATAGCGCGGGACGAAGCCTTCGAGGATGTGGCTCGCGGCGGTGGTCTGCACCCCGTCGGTGCAGAACAGGTCCTTCATCCCGATCGGCACGCCGCCCATTTTGCCCAGATCCTCGCCCTTCGCGCGCGGTGAAATCGCCGCTGGCGATGCCGTCACGCAGGGCCTTTACGCCCAGTTCGGTCAGGTCGGTCATATTATTCGATCACCTTGGGCACGCCGAAAAAGCCGTGTTCGGCGGCAGGCGCATTGGCGAGCACATCCTCGCGCCGCCCGCCCGCGGTCTGGGGAATGGCGTCCACCTCGTCTTCGCGCAGGCGCAGCGTATTGGGGATGACGGCGGTCATCGGCTCTACGCCGGTCACGTCGACCTCTCCCAATTGCTCCACCCAATCGAGGATGTTGTTAAGTTCGGGCACCATGCTGTCGAGCGCATCGTCGCCCATGCGGATGCGCGCCAGGGAGGCGATCTTCGCCACTTCGTCTCGTGTAATCGACATGGTCAGCGCGTTAGCCGCGCCGCCCGCCACCTTCAAGCGCGAGCTTGCGATCCCGGTCCGATCGTTTCGATTCCCAGGTGTACCGCGATCACTCGCTCGGGGGAGGCGGAGGGGCTGCGCCCTCAGCGCCCGGCGCGCCGGGTGCACCCTGCATCTGCAGCGCCTGTTGCAGCGTCTGGAGGCGGCGTTCGAAATCCTCCGCGCTCATCGCTTCGATCAGTTCGACTTCGAAGATCAGCGGCGAATTCGGCGGGATCGGCGATCCGGGGGGCGGCTCCGCTCCGTAACCCTCGTCGCCCGGAATGGTCAGCCGATAGGTGCCGCCCGGCTGCATCTGCTGGACGCCTTCGGAAAAGGCCGGGAGCATCCGGTCGAGCGGCAGCGGCGTGCCTTCGGGGAAGATGCCCTGGACCGGCAGCGGGATATCCTGCGATTCGTCGAACACCGTCCCATCGGGCAGCGTGCCCTTGTAGCGCACGAACACGACGTCATTGGCACCCGGCGTCGGGCCGGAACCGGCGGTCAGTTCTTCCAGATCCGCCCCTTGCGGCATCGCGGCCCAGGCCAGTCCGGCGCCGAATACGATGGCGGCGAGAATGCCGAGCCACAGCTTGGCAAGCGAGCCCTTGGCGATGGGATGGAGGGGAACGCGGGTGATCTCGGTCATGGAAACACTGTCCTGCAAAGGCCCCGAAAATCGACGGGGCCTGATACGCAAAAGGGCGCGGATGGCTCCGCGCCCTCATGGCTTTTCTGCGTCAGGCGCGCAACGGCTTACTTGATGCCGTCGCGTTCCATACGCTTGCGCTCCAGCTTGCGGGCGCGGCGCACGGCGGCGGCCTTTTCACGGGCGCGCTTTTCGCTGGGCTTTTCGTAATGGCGGCGCAGCTTCATTTCGCGATACACGCCTTCACGCTGCAGCTTCTTCTTGAGCGCGCGCAGGGCTTGATCGACATTGTTATCGCGAACCATGATCTGCATAAAACTTCGATACCTCGACTAACGGGCCAGAGCCCGCAGCGCGGGGTTCGCCTCCTTGAAACGATTTCGCCAGACTAACGAAAAACGCGCCGAATCCGTTCCGGATCGGCCCTATCGGCGCGCTGTTACGGATTCGGAGCGCGAAATGCAAGCCGCTAGATCGCCCGAAACCCGCATCAGCCGGGATGACGGCTGGCTCGCATGGCGCTAGGGAGAGGCCCTATGTCCTCAACTTCCTCCTTCTCCCCCACCGTCGCCACGCTGCATGTCGCCATCGGCGGCGCGGTGGGCGCGGTGCTGCGCTACCAGCTAGGGCGCGCTATGACCGTCTGGCTCGGCGGGCCCGCCATGTCGATATTCCCCTGGGCGACGCTGGCCGTCAACGCGCTCGGCAGCCTGCTCATGGGCATGCTGGCGGGCTGGCTGGTACGCCACGGCGCCGTCGGATCGGGGCAAGGCAGCGAGCAATTGCGCCTCCTGCTCGGCGTCGGCCTGCTGGGAGGGTTTACCACTTTCAGCGCCTTCAGCCTCGAAATGGTGCTGTTGATAGAGCGCGGCCAGTTCGCGCTCGCCGGACTTTATGCGATCCTGTCCTTCGCGCTGGGCATCAGCGCGCTTCTGTTCGGCCTGACTGTGATGAGGAGCTTCGCGTGAGCATTTCCGACGAAGTACGCCAGTTCACCGTTGCGGCGGACGATGAGGGCATCCGGCTCGACCGCTGGTTCAAGCGGCATCTGCCCCAGATCGGCTTTGCCACGGTGGGCAAATGGGCGCGCACCGGCCAGATACGCGTGGACGGCAAGCGCGCCAAGCCCGACGATCGGCTGGAGACCGGCCAGATCATCCGCGTCCCGCCCGGCGGCGAGGCGACCGGCCGCCCACAGCGCCAGCGCCGCGCCTTGAGCGACGACGATGTCTCGCTGGCGAAGGACATGGTAGTGCTCGAAACGAAGGCCGCCCTCATCCTCAATAAGCCACCCGGCCTCGCCACGCAGGGCGGCACCAAGACCACGCGCCATGTCGACGGTCTGCTCGATGCCTATGCGGGCGAGGACGATCCGCGCCCGCGCCTCGTCCATCGGCTCGACAAGCATACCAGCGGCATCCTCCTGATCGCGCGTACGCCGGGCGTCGGCGTTCCCGACATCCGCGAAGGCACGATCGACGCCCCGCTCGCCAAGCAGCCCGGCTCGGGCGGCGAGAAGATGCATGTCGATCACGAAGGCGGCCAGCCCGCCAAGACCCGATACCGCGTGGTCGAAGCGGCGGGCAAGAAAGCCGCTTGGCTCGAACTGGAACCGATGACCGGGCGCACCCACCAATTGCGCGTCCACTGCGCGGCGATGGGCCATCCGATCGTGGGCGATGGGAAATATGGCGGGCAGGACGCTTTCCTGACCGGATCGGTCAGCCGCAAGATGCATCTGCATGCGCGCCGCCTGATCATCGACGAGCCGGAAGGCGGCACGGTCGATGCGACCGCCGACCTTCCCGAGCATTTCGCATCGTCGATGGATCAGCTGGGCTTCAATCTTTCGCTGAGCGACGCGGCGCCTCTGCGCGAGGATACGGTGCCCAAATCGCGCGAGGAAAAGAAACAGGCCGCACGTCAGCACGCCAAGCAGTACCGCAAGGCCCGCCGCGGCGAACGCAAGACGCGCGTGACCTCGAAGCCGGGAAAGGCCGCGAAGAAAGCCGGTGGGAAAACCGGCGGCAAGCCGGGCGGCAAACCCGCGGCCCGCCCCTCGGCCAAGGCCGGAGCCAAACCGAGACCCAAGCGCTGATGAACCCTTCGAGCAAGACCCACTGCGTCATCTTCGATTGCGACGGCACGCTGGTGGACGGCCAGGCCTCCATTTGCGAGGCGATGGAGACCGCGTTTGCCGGAGCGGATCTCGCCCCGCCCAGCCGCAACGCGATCCGCCGCATCGTCGGCCTCAGCCTGCCGCAGGCGCTGCGCGAGCTCGTGCCCGATGCCAGCGACCGGCAGCGGGCCGTAGTGGTGGACGGATACAAGAGCGCCTTCTTCGCCGCGCGCACCGAAGGGCGGCTGCACGAACCTCTGTTCGACGGCATGGAGGACCTCCTCCGCCGCCTGCATTCAGGTGGCCGCACGCTCGGCGTGGCGACGGGAAAGAGCGACCGGGGCCTTGTCTCCTGCCTTCGCTCGCACGGGATCGCGGATCTGTTCGTCACTCTCCAGACCGCCGACCGGCATCCCTCCAAGCCGGATCCCGCCATGCTCCAGGCCGCTCTGGCCGAGGCGTCCAGTACACCGGAAAGCGCCGTGATGATCGGCGATACGAGCTTCGACATGGAAATGGCGCGCGCTGCCGGCGTGCGCGCGATCGGCGTATCCTGGGGCTATCATGCGCCGGAGGAATTGCTGGAATTCGGCGCCTGCGGCGTGGCGAACACGATGGCCGAGCTGGAAGCGCTGATCGATGGCTGAGCGGGATAACGGACACGATCCCGCGATTGGTCGGTATTACCTGCTCCAGCTCGTGCGCGTGACCTGCGCGGCGGTGGTCCTGATCGGCGGCATGGTGATGACGGGCAAGATCGGCGCACCGGAATGGCTCGGCGCCCTGGCGCTGGTGGCAGGCGCGGCGGGGTTCTTCACCCTGCCCAACCGGCTGGCGCGCCGCTGGCGGACGCCCGACGCATGAAACGCTTCTACACAGACGTGGCGGTCGCCTCGCGCGGCGATGGTTTCGCGGTGCTGCTCGACGAGCGGCCCATCCGCACGCAAGGCGGCGGCGTCGATCAGATCGTGCCGAGCGAGGCTTTGGCGCAGCGACTGGCGAAGGAATGGGCCGAACAGGGCGAAACGATCGAACCGGCCCGCTTCGTGGCGCGCGATCTGGCCGATCACGCTATCGACACGGTCTCGCCCGATCCGGCGAAGACCGTCGAAATGCTCCTCGCTTACGCCGACACCGATACGCTCTGCTATCGCGCCGAGCCCGACGAGCCGTTCTGGCACCGACAGCAGGCCGTATGGGAGCCGCTGGTGGCCGAGATGGAACGGCGCGAGGGTGTGCGGATGGAGCGCGTCAGCGGGATCATCCACCGTCCCCTGAAGCCCGACACACTGGATCGTCTGCGCGCACGCCTTACCGTGCTCGATCCGTTTCAGCTTGCCGCACTGGAAACCGTGACCGGCCTCGCCGCATCGCTCTGCATCGGCCTAGCCGCGCTGGAATCCGAGGCGGATGGCGACGCGCTGTGGGATGCCTCGAATCTCGAAGAAGACTGGCAGGCCGAACGCTGGGGCGAGGATGCCGAAGCCGCAGAGCGCCGGGCGCATAGGCGCGATGCCTTTCTGGCGGCAATGGATTTCGCGAACGCCGCCCGATCAGCGTGAACGCCGAGCCAATCGGATCGACGGACCCAAAACGTTAAAGGTTTTGCGTTAGCCGGCCCCCGCACGCCGACGCTGTAAGCAGGAACCGACCATCGATGCCGCAAGCTTTGCTGCCCTTCATCATGAATACGATGATTGCGGTCATGCTGGCCGCGAGTTTTCTGTTGATCGCCTATCTTAATCCAAAGGCCCGCGCGGCGCGCTGGATCGGCCTCAGCTTTCTGTTCGGTGCGATGGAGCCGGTCTCCAACATGGCAGTCGTCTTCGGTGCCGACGCTCAAACCATGCGGATCGTCGCCACAGCGTGTTTCCTGACTGGGCTGGCAATCCTGTCGCCCGCCCTTTCGCTGTTTCACGGAAGCAGCCCCATGTGGGCAGCTGCCTTCTGTCTTATCGCTGCCGGCATGGCCTATCGGATCGCAACGCTCGACACGCCGCGCGATTACCTGTGGTATCAGGTCGGCTTTCAACTGTGCTTCGCGCTCCCTGCCGCGCTGTGCGCCTTTACGGTTTGGCGTCACGCCCGCGCGACAGCGCTCAATCGCGTGCTGTTGTGGCTGTTGGCGATTACCAGCCTGCATTTCCTGCTCAAGCCGCTGGTCGCCATGCGCTGGAACACCGGCGCGAACGAGGCGGAGTTCGCGAGTACGACGTATGCGATCGTGTCGCAGGTCAGCTCCGGCCTCCTGCTGTTGGGCATCGGCCTCTTCATCCTGATTTCGGTCCTGCAGACGGTCGTCCAGACCAATCACGCCGAGGCGAGGCACGACCACCTTACCGGCCTGCCCAATCGGCGCGCGTTGCAGGAAGTTTTCGATGCGCTTGTTCAGGCCACGCCACAGCGGCCCGGACGGGACTTCCTCGCTATATTCGATCTCGATCATTTCAAGCGCATCAATGACAATTGTGGCCATGATAAGGGCGATCAGGTTCTGCGGGAAATCGCTGCCTGCCTGGACCGCAACCGTCCTGCTTCAGCCCATCTCGCGCGCATTGGTGGCGAAGAATTCATCTTGCTGCTTGCCGACCAAAGCATGGAAGGCGCAGCGTCCGTCTGCGAGACCCTTCGGCTTGCGGTTCGACAGCTTGCCTTGCCGGATGTTGACCGCCTTACGGTCAGCATCGGCCTGGCCACGATCCGCGCCGATGACAGCCTCGCGGAGAATATGCGCCGGGCCGATCAGGCTTTGTACGCGGCCAAGAACGGGGGCCGCGACCGGTGCGAATTCGCATGGCCTGAAACCAAGCTCCGATTATCCCTGGTTAGTCGGTCAAGCTGACGCGAACGATAAACGCCCGCGCCGGATCGGACTTACAATCTTGTAATTGGCTTAGCGTCGCGACCTCGGCTTACTGCGCTCCCCTTTGTTCTGGACGATGGTCCGAGAAAGGGGTTGCAGATGGAAGTCGATGTCAGGGAAATTCCGGGGCCTTGGGAACTTGGTTATGCGCTCGACCGGCATGTGGTGCGTAGCGAATATACAGGCGACAACGAAGAAGGTCGCCCCACATTCGATACGACCTACACGGAAGCAGGCAATGCCTTGCACCAATTGAAATACAAGCAAGGCTGGAAACTGAAGCACGACATCGCCCGCGCGCTCAACACGCATATCATGCCGAAACTTCCCGATATCGACCTGATTGTGCCGATCCCCGCCTCGACCAAGCGCCCCCGTCAGCCGGTGGACGAAATTGCCAGGGCACTTGGCGAGCGTGCTGGAATCCGCGTCGGCAGTCATTTGATCGAGATGAAAGATTCTTCGTCGGTGGCACCGAAGCTGAAAAGCCTGGCGACGAGAGAAGAAAAAGACGCGGTTCTCAAAAATCGTTTCAAGATCAACGTCGCGGCGCCCGTGCCTAGGGGCGCGAACATACTCCTGCTCGACGATCTGTTCGATACCGGCGCGACGATGAGCGCGGTCTGCACTCTCTTGCAATCGCATCCGAAGGTCGCGAAAATTTACGCCGCCGCCGTCACCAAGACAGGGAAAACATGACCACAGTCTTCATCGCAGGATCGATTGCGATCAAGCGCCTGCATCAAAAGGTGCGCGAGCGGATCGACAACGCGGTCGCAAGCGGTCTGTCCGTCGCCGTCGGGGATGCCGACGGGGCGGACGCGGCGATACAGGACGTGCTGGCATCGCTGAATGCGGACAAGGTCACGGTCTATTGCAGCGGCGAAACCCCGCGCAACAATCGCGGGCAGTGGCCGGTCCATCAGGTCTTCCCCCTCGCCGCGCCCGGCACTCGCGCATTCTTCACCGCCAAGGACATCGAGATGGCGCAGGATGCCGATTATGGGCTGATGATCTGGGACAGCAAGAGCACCGGCACCTTGAGCAATGTGCTGGAATTGCTCTCGCGCGAGAAGAAATCGGTGGTCTTCGTCAACAAGGCGCAGATCTTCGTAAAGGTGGCGAGCGTCGCGGATTTACGCGATCTCGTCTCTTACATGTCGGATCATGCGCGAATGAAGGCGGAACAGAAGATCGGCCTGACGAAACGCATCGCCGCGCTCGGTCAGGTGCAGATTTCCTTGCCGATGTAGAGCCGGGCGATCGAAACGCCGCTCCTCAACCAATCCAGGCCGCGACCTGACCGGCGACCTCGTTGGCCGCCTGATTCAGCGCCGGGCCGACACTGGCAACATCTGCGGTCACGCCCGGCACACGCGCTTCGAAGCGGCGTGTCTGGACCTGCGCGCCCTCGCCCGGGCGGACCGCATCGAATACCACGACCACACTCTGCGAACGGACATCGTAACCGAACTGGCGCAGCGTTCCTGTCAGCCGGTTCTCGGCCAGGACGCCGGGATCGTCGATCACGACGCGGTTGCTGCGGGTGCGGATGGTTTCGGCAATCAGGCGACGGAACAGCCGGGCCGGCTGCTCGACCCACACCGCGTCCTGAAGATAGGCGAGGCTCGTGTCGTCGATCTGGACCGGAACGCGCGTATTGCTGAGCGATGACGGCGCTTCGAATTCCTGAAGCACCAGCGCCGAGGCATCGGAGCCGCGCGCGCCCGAATTGGCAGGCGCAGTGGCCGTGGGCGTGAGCGTCAGGAGCTGGTCCGGCACGTCCGGTCCGAAGCTGAGGCACCCGCCCAGCAACAGCGCGGGGGCCAATCCGGCAAGAAGGCGAACGGAATTCATCGCGGGATATCCTCTCACGGCTCGTAATCGGGCAGAGGTTGGCTCGACAGCAAAGCGCCCGCGCCCTGTTCGTCGATCTTTTCGGTCACGTCGCGCAGCGCTTTGCTGGTGGCGCGCAGATCGCGCAGCGTCGCTTCGGCGGCGGGCAGCGTGCTTTCGGTCAGCTGGCGCGTGGCCGGACGCGCTTCCTCGAGCGTCTGTTCGAGCGCTTCGGCAGCACCGCTGGCGGATGTGAGCGTGGCACGCAATTGCGCTGCGATCGCTTCGCCTTCCTGGTTGATGATCCGGTCGGTGGAGCGCGTAACCGTCTCGAACTCGTTCAGCGCCTCGCCCGCTTCGCGCAGCGTGACCTGCAATTCGGTCATGGTGCGTTCGATCTGCGGCGTCGCGCTGGCGAGGTCCGCGCTCATGCGGTCGGTATTGCGCAGGATGCCCGCGATCGAAGCCTGGTTGTCGTCGGACAGCAGCATGGTCAGCCGCTCGGTCAGCGTCGCCAGGCGTTCCAGCAGCAGCGGCGCGTTGGCGAGGATTTCGCCAAAGCCGCCTGCCTTGGGCGGGATCACCGGCACGCCTTCGGTGCAGGCGGTCGTCTCGCAAGTGATCGGCGGCTGGCCGCTGCGCGCGCCATCCAGCAGGATGGTCGACACGCCGGTGAAGCTCGACTGGATGGTCGCGGTCGTACCGACCAGGATCGGCGTATTGGGCTTCACCTCGATGCGCACGCGCACGAATTCGGGGTCTTTCTCCCACAAAACGATATCGCTCACCTGCCCCACCGGGACGCCGGTGAAGGAGACCTGCGATCCGGTGGCGAGGCCCGACACCGAAGTCTTGAAGAAGATATCGTATTCGTCCCTGTCGCCCTGGCCCAGTCGTGCGAGCCAGATGACGAAAGCCGCCAGCGCGGCCAGAAGGACGAGGGTGACGACACCCACCCAGACGTGATTGGCACGCGTTTCCATTGCTCAGGTCTTATCCTTTTTGGGCCGCGGATTGTCCAACGCTTTGATCGTCTGCGCCGCGATCGGCTGGTCCATGTGCTGGCGCAATTCGTCGAGCGCCTGCGCAGTCAGCGCTGCGCGGCCGCGCGGGCCGTTGAAATATTCCTGGATCCATTCGTGATCCAGTTCCATCAGATTGGGAACCGTATCGACCGCGATGACCTTCTTGTCGGCCAGTACGGCAACCCGGTCGCAGATTTCATGCAGGCTGTCGAGATCGTGCGTGATCAGGAATACGGTGAGGCCGAGCGCTTTCTTCAGTTGAAGCGTCAGCTGGTCGAACGCCGCCGCTCCGATCGGGTCGAGACCTGCGATCCGGTGGCGAGGCCCGACACCGAAGTCTTGAAGAAGATATCGAATTCCCCGACAGCAGCACCTTGTAGCGCGCGATATCGTGCATGAGCTCGGGCGAGAGGTCGGGGTAGAATTGCTTCAAGGGGACTTCGACATTCTCGCCCACGGTCAGCGTCGAAAACAGCGCCCCGCCCTGGAACAGCACGCCCCAACGATCGCGAATGCCCAGCGCCTCGTCCGGATCGGCATCGGTGATCGAGCGTCCGAAAACCTTGATCGATCCTTCGGTTGGCGGTTGCAACCCGATGATCGAGCGCATCAGCACCGATTTGCCGGTGCCGGAGCCGCCGACCACGCCCAGGATTTCGCCGCGCTTGACGTTGAGGTCGAGCCCGTCGTGAATGGTCTGATCGCCGAAGCGGTTGACCAGCCCCTCGACCTGGATCGGGTATTCGCCGCGAAACCGTTCGTGCCGACCCACGCGCTCGTTCTGGCTTTCGCCATTGTCGGTGCTCGCTTCGGCCATCACGCCCATCCAACTCGGGTGAAGAAAACGGCGAAGAAAGCGTCCAGCACGATCACTGCGAAAATCCCGGTCACCACCGCCATGGTGGTTCGCGATCCCACCTGCTCGGAATCCCCTTCCACCTGCATACCGTTATAGCAGCCCGCCAGGGCCACGATCAGCCCGAAGACCGGCGCTTTGATCATGCCAACATAGAGATCGTAGGGAGGAACGACTTCCTGAATGCGCTGGAGGAAATTCCAGAACGGGATACCCAGCATCAGGTCCGACACCACCGCCCCGCCGATGATCGCCATGACCGAGGCGTAGAAGCCCAGAAGCGGCATCATCAGGATGGCGGCGAGGATGCGCGGGATCACCAGCGCTTCCATCGGCGCGATGCCGATCGTGCGCATCGCGTCCACTTCCTCGGTCAGCTTCATCGTGCCCAATTGCGCCGCAAAAGCGGAGCCGGAACGGCCCGCGACCATGATCGCGGTCATCAACACGCCCAGTTCGCGCAAGGTGATCCGGCCGACAAGATTGACGGTCAGCGTCTCTGCGCCGAATTGCTGTAATTGCACCGCGCCCTGCTGCGCGATGACGATACCGATCAGGAAGCTCATCAGCCCGACGATCGGTAGCGCCTTGACGCCGACCAGTTCGAGCTGGCGCACCAGCGCCTTGCCACGGAACCGGCTCGGATGGCGGATGACACTGCCCGCGGCGAGAATCAGCGCACCGAGAAAGCCGATTACGCCGCGCGCACCGTGGCGGGCGTTGTAAACCTTTTGCGAGAAGCTGTGATAGACCCGCTGCCCCAGCGGTTCGCGCGGCGAGCTCACCTCGGTGTCGGTTTCGTGGCCGCAGACCGCGTCCATCAGGCGCTGCGCACGCTCGCTCGCGCCGACGATTTCGGCTTCGTGTTCCTTGGCGAGGTCGCAGGCGATCCAGGCACCGACAGTATCGATTTCCGACACATCCGAAAGGTCGATTTTCGAGACCGGGCCTTCGACGGCGTAGATCCCGTGCTCGATATCGGAGACGGAGGATACGAGATAGGGTCCGGAGAGGGCCAGGACACCATCGTTGATCGCGAATTCGGCCGTGCGCTCCATATTCCCGCGCCTATGCGGGCTTTCGCGCGGTTTGCCAAGGGTTTCGGCGTGTGTGCGCCAAGTCGGTACNNGTACCGGACTGTCCGGGCCTCTGGTGGCCTTGTTTCGCCAGTCGCGCGGGGCGCTGGCGTCCTTGTGTTGCCAGTCGCGCAGGGCGCTGGCGTCCTTGTGTTGCCAGTCGCGCGGGGCGCTGGCAAAGGCTCCGCCCATGAGCACCGATCTTTCGAAAACCTTCGACCCCGCCGAAATCGAGGCGCGCTGGTACGCGCACTGGGAGGAAAACGGGCTTTTCCGCCCCGAACGCCCCGACGCCGAAGCCTACACTATCGTCAATCCGCCGCCCAATGTGACGGGATCGCTCCATATCGGCCATGCGCTCGACAACACCTTGCAGGACATCGCGATCCGTTACGAGCGGCTGCGCGGCAAGGATGCTTTGTGGGTGGTGGGTACAGACCATGCCGGGATCGCGACCCAGATGGTGGTCGAGCGTCAGCTGGAAGCAGCGGGCGACAAGCGCACGAATTATGCGCGCGAGGATTTCGTCGCCAAGGTGTGGGAGTGGAAAGAGGAATCGGGCGGCACCATCACGCGCCAGCTGCGCCGCCTCGGCTGTTCGATGGATTGGAGCCGCGAACAGTTCACCATGGACGATCATTTCAGCCGCGCCGTGATGCGCACCTTCGTCCAGCTGCACAAAGACGGGCTGATCTATCGCGACAAGCGGCTGGTGAACTGGGACCCCAAGTTGAAGAC
>LUMW01000542.1_pt2 | contig 18122 bp, 16 predicted proteins | sample 729761 | NCBI WGS metagenome assembly LUMW01 (sample SAMN03860302, study PRJNA289734) | marine metagenome | biome: seawater column; feature: ocean; material: water; isolation source: Red Sea water column Station 192 - depth 500m | place: Saudi Arabia: Red Sea | collected 2011-10-15 | depth 500 m
CCGCCGACGCACACCACGACGTTGTCGTGCGCGCGCAGCTGGGCGTACGTGGCGACGAGCAGGTCGTCGAGGTCCTCCCAGGAGTGGTGACCGCCGGCCTTCCCGCCCTCGATCTGGATCATGACCGGACGCGGTGCGACCTGCTCCGCGATGGCGAGCACCTGACGGATCTGCGCGACGGTGCCCGGCTTGAACGCGACGTGCTGGACACCCACCTCCGAGAGCTCCTCGACGAGCGCGACGGCCTCGTCGAGCTCGGGGACGCCCGCGGTGACGACGACGCCGTCGACCGGCGCGCCCGCAGCGCGCGCCTTCTGCACCAGCCGCTGGCCGCCGAGCTGCAGCTTCCAGAGGTACGGGTCGAGGAAGAGGGAGTTGAACTGGAAGGTGCGGCCCTCTTCGAGCAGCTCGCGCAGCTCGACCATGCGGTCGGCGAAGATCGGCTCGCTCACCTGGCCGCCACCGGCCAGCTCGGCCCAGAACCCGGCGTTGGCAGCCGCGGCGACGATCTTGGCGTCGACGGTCGTAGGCGTCATGCCCGCGAGGAGGACGGGCGAGAGGCCCGTGAGACGGGTGAAGGCGGTCTCGACGCGCAGCGAGCCGTCGGGCAGCGTGGCGGCCGTGGGGGCGTAGGAGCTCCAGGGACGGCTTCGCCGCGGCGCGGCTCCAGGGACGGTGAGCTCCCGGTGCCCGCGACGGGTCGCGACGGACACGACGCCCGCTCCCCGGACCTTGGCCTCGCCGGCGCTCAGACGCGCGGCGAGGTCGCCGGGGCCGACGTCGAGCAGCCACTCGGCGCCGGCGTCGAGGACACGCTCGACCTCCGCGACCCAGTCGACCGGGTCGACGATCGCCCGACGCGTGAGGCGACGGGCCTGCTCGGCGTCGAGACCGCACACGTCGGCCCACGTCGCGGCGAGGTCGGCGGCGGCGTCGAGGTCGGGGTGGTGGAAGGCTAGCCGGGCGGCGACGGGCTCCACGACGGGTGCGAACGGGGCACCGCCGGTCAGCTTGCTGGCCCGCTCGTCCTTCTCCGCTGCCGCGAGCTCGTCGAGCAGCGCGACAGCACGCCGCAGACCCTCCTGCGGCCCCGACAGCACGACGGCGCGGCGACCGTTGCGCAGCCGGGTGACGACGCCTGCCGAGGCGGGCAGCGACGCCAGGGCGGCGGCGACGCGCTCGGGGCTCTCCCCGGACACGCTGAGCATGGTCGCGCCGAGCAGGTCACGGCGACGACCGACGACCTGCGCGGCGGCGCCCGCCAGCCGCGCGTGGGCGTAGAGGTCGGCCGGGTCCGCCCCCGCCAGCGCCTCCACCACGTACGCGCCCTGGGAGTGCCCGGCGCAGGCGACCGGCGGCGTCGCGACGACGTCGAGGCCCTGACGCTGGAGGGCGGCGAGGCCGGCCAGCTGGGTCAGCAGGATGCCGGGCACCGACACCGCGGGCGCCTGCAGCGCCGCCGCGTCGGGGACCTCAGGAGCGTCGTCGTCCTCGGCCGACTCGCCGACGGCGAGCGCGTCGAGCCAGGCGAGCGGCGCGACGTCGACGCCCGTGCGCAGCAGCTCGGCGGCGACCGGCGCAAGACGCTGCTCGGCGCGCGCGACGAGACCGGCGACGTCGGACTCGAGGGCGAAGTCGCGCACGAGCGCGGCGAGCGGCTCGAGCCACGGCTCCCCCTGCCCGCCGGCGACCACGGCGTAGCGCTGGCCCCCTCGGAGCCGGTCGACCAGCGCCTCGCGGCGGCCTCCCGTGGCGGTGGTGGTGCTCGTCGGGCTCGTGGGGGTGGTGGTCACGTCGTGATACCTCGCTGCGACAGGTGGGCGGAACCCCCATCGTCGCAAAACGTGAGAGGAACCTCAAGTTTATTCCGAGGGTTTCCTCATGTTCTTCGTGTCACACGACGCGGCGCACGCCACCCGCCCGCTTCTCCTCCCCCCCATCGGTGCCTGGGCAACCGCAGACACGCTCCTGTCGTTGCCCCGACACCGACCGGCCGACCTCCTGCGCATCGGTGCCTCAGCAACATCAGGGGCACTCCTGCGGTTGCAGATCCACCGATGGACGGGGAAGGTCACGCAGCGCAGCAGCAGGTCCTCGGCACAGACGGACGACCCCGCAGCCACCAGGTGGCCGCGGGGTCGTCGAGGACGGCAGCGACGTCAGACGCCGCCGGTCAGCAGGAGGCCGCCGTCGGCGGTGATCGTCTGACCGGTCAGCCAGGCCGCGTCGTCGGACAGCAGGAACCCGACGACGCCGGCGATGTCCTCGGGCAGGCCGAGTCGCTTGAGCGGGTACGGGGCCGACACCTCGTCCTCACGACCGTCGTAGAGCGCCTTCGCGAACTTCGTCTTCACGACGGCCGGCGCCACACCGTTGACCCGGATGTCGGGGCCGAGCTCGACCGCCAGCTCCTCGGTCACGTGGATGAGCGCCGACTTCGACGCGCCGTACATGCCGATGTTCGGGGCCGGCTTCGGCCCGGCCACCGACGACACGTTGACGATCGCGCCGCCGTGCTCGCCCATCCACTGCCGGTACGCCTGCTGCGCCCACGCGACGGCCGACAGCACGTTGACCGCGAAGATCTTCGCCGCGGCCTCGAGGTCGATGTCGATCATGCGGCCGTACACCGGGTTGATGCCGGTGTTGTTCACCAGGAAGTCGAGCCGACCGAACCGCTCGATCGCGGTGCGGACCGCCTCCTCCTGGTGCGCGGCGTCGTCGCCCGAGCCGGCCACGAACGCGGCCCGGTCGGCCCCGAGCGACGCCACGGCCTCCTTGAGCGCGTCGGCCTTGCGTGCCGTGACCAGCACCTTTGCCCCGTCGTCGACGAGTCGCTGCGCGATGCCCAGGCCGATCCCCCGGCTCGCGCCGGTGACGATCGCGACCTTGCCGTCGAAGCGACCCATCAGGACAGCCGCTCGATGACCATCGCCATGCCCATGCCGCCGCCGACGCACATCGACTCGACGCCGAACTGCTTGTCGTGCCACTGCAGGGAGTTGATGAGCGTGCTGGTGATGCGCGCGCCGGTCATGCCGAACGGGTGACCGACGGCGATCGCGCCGCCGTTGACGTTGAGCTTCTCCAGCGGGATGCCGAGCACCTTCGCCGAGCCCCACGACTGGACCGCGAAGGCCTCGTTGATCTCGTAGAGGTCGATGTCGTCGATGCCCATGCCGGCGTTGCGCAGGGCGGCCGGGATGGCCTCGACCGGGCCGAGGCCCATGATCTCCGGAGACAGGCCGGTCACGGCGGTGGAGACGATGCGCGCGAGGGGCGTCAGGCCGAGCGCCTTGGCCTTCTCGTCGCTCATGATGACCACGGCGGCGGCACCGTCGTTGAGCGGACACGCGTTGCCGGCCGTCACGGTGCCGTCGGGACGGAATACCGGCTTGAGCTGGCTCACGGCCTCGAGCGTGACGCCGGCGCGGGGTCCGTCGTCCTTCGAGACGACGGTGCCGTCGGGCAGCGTCACCGGGGTGATGTCCTTCGCCCAGAAGCCGGACTCGATGGCCGCCTCCGCGAGGTTCTGGCTGCGCACGCCGAACTCGTCCTGCTCCTCGCGGCTCATGCCGAGGTGCTGGGCGACGTTCTCGGCCGTCTGGCCCATCGCGATGTAGAGGTCGGGGAGCTCGCCGCCCTCGCGCGGGTCCGTCCAGGTGTCGGCACCGCCCTCGGCGCGCTTCGCGGTGCGGGCGATCGCGTCGGCGAACAGCGGGTTCTCCGAGCCGGGCAGGTCGGAGAAGCCGTTCTGGAAGCGGCTCACCGTCTCCACGCCGGCGGAGATGTAGGCGTCGCCCTCACCGGCCTTGATGGCGTGGAACGCCATGCGGGTGGTCTGCAGCGACGACGAGCAGTAGCGGTTCACGGTGACGCCGGGCAGGTGGTCCATGCCGGAGAGCACGGCCACGGCACGCGCCAGGTTGTGACCCGCCTCGCCGGCCGGCTGGCCGACGCCGAGGTGCAGGTCGGTGATGTCCTTCGGGTCGAGCCCGGGGACCTTCTCGAGGGCGGCCTGCACCATCTGCACGGTGAGGTCGTCGGGACGCATGTCCTTCAGCGAGCCCTTGACGGCGCGGCCGATGGGCGAGCGGGCGGTCGAGACGATGACGGCTTCGGTCATGGTGCTGCCTTCCGGTGGTGGGGTGGTGCGGCGTCGTGCAGGTGCGGGGCCCGTGCCCCCGCGATCAGCTGGGGCGGTGGAGGGACCCGGCAGGGGTGCCGGGACTCCGCGATCAGCTGGGGCGGCAAAGGGACTAGCGCTCAGAGGCCGAGGTCGCGGCCGATGAGCTCCTTCATGATCTCGTTGGAGCCGGCCCAGATGCGGGTCACGCGGGCGTCGCGCCAGGCGCGGGCCACGCGGTACTCGTTCATGAAGCCGTAGCCGCCGTGGATCTGGACGCAGTGGTCGAGCACCTGGTTCTGGACGTCGGAGGTGTACCACTTGGCCTTGGCGGCGTCGACGGCGCTGAACTTCTTCTCGGCGTGGGCGGCGACGGCGTTGTCGAGGTAGGCCTCGGCGACCTCGATCTTGGTGACGAGCTCAGCGATGAGGAACTTGTTCCACTGGAAGTTGCCGATGGCCTGGCCGAACGCCTTGCGGTCCTTGGCGTACTGGATGGTCTCGACGAGGATCTGCTTGGCGTGGGCGATGTTGGAGATCGCGCAGCTGAGCCGCTCCTGCGGGAGCTTCTGCATCATGTGGATGAACCCGCGGTCGAGCTCGCCGATGATGCGGTCGTCGCCGACGCGGACGTTCTCGAAGAACAGCTCGGCGGTGTCGGACTCGGTCTGGCCGACCTTGTCGAGCTTGCGGCCGCGACTGAAGCCCTCGTCGCCGGCCTCGATGGCGAAGAGGGTGATGCCCTTGGCGCCCTTCTCCGGCGACGTGCGGACGGCGGTGACCACGAGGTCGGCGCTGTAGCCGTTGGTGATGAAGGTCTTGGAGCCGTTGATGACCCACTCGTCGCCGTCGCGGACGGCGGTGGTCTTCAGCGCGGCAAGGTCGGACCCGCCGCCGGGCTCGGTCATGCCGATGGCCAGCAGGCACTCGCCCGACGCGATCTTCGGCAGCCAGCGCTCCTTCTGCTCCTGCGTGCCGAGCTCGACGATGTACGGCGCGGTGATGTCGGAGTGGATGCCGACGCAGGACGCGAGGGCGGCGCTGACCTTGCTGAGCTCCTCGGCCCAGACGGCGTTGAAGCGGAAGTCCTCGGCGCCGGCGCCGCCGAACTCCTCGGGGATCTCCAGGCCGAGGAGGCCGAGCTCGCCCGCGGCCAGCCAGAAGTCGCGTGGGAGGGCCTTGTCCTCGATGTACTGCTCGATGTGCGGGGCGACCTTCTTGGCCAGGAACGTCGCGCAGGTGTCGCGGAAGTCCTCGTGGTCGGCGGTGTAGACGGTGCGGTCCATCGGGTCCCTCGTGCTCTGGTGTGTCTCGTGCTCGGACGTGAAGTGACGCGCCAGTAGGTAAGCGCTTGCTTAGCGTGCCCGGCATGGGCCATGCTGTCAACCGACGAAAGGGACGATGTCATGACCGCCACAGCGCGCGAGCGGCTCCTGGAGGCCGCCGTCGAGGCGTTCGCCGAGAAGGGCTTCACGGCGACGACGACCCGCGACATCGCGGCGCGCGCCGGCATGAGCCCGGCAGCGGTCTACGTCCACCACGACACCAAGGAGTCGCTGCTCTTCACGGTCAGCATCGACGGGCACCGCTCGGCCCTGCAGGTCGTGGAGTCCGCCGACGACCCCGCCGCCGCCCCGCCCGAGCGTCTGCGGCGCTTCGTGCACGACTTCAGCGCCTGGCACGCGTCGCACAGCCGCGTCGGCCGCATCGTGCAGTACGAGTTCGACGCGCTGACCCCGGAGCACCGCTCCGAGGTGGCCGCGCTGCGTCGCGCCATCGAGCGCGTCATGCAGCGCGTGCTCGAGGCGGGCGTCGCCTCGGGCGACTTCGCCGTCGACGACGTCGTCGGCACCACCCGGGCGATCCTGTCGCTCAGCATCGACCTCGTGCGCTGGTTCTCCCCCACCGGCCCGCAGACGCCGCAGGACGTCGCCGAGCTGCACGCCCGCCTGGCGCTGCGGATGGTCCTGGCGCACGACGACTGACGGCGCCCACCCGAAAGGGTGGACGCCGCCAGAGGTGCTGTCGCAGTCGCGCTGCGCAGGGGTGCGGTGCGAGCTCAGGCCTCGAGCACGGCCTCCGCGTTGATCGTGATGGTGATCTTGTCGCCGATCATGACCTTGTCGCCCTCGAGCGGGATGTTGAAGTCGATGCCGAACTCCTTGCGGCTGATCTCGCCGGTGGCCTCGACGCCGACGCGCGTGCCGCCCCACGGGTCCTTGCCCTCGCCGAGGAAGTCGACGTCGAGCTGCAGGGGCTTGGTGACGCCCTTGATCGTGAGGTCGCCGTTGACGACGAAGGACTCGTCGGACTTCTGGACGACGCCGGTGCTGGTGAAGGTCATCTTCGGGTGCGTCTCGGTGTCGAAGAAGTCGCTCGAGCGCAGGTGGTTGTCACGGTCGGCGGTGCCCGTGTTGATCGAGGAGAGGTCGACCTCGACGCTGACCTTCGAGTCGCTGATCGGGTCGGCGCTGACGATCGAGCCCTCGAAGGTCTCGAACTTCCCGCGGACCTTGCTCATGATATGACGCACGGCGAAGCCGATCTCGGTGTGCGTGGGGTCGAGGTTCCAGGTGCCGGTGGTGATGCTCATGAGGTGTCTCCTGAAGTCGGGGTGCGGCTCGTGGTTGAGCCGTCAACGAGGAAGACGCTACCATGTAGTTGAAGCCTCAATCAACACCCTCTCCTGGACTGCCTCGCCACGAACCTAGGATGTGCCCCATGACCAGCGCCCCCATCGACGAGAACTCGGACACGACGCCCTGGCTCGACACCGAGCAGCAGCGGTGGTGGCGCTCCTACCTCGGCGGCTCGACGGTGCTCCTCGACCAGCTCGACCGCGACCTGCGCGCCGCGCACGACCTCTCGATGGCCGAGTACGAGATCCTCGTCCGCCTCTCCGAGGCCGAGGACCGCTCGATCCGCATGGCCGAGCTCGCGGCCGCCGTCTCGCACTCGCGCAGCCGCATCACCCACACCATCGCCCGACTCGAGCGTGACGGCATCGTGCGCCGCGCCGCGAGCTGCACCGACGGTCGCGGGGTGAGCGCCGTGCTCACCGACCACGGCCACGACGTGCTCGCCCAGGCCGCCCACACCCACGTGCGCGGCGTCCACGACTACCTCGTCGCACGCTGCAGCCGCGAGGACCTCGCCGCCGTCGGGCGGGTCCTGGAGGCCGTCCGCACCGGCCTCGAGGGTCGCGGCTTCTGACGTCGGGCCCCGCCTCGAGTCACCGACGCCCCTTCCTGAGCCAGGAAGGGGCGTCGGCGTCTCGCATGACGGGAGTGCTCAGTCGCGGGTGAGGCGACGGTGCGTGACGCGGTGCGGTCGCGCCGCCTCCTCGCCGAGTCGCTCGATCTTGTTCTCCTCATAGGACGCGAAGTTGCCCTCGAACCAGAACCAGCGGCCCGGCTCGTCCTCGGTGCCCTCCCACGCCAGGATGTGCGTGGCGATGCGGTCGAGGAACCAGCGGTCGTGCGACGTGACGACGGCGCAGCCCGGGAAGTCGAGCAGCGCGTCCTCGAGCGAGGACAGGGTCTCGACGTCGAGGTCGTTGGTGGGCTCGTCGAGCAGCAGCAGGTTGCCGCCCTGCTTGAGGGTCAGCGCGAGGTTGAGGCGGTTGCGCTCACCACCGGACAGCACACCGGCCTTCTTCTGCTGGTCGGCGCCCTTGAAGCCGAAGGAGGCCACGTAGGCGCGGCTGTTCATCTCGAAGTTCGCGACCTTGATGAAGTCGAGCCCGTCGGAGACGACCTCCCAGACGTTCTTGTCGGCGGCGATGCTGCCCCGGCTCTGGTCGGCGTAGGAGATCTTGACCGTCTGGCCGACCTCGAGGGTCCCTGCGTCGGGCACCTCGTTGCCGGTGATCATGCGGAAGAGGGTGGTCTTGCCGACGCCGTTCGGGCCGACGACGCCGACGATGCCGGCGCGCGGCAGCGAGAAGCTGATGTCGTCCCACAGCGTGCGGCCCTCGAAGCCCTTGCTGAGGCTCTTCGCGTCGAGCACGACGTCGCCGAGGCGCGGACCGGCGGGGATGTTGATCTCGCTCGTGTCGATCTTGCGGGCGCGCTCGGCCTCGGCCGCGAGCTCCTCGTAGCGGGCCAGACGCGCCTTGCTCTTGGCCTGACGGCCCTTGGCGTTGGAGCGGACCCAGTCGAGCTCCTTCTCCAGCATCTTGGCGCGCTTGGCGTCCTTCGCGCCCTCGATCTTGAGGCGCTCCTTCTTCGTCTCCAGGTAGGTGGAGTAGTTGCCCTCGTAGCCGTGGATGCGGCCGCGGTCGACCTCGGCGATCCACTCGGCGACGTTGTCGAGGAAGTAGCGGTCGTGGGTGACGGCCAGGACGGCGCCCGGGTAGGTCTTGAGGTGTCCCTCGAGCCACTGCACCGACTCGGCGTCGAGGTGGTTGGTGGGCTCGTCGAGGAGCAGCAGGTCGGGCTGCTGGAGCAGCAGCTTGCACAGCGCCACGCGGCGGCGCTCACCACCGGAGAGGTGGTCGACGAGCTCGTCCGGCGGCGGGCAGCGCAGCGCGTCCATCGCCTGGTCGAGGCGCGAGTCGAGGTCCCACGCGTTGACGCTGTCGAGGAACGTCTGCAGGTCGCCGGTCTCGGCCATGAGGGCGTCGTAGTCGGCGTCGGGCTCGCCCATCTCGGCGTACGCCTCCTCGAGGCGCTTCATCTTGTCCTTGACCTCCGAGACCGCCTCCTCGACGTTCTCCAGGACGGTCTTGCCCTCCGTGAGGGGCGGCTCCTGCTGGAGCATGCCGACGGTGGCCTCGGGGTCACGGACGATGTCGCCGTTGTTCGGCTGGTCGAGGCCGGCCATGAGCTTCAGGAGCGAGGACTTGCCCATGCCGTTCGGCCCCACGACGCCGATCTTGGCGCCGTGCAGGAACGAGAGGGTCACGTCGTCGAGGACGACCTTGTCGCCGTGGGCCTTGCGGACGTTGCGCAGGGAGAGAACGTAGTCAGCCATAGGGCACCCAGCGTACCGACGGCGGCCGACGTGCCGCGCCTCGCGGTGGTCCGCGACGTCCGCGGACTCAGCCCAGGGCGCGCAGGATGCCCGAGCGGTAGCGCTCGTAGCGGTCGAGCTCGGCCTGCAGCGGCGCGACCACCTTCTGCTCGGAGACCTCGGCGACGGCGCGACGCAGCGTCGCGTCGGCCTGCTGCGCCCGCCGCCGGGCACTCGCCCGCACGGCTGCCCGCGACAACGCGGCCAGCAGCACCGCGCGCCACCAGAACGGCGTGCGGGACAGGCCGAGGTCGATGCGGTCGACGGTCTCGTCGAGCTCGCGCACGACGTCGGCGCTCGTGCTCACCGACGCCTCGCGCACGGCGTCGCGCCAGGGTCGCTCGAGGCCGACGGCCGCCTTCTCGGAGATCTCGCGCACGGCCGACTCGGCCTGGGCGCGCTGGACGTGCCCGACCGAGGGCCGCACGGCACGCGAGAGCGAGGCGATGGAGCCGTCGGGGTCGATCCCGAGCTCGCGCAGCGGGTCCTTGCGCAGGCGTCCGACCCAGCGCAGCGGCGGCCAGCCGGTGTGGCGGCGCGCGGTGCGCAGCGTCGAGGCCTCCACCGCCTCGACGAGCTGCGGTGCGCCGACGCTGTCGAGCAGCGCGAGGTCGAGCGCCTGGCGGTCGATGTCGGTGATGCCCGGGATGTCGCTGCGGCCCCCGACCGTGACGATGCCCGCCGCCGACGCCGCGATGTCCTGCGCGAGGCGCTCCTTGGCGGAGGCCTTCGCGCGGATGCGGCGCGCGAGCTCGCGCTTGAGGTCGTCGACCCCGTCGCCGCGGTGCGCGGAGACGCCGAGGACCGGCACGCCCGGCAGACCCTCGCGGTCGAGGATGGCGCGCACGTCGCCCAGCGCCCGCTCCCGCTCGGAGAAGTGGATGCGGTCGATCTGGTTGAGCACGACGAGCGTGACGTCGCGGTAGGCCGCCATCGGCCGGATGTAGCGGTCGTGGATGGCCGCGTCGGCGTACTTCTGCGGGTCGAGGACCCAGATGAGGAGGTCGGCGTACTGGACGAGCCGGTCCATCTCGAGGTGGTGGGAGACCTCGGTGGAGTCGTGGTCGGGCAGGTCGAGCAGGACGAGCCCGTCGAGCTTCGTGTCGGCGGACGAGCGGTCGAGCATGCTCATGCGCGACACCTGGTGGCGCGCGGGGATGCCCATCCACTCGAGCAGCTCCTGCGCGCCGTCGGGTCCCCACGAGCACGCGAGGGCCCACGACGTCGTCGGACGGCGCACGCCGACGCCGGCGAGCTCGAGGTCGGTCAGGCAGTTGAAGAGCGAGGACTTGCCCGAGCCCGTGGCACCCGCGAGCGCCACGATCGTGTGCTCGCCGGAGAGCCGCAGCCGCTCCGAGGCCCGCTCGGCGAGCGCCGCGGCGGGGTCCAGCAGGGTGTCGTCGAGACGGCCCCGGGCGGCCTCGACCGCCTCGCCGAGGCCGTCGAGGCGGGCGGCGACGTCGTTGCGCTCGCCGCCGAACAGCGCCGAGGTCGCGCGCGCGACAGGTCCGGGGCGCTCGCTCATGAGGCGGTCTCTCCGTCCAGGAAGTCGATGTGACGTGCGTACTCGGCCCGGCGCGCGGCGTCGCGCAGCCGGGCCTGGGAGGCCTCGATCAGGGCGGGGTCGCTCACGAGGTCGAGGTAGCGCCGGCTCTCCGCCGTCGCGAGCGCCTCGACCGCGGCGACCAGCGACGTGTGGGCGCGCTCGGCGAGGCGGCGGACTGCCTGGTCGCCGAAGATCGCCTCGAGCAGCTTCTGGGCGACGACGGCGGTGCCGCCGGCGACGCCGACCTCGGCGCCGGTGAGACCCGCGGAGCCGCTGACGAACACCAGCACCATGAGCGCGACGCCGATGCCGTTGACGCCGAAGGCGAGGAACTTCGCGGTGAGGCGCTTGTCAGAGCCCTCGGCGCGGACGAGCTCGAGCACCTCAGCCTGCCAGTCGCGGACGAGGCGCTCGGCCTTGACGCGGACGTCGCGGGAGGCGCGGTCGAGACCGCGCTCGGAGGCGATCAGCGCACGGCCGGCTCCGACCGAGGACCAGGAGCGGTACACCGCCTCCGCGGCCGCCTCGAGCTGCTCCACGAGGAGGGTCTGCAGCCCCGACTCGACCGCCTCGCTGACCTCCGCGGAGCGGGTGCGCTTGCCGGTGACCTGGTCGACGAGCCGGTCGCGGATCCGGCTCACGCGCTCCTCGACGGAGCGCAGCAGCTCGCCGTTGCCGACGAACTCCTGCCAGCGGGTCAGCACCTCGCCGCGCATGACCGTGCCGTCGGCGGTGGCCCGGCGCAGCAGGTCGACCGCCTCGGCGTAGGTGCGGGTGGCGTCGTCGTGCAGCTGACGTGCGGCGGCGAGCTGCTCGTCGAGCCCGTCGGCGACGACGTGCGAGCGCAGCACGTTGTGGCGCACGGCGCCGTCGAGCGTGCCGAAGACGACGGCCGATCGACCCTCGGGGTCGGCCGCGAGGTCGCGCAGCCAGCCGCGGATCGGCTCGACGGCCTCGCGCGGCAGCAGGCCGTCCTCGCCGACCGCCGACTCCGGCACCGTGAAGAGCGGGGAGTCCGACAGCCCGCGCGACGTCATCATGCGCGCGAGGTGGCCTCGCACCTCCACGACCGCGTCGGCGTGCGTGCGGTCGAGGACGACCGCCACCGACGTGCTGCGCTCCGCGGCGCGCCCGAGGTAGTCCCACGGCACCTGGTCGGCGTAGCGCGCGGCCGAGGTGACGAACAGCCAGAGGTCGGCGGCCGCGAGCAGCTGCGTCGCCAGCTCGCGGTTGGCCGCGTCGATCGAGTCGATGTCTGGCGCGTCGAGGATCGCCAGGCCGCGCGGGACCCCCGTGGAGGGCGCCAGGCGCAGGGCGTAGACGTCGTTGGTGACCGCCTTGGTGCGGGGCAGCTCGGGCAGGATGCGGTCGGGCTGGAACCACTCCGCGTCGTCGGGGTGGTGCACCAGCACCGGCGAGCGCGTGGTCGGGCGCAGGACGCCGGACTGGGTGACCTGCTCCCCCACGAGCGAGTTGACCAGCGTCGACTTGCCGGCGCCCGTGGACCCGCCCACGACCGTCAACAGCGGAGCCTCGAGCTGCACGAGCCGCGGGATGACGTAGTCGGACAGCTGGTCGACCATCTCGGCCCGCGTGGAACGCACCTCGTCGACACCCGGGACCTCGAGCGCGAGGGGGGCCGCCGTGACGTCGGTGAGGAGCTTGCTCAGCGCTCCCAGCAGCTCGGCCGAGGCGTGTTCGCTGGGCACCGGTGCTCCTCCCGTCTCGACGTGTCGTTGCGGCTGTTCCGCGGGGTCAAGGGACACGGTAGTGGACTCTGCGTGACCACGGTGCGTCCGCGTCGCGTCACCGTCGGTGCGCGACGGGCAGGGGCGGGGGGAAGCGGAGCGCGGGTCGCAGCCCGTACATCGCGTCGAGCAGCGCGTAGGTGCGCTCGACGCCGTGCGGCTTCGTCTGGCCGCCAGCCGCGCTCGGCGACGTAGGACAGCGAGCGCTCGAGGGTCCGCACCTGGCGCGAGCGCGCGACGATCGCGACGACGGCGAGCGTGACGAACAGGACGAACAGCGCGACGTAGGTGAGCGCGAAGCCCACGCCCCCGAAGTACGACGCGGACCCGTTCCAGAGCCCGTGCAGGGCCATGCTGATCGCGAGACCGAGGGTGCCGACCAGCACCTTCAGCACCTTCGAGCGGATGCCGACGGCCAGGCCGAGCGCGATGCCGAACGCCGACAGGAAGAGCGGGTGGGCGAACGGGCTGGCGATCCCGCGGACGACGAACGTCCCGGCCGCACCCTCGGCGCCGGCGATCGGCACGTCGGGTCCGCCGGCGTAGCTGAGCGCGTAGTAGCCGATGTTCTCGACGAACGCGAAGCCCAGACCCACGAGACCGGCCACGATCAGGCCGTCCAGGAACCCGTCGATGATGCGGCGCCAGCGCAGGAACGTCAGGAGCAGGAACAACCCCTTGGCGGGCTCCTCGCTCGCCGGGGCGACGAACGTCGCCAGCTCCTTCTGCGTCAGGTCGGTCGTCTCCCCCAGCAGCACCTGGACGGCGAGCGCGATGCCGACCGCGCCGACACCGCCCCACACGAACGCGGCCACCTTGTAGCGACGCGGCTCCGGCTCGTAGCGGTCGAGCCACCAGTACACGAACCACAGCACCGGCAGCGGCACCAGCGCGTAGATGATGGCCAGGCGCGCGCCCTCGAGCGCCTCCGCACCCGCGGCGACCACGACGACCTCGACCAGGCCCAGTGCCACGCCGATGCCCGTGAGCACGATCAGCACGGTGCGTCCCCGCTGACGCGGACGCTCGACGTACCGGGGCATCCGTCGGGGGATCGTCCCGCGGCCCGCCACCTCCGGCGCGGCCTCCTGCGCGTGTGGCTGGCTCACCCCCCGGAGCCTAGGGGAACGCGTCGCCCCGCGCCCCACGGCACGCGTCACGTCCCCCCGATTCGGTGGCACTAGGGTGGGGGCGGGCCCCCGTAGCTCAGATGGATAGAGCAGAAGCCTTCTAATCTTCGGGTCGCAGGTTCGATTCCTGCCGGGGGCGCTCACACCGAGTCCTCCCCGGGTGCTCAGATCGAAGAGCAGAACCCCTTCTCATCCCCGCGTCACAGACTCGTCTCGTCACGCAGGGGCGTCGAGGGCGGCGAGCTCGTCGGGCGCGAGGTCGACGTCGGCGACGCGCAGGGCCGACTCGAGCTGCTCCACCGAGCTGACGCCGAGGATCGGACGCACCTCGGGCCGCGAGGCCAGCAGCCAGGCCAGCACGACGACCGACCGCGCCACGCCGTGCGCCTGTGCGACGTCGTCCAGCACCGCCAGACGTCGCTCCGTGCCCGGATGCCGGTAGGCCTGCGGGAACGGACGGTCGGGCCGGTCGTACGCGCCCTGCACGAGCGGCGAGTACGCCCACAGCTCGAGGTCGGGGTGCTCGCTGACGTAGTCGACGGTCTCGTCGGTGACGAAGCCGAACCGGTGGTCCTTGCCCTCCACCGCCGCGCCGGGCCGCGGGTGCACGTACGACGTCGTGAGCTGCAGGGCCGTCCACGGCTCGAGCCCGCGCGCCTCGGCGAGGGCTCGGCCCCGCTCGACCCGCCAGGTCGGGTGGTTGGAGACGCCCAGCCGTCGCACCGCGCCGGCGGCGACCAACGCGCCGAACGCCTCCACCGTCTCCTCCAGCGGCGTCCCCCGGTCCTCCCCGTGCGCCCAGTACAGGTCGATCACGTCGACGCCGAGGCGACGCAGGCTCGCCTCGCAGCCGGCTCGCACGACCTCGCCCGAGAGCCCCTCAACGGTGTGGCCGTCCGCGCGGGGCACGTCGAGCGGCTCGACACCGACCTTCGTGGCCAGCTCGACCCGGTCGCGACGCGACGGCTCCGCCGCGAGCCAGCCGCCGATGACGCGCTCGCTCGCTCCCCCGTGCCCGCTCGGGTCGACCCAGAAGGCGTAGCAGTTGGCGGTGTCGAGGGTGCGTCCGCCGGCGTCGAGGAAGCGGTCGAGCAGCGCCCGCGACGTCGCCTCGTCCGTCCGGGTGCCGAGGTACATGGTGCCGAGCACGAGCCGTGAGACGTCCATGGGACGAACCTATCCGCGGGTCGTAGAGTCCGAGCATGGCGACGACCTGGCCACGTCCGGACGCAGTGGCGCTGGTGGCCGCCGGCGGAGCGGTCGGCACGCTGGTCCGTTACGGCGTGGCCGCGTCCGTCGACCCGGTCGACGGACTGCCGGTCGGCATCCTCGGCGTCAACCTGCTCGGGGCGTTCCTGCTCGGCGTCCTGACCGCCACCGTCGCCTCGTCGCGCACCCGCCTGCTGCTCGGCACCGGCCTGATGGGCGGCTTCACGACCTACAGCGCCTTCGCTCTGGACACCCAGGGCCTGCTCGCCGACGGGCGACCCGCCGACGCCCTCGTCTACCTCCTGGCGACCGTCGCGGGCGGCTTCGCGGCGTCGGTGGGCGGGCTCGCCGTCGGCCGCGCCCTGCGGGTCCGGGGTGCACGGTGACAGGCGCGCTGCTCGCCGGTGCGGTGGCGGTCGCCGGCGGCGCGGGCTCGGTGCTGCGGCTGCTCGTCGACACCTGGGTCGGCCAGCGCTCGTCCGGGCGGTTCCCGTGGGGCATCGTCGCGGTGAACGTCACCGGGTCGTTCCTCATCGGGCTGGCCGTCGGGCTGCTCGACGACGGCGCCGCCCGGACGGTCGTGGCCACGGGGTTCCTCGGCGGCTACACGACGTTCAGCACCGCGAGCCTCGACTCCGCCCGCCTGGCGCTCCGCGGCCGGGGCGGCCGGGCCGTCGCCCACGCGGTGGGCACCGCCGTCGTGTGCGTCGCGGCGGCGTGGCTGGGCCTGCTGCTGACGTGACACGGCCCCCGCACCGAGGGTGCGAGGGCCGTGCGCGGGAGAAGCCGGGTCAGGCCTTGGCCTCCTCGACCGCCTTCTGGATCGTGGCGGGGCTGAAGTCGTCGAGCTTCTTGCCGTCGACGAACACCGTCGGCGTGCCGCTGATCTCGCGGTCGCTGTCCTGCGCGACCTCCTTGGCCTTGACGACCCACGGGACGAACTTCTCGGACTTCACGCACGAGTCGATGCCCGCGCCGGTGATGCCGAGGCTCTTGAGGTCCTCCACGAGCTTGGCGTTCTCGGGTCCGGCCGTGCCCTCCTGCGGCTGGTTGGCGTACAGGAAGTCGTGGACCTTGACGTAGTCGTCGACGCCGCCCGCGTCGAGGGCGCAGAGCGCGGCGTTGGTGGCGCGCTTGGAGTAGTCGTTGGTGCTGCCGCCGTTCTCGTCGAGGAAGGAGAACGGCTTGTAGGTGAGCGCGATCTCGCCGGAGGCCACCTGCTGCTTCAGCATCGGGCCGGCGACCTGCTCGAACTGCTGGCACACGGGGCACTGGAAGTCCTCGTACACCTCGACGCTGACCGGCTTGGCGTCGCCGGAGGCGGCGCCACCGTCGGAGGCGCCGCCGTCGGCGGACTCGGCGGCCGCCTGGTCGTAGACGATGCCGTAGTCCTTCGTGTTCTTCGGCGCGACGAGGTCGGTGCTCTTGGCGTTCTTGTCGGCCGTCGACTTCACGGCGTAGCCGCCGACGCCGACGAGGGCGATGACGACGGCCACGATCGCGATCGTGATGACGTTGCGCTGGCGCTTGTCGGCCTTCTCGCGCTCCTTGCGCATCTGCTCGGCTCGCTGCTTGCGGTCGTTGCTCACGTGGTCTGGCTCCTGTGCGGCGTCTGGGACAGGACGGGACGCGTGCGCCCGTCGTTCGAGGGGCACAACGAAGACCGCGCCCCGTCGGTTCCCTGGAAGGCTACCCGGGCTGGGCGGCTGGGGCTGTCACGGTGGCCTAGGGTCGGTCGCGTGAACGACAGACTGGTGTGGATCGACTGCGAGATGACCGGGCTCTCCCTCGAGACCGACGCGTTGGTGGAGGTGGCGGCGCTCGTCACCGACTACGAGCTCAACGTGCTGGGGCAGGGCGTCGACCTCGTCATCAAGCCCCCGGCGCAGGCGCTGGAGCAGATGAACGACGTGGTGACGCGCATGCACACCGCCTCCGGGCTGATCACCGAGCTCGAGGCCGGCACGACGCTGCGCGACGCCGAGGAGCAGGTGCTCGCCTACGTCCGCGAGCACGTGAAGGAGCCGCGCAAGGCGCCGCTCGCGGGCAACACGGTCGGCACCGACCGGACGTTCCTCGCCCGCGACATGGTCGAGCTGGAGGGCTTCCTGCACTACCGCGTCATCGACGTGTCGTCGATCAAGGAGCTCGCCCGCCAGTGGTTCCCGCGCGCCTACTTCGCGGCTCCCGCGAAGGCCGGGCACCACCGTGCGCTGGCCGACATCGCCGAGAGCATCGACGAGCTGCGCTACTACCGCCGCGCCGTGTTCGTCGGCGATCCTGGGCCGGAGACGGAGGCGGCCCGTGCGATCGCCGCCGAGGTCGCGGCCAGCTCGACCCTCGGCCGTCTGGAGGGCTCCGAGGAGTCGTGACGGGGCACCGGCGGGGCCGCGCGCGACGTGGGCTATGATCGTCCGCGTCGTGACGGCCTGCCGCCACGCATGGTGGGCGTAGCTCAGTTGGTAGAGCACCGGCTTGTGGTGCCGGTGGCCGCGGGTTCAAGTCCCGTCGTCCACCCCATGTGACCGAGGCGCGAGCCGCCCGAGGTGTCCACCTCGGCGCGGGTCGCGCCTCGTCCGTTCCCGGGCGGTCTGCCGCCGCCCTCACGGGCTCCGCGGATGCTGCGCCGACACCCGCGCGCCGTCCCCGACGGACCCGCCGGACGACGGGGTGTGTCGTCCTCGTCCGGACGTGTAGGGTGGGCGTTAGTTGTAGGCGTTTGTTGTGCCAGAAAGATCGAGCGCCCGGGTCCCCCCGGTCGCTCCAGCTTCTCCCGGTTGATGCGCGTCGCGACACCCGTCGCATGCGACACGCGCATGCGCACCACCGAAGGAGAAACATATGGCTACCGGAACTGTGAAGTGGTTCAACGCTGACAAGGGCTTCGGCTTCATCGCCCCCGACCAGGGTGGCGAGGACGTCTTCGCCCACTTCAGCGCCATCCAGGCGAGCGGCTACCGCTCGCTCGAGGAGAACCAGAAGGTCGAGTTCGACGTCGAGCAGGGCCAGAAGGGCCTGCAGGCGGCCAACATCCGCCCGCTCTGATCTCAGCTCGTCACCCTGACGAGTCACACGACGCCCCCACCGCGTGCGGTGGGGGCGTCGTCGCGTTCAGGGGCGGTTCTCGCTCGACCTGGGGCTGCGTTGGCGCGGCTTCTCAGTCGAGTGGGGCGGCGTCGGCGCGGCTTCGACTCGTCCTGCGCTCCGCAAGGGCCTCGACCGGGCGGCTGGAAGGGCGGCGGCTCGGGTTCTCGGGCTGCGGCTCCTGCTGGGGGCGCAAGGATCGGCGTTCGTGCGTGAGACTCCGAGGCTTCTGCGTTAGCCACGGGATCCCGTCACCAACGCAGAAG
>LUMW01000402.1_pt1 | contig 18097 bp, 20 predicted proteins | sample 729761 | NCBI WGS metagenome assembly LUMW01 (sample SAMN03860302, study PRJNA289734) | marine metagenome | biome: seawater column; feature: ocean; material: water; isolation source: Red Sea water column Station 192 - depth 500m | place: Saudi Arabia: Red Sea | collected 2011-10-15 | depth 500 m
GCCCAGGCCATCGCCGACCTTCGCGCCGAGGTGTCGAGCATCGCCCTCGGTGCCGCCGAGCGGGTCGTCCAGTCGAGCCTCGACGCCGAGGTGCAGGGCAACCTGATCGACGCCTACATCGACGAGGTGGCCGGAGCCAATGGCTGACGCCGCCGTGGCCGGCTACGCCGAGGCGCTGTTCGCCGTCGCGGCGGCCGAGGGTGACCTCTCGGCCGTCGAGGACGAGCTGTTCAGCGTCGCCCAGGCGTTCCGGTCCAACGACGAGCTCCGCTCGACGCTCGCCGACGGCGACGTCCCGGCGGCCCGACGCCTCCAGGTGGTCGACGACCTCCTGGACGGCCGGGCCTCGGCGACCACGTCGGCGCTGGTCTCGATGGTGGTGGGAGCCGGCCGCGCCTCCCAGCTGCCCGCCATCGTCGACGCCTTCCTCGAGCGCAGCGCCGCCTCCCGCAACAAGGCGGTCGCCACCGTGCGCGCCGCCGTCGACCTGACCGCCGACCAGCGCGTCCGCCTGGCCGCCGCCATCAAGACGGCGACCGGCAAGGACGTCGAGGTCCGCGTGGTCGAGGACCCCAGCGTCCTCGGCGGCGTGGTCACCGAGATCGGCGACGACATCATCGACGGCAGCGTCCGACGCCGCCTCAACCAGCTCCGCGAGAGCTTCCGCTAGACCGCAAGCCATCCGAGACGAGAAGGAACCATGGCTGAACTCACGATCAACACGGCGGACATCGCCGCTGCGATCCAGAAGAACCTCGAGGGCTTCGAGCCCGGCCTGGAGCAGACCCAGGTCGGCCGAGTGCTCGAGGTGGGCGACGGCATCGCCCGCGTGTCGGGCCTGCCCGGCGCCGCCGTCAACGAGCTGCTCCAGTTCGAGAGCGGCACGATGGGCCTCGCCCTGAACCTCGACGAGCACTCCATCGGTGCGGTGGTCCTCGGCGAGGTCGACGACATCGAGGAGGGCCAGACCGTCCGGGCCACCGGCGACATCCTGTCGCTGCCCGTCGGCGACGGCCTGCTCGGCCGCGTCGTCAACGCCCTCGGCGAGCCGATCGACGGCAAGGGCCCGCTCACCAACACGGTGCAGCGCCGCATGGAGATCCAGGCCCCCGGGATCATGGGCCGCAAGCCCGTGCACGAGCCGATGCAGACCGGCATCAAGTCGATCGACTCGCTCATCCCGATCGGTCGTGGCCAGCGCGAGCTGATCATCGGCGACCGCAAGACCGGCAAGACGACGATCGCCATCGACACGATCATCAACCAGGCCGGCCAGGGCGTGAACTGCGTGTACGTGGCCATCGGCCAGAAGGCCTCCACGGTCGCCCAGAACGTGGCGGTGCTCGAGGCCCACGGGGCCATGGAGTACACGGTCGTGGTGGTCGCCCCGGCGTCCGACCCGGCGCCGTTCAAGTACCTCGCCCCGTACGCCGGCTGCGCCATGGGACAGCACTGGATGGACAACGGGGGCCACGCCCTCGCCGTCTACGACGACCTGTCCAAGCAGGCCGAGGCCTACCGCCAGATGTCGCTGCTGCTGCGCCGCCCGCCGGGCCGCGAGGCCTACCCGGGCGACGTCTTCTACCTGCACAGCCGCCTGCTGGAGCGTGCCGCCAAGCTGAGCGACGACCTCGGCGCCGGCTCGCTGACCGCCCTGCCGGTCATCGAGACCAAGGCCGGCGACGTGTCGGCGTTCATCCCGACCAACGTGATCTCGATCACCGACGGCCAGATCTTCCTCCAGGACGACCTGTTCAAGTCGGGTGTGCGCCCCGCCGTGGACGTCGGCATCTCGGTGTCCCGCGTCGGCTCGGCCGCCCAGATCAAGGCCATGAAGACCGCCGTCGGCACGCTCAAGTCCGACCTGCAGCAGTTCCGCGAGCTGGAGTCGTTCGCCGCCTTCGGCTCCGACCTCGACGCCGTGTCGCAGGCGCAGTTGGACCGGGGCTACCGCCTCACCGAGCTCCTCAAGCAGGGCCTCAACTCGCCGCTGCTGGTCGAGGAGCAGGTCGTGTCCATCTGGGCCGGCACCCGAGGCCACCTCGACGGCGTCGACATCGCCGACGTGCGCCGCTTCGAGGCCGAGCTGCTGGACTGGTTCCGGACCCGCCACGCCGACGTGCTGGCCGACATCCGCGACTCCGGCAAGATCGCCGACGAGGAGGCGTTCGACGCCGCCGTCGCCGCCTTCGCCGGCCAGTTCGTCGGTTCGGTGACCGAGGGCGACGCCCCCGACGCCGAGGCCACCGACACCGACTCGAACATCGTCGACACCGACACCACCCTCCCCGAGGAGGACATCTCGGCCGGCGCCGAGTGACCCGAGTGATCGACGTGACTTGCCCGACCTGCACCCCGAGCACCGCCCCCACGGCGGTCCGGCGCACCCCCGCGAAGGGAGCGTGCCGTGGCCGGCGGTAGGGAGCGGGTGCTGCGGCGCCGCATCGGCAGCGTCCAGAACACCAAGAAGATCACGCGTGCGATGGAGCTCATCGCCGCCACCCGGGTGGTGAAGGCGCAGCAGCGGGCCCGCATGGCCAAGCCGTACGCCGAGCAGATCACCTCGGTCATCGAGAACCTCGCCGCCGGTGGCGCCGAGGTCGACCATCCGCTACTCCGCCAGGCCGAGAAGGTCGAGCGGGTCGGCGTGATCGTCATCTCGTCCGACCGGGGCCTCGCCGGCCCGTACAACTCGTCGGTCATCAAAGCCGCCGAGCGCCAGGTGCAGAACGCCCGTTCCGAGGGTGCGGACTACTCGCTGATCGTGATCGGCAAGAAGGCCCGCGACTACTTCGCCTTCCGGAACTACGCCATCGACTCGTACACCGACGGCATCAGCGACAACCCGTCCTACGAGGACGCCCGTCGCATCGCCGAAGAGGTGGCGGCGCTGTTCACCGACGGCCGCATCGACCGGGTGGAGCTCGTCTACACCGAGTTCCTGAGCCTCGGCAGCCAGAAGGTGGCGACCCGCCGCTTCCTGCCGCTCGAGAGCACCGAGTCGATCGCCGCCGAGGGCGACGCCGGCGTGAGCGGCGCCTTCGAGTTCGAGCCCTCCCCGGAGGGCGTGCTCGAGGCCCTGCTGCCCCGTTACGTGGAGGCCCGCCTGTTCGGCGCCCTGCTGGAGTCGGCGGCATCCGAGCACGCCAACCGCCAGCGGGCCATGAAAGCCGCCACCGACAACGCCGAGGAGCTGATCACCAAGCTCTCACGCGAGATGAATCAGGCCCGCCAGGACGCCATCACCACCGAGATCATGGAAATCGTCGGCGGCGCCGAGGCCCTTGGCAGTGACGACGATTCCGAAGAACCCGCCCCTGTGGGCGCCGAGTACTGAACCCCGAGATCTGAAGAGACACCAGGAGCAACCATGACGACCGCCACCGACCTCAAGGACGGCCGCATCGTCGGCATCGCCGGTCCGGTGATCGACGCCGAGTTCCCCCAGGGGGAACTCCCGGAGATCAACACGGCCCTCGAGTTCGACGTCAACGTCGACGGCAACGACGTGACGATCGTGGCCGAGGTGGCCCAGCAGATCGGCGAGAGCCGGGTGCGGGCCATTGCCATGAAGCCGACCGACGGCCTCACCCGGGGCACGCCGGTGCGCAACACCGGGCAGGGCATCACCGTGCCGGTGGGCGACGACACGCTGGGCCACGTGTTCAACGTGGTCGGCCAGGGCCTCGACGACCCGAACGCCGGCGTGGGTGCCGACCGGTGGGGCATCCACCGCAGCGCCCCGTCGTTCGACTCGCTCGAGCCCAAGGCCCAGATGTTCGAGACCGGTGTGAAGGTCATCGACCTGCTCACCCCGTACCTGCAGGGCGGCAAGATCGGCCTGTTCGGCGGTGCCGGCGTGGGCAAGACGGTGCTCATCACCGAGATGATCAACCGCGTCGCCACCAACCACGGTGGCGTGTCGGTGTTCGCCGGCGTGGGCGAGCGCACCCGTGAGGGCACCGACCTGCGCCTCGAGATGGAGGAGTCGGGCGTGCTCGAGAAGGCCGCCCTGGTGTTCGGCCAGATGGACGAGCCGCCGGGGGTCCGCCTCCGCGTGGCCCTCTCGGCGCTGACCATGGCCGAGTACTTCCGCGACGAGCAGGGCCAGGACGTGCTGTTGTTCATCGACAACATCTTCCGGTTCGTGCAGGCCGGCTCCGAGGTGTCGACCCTGCTGGGCCGCATGCCGTCGGCGGTGGGCTACCAGCCGACCCTGGCCGACGAGATGGGCGAGCTCCAGGAGCGGATCACGACCACCCGTGGCCGGTCGATCACGTCGATGCAGGCCGTGTACGTGCCCGCCGACGACTACACCGACCCGGCGCCGTTCACGTCGTTCACCCACTTCGACGGCACCACCGAGCTGAGCCGTGACATCGCGGCCCTCGGCATCTACCCGGCCGTGGACCCGCTGGCCTCGACCTCGACGATCCTCACCCCCGAGGTCGTCGGCGACAGGCACTACGAGACGGCCCGCCGGGTGCAGGAGATCCTGCAGCGCTACAAGGAGCTTCAGGACATCATCGCCATCCTCGGCCTCGACGAGCTGTCGGAGGAGGACAAGATCACGGTGTCCCGGGCCCGCAAGGTGCAGCGCTTCCTGTCGCAGCCGATGAACGTGGCCGAGGTCTTCACCGGCCTGCCCGGCGTGACCGTGCCCGTCGAGGAGACGGTCGACTCGTTCGCCGCCCTCGTGGACGGCGAGCTGGACGACCTGCCCGAGCAGGCGTTCCTCAACGTCGGCGGTGCAGAGGACGCGCAGCGCAAGGCCCGCGAGCTCGAGGCCTGATCGCCGCCATGTCGTTCCAGGTCGAACTGGTCTCGCCGGAGGCCATCACCTACCAGGGTGAGGCCGAGATGGTCATCGCCCGCACGGTGGGTGGCGGCGACATCGCCTTCCAGCCGGGTCACGTGCCGTTCATCGGCGTGCTGGCCGTCTGGTCGGTCGACGTGATCCGCCCCGAAGGCGACCGCGACACGTTCGCGGTGCACCGGGGGTTCGTGCAGGTGGCCGGGACGAAGATCAGCATCCTGTCGGACGTGTCCGAGTCCGCCGGCGACATCGACGTCGAGCGTGCCCGGGCGGCGAAGGCGGACGCCGAGTCGGCGCTGTCGGCCGACAAGGACGACGAGGCCGCGGCCGCCGACCTGGCCCGCGCCGACATCCGCCTGGCCGTCGCCGGCGCCGAGGGCTGACGCCGCTCGCATCCGGTTCCCGGGCGGGTCGTTCGGCCCGTCACGAGTGTCGATGCGGTGACTGTTCGGCTCGCGCTCGGACGTGGTGTCCCGGCTTCTCCCTGAAGGACTGGCCCCCCGGCGGAGGGCCGGGGTCAGTACTCGATGGCGGAGATGTCGTCGAGCTTCTGGAGGCGGTGGTGGGCCTCGACGAGGCGCACGGTGCCGGACTTCGAGCGCATCACCAGGGACTGCGTGCGGGCCTGCCCGGGCGAGTAGTGGACGCCCTTGACCAGTTCGCCGTCGGTGATGCCCGTGGCGGCGAAGAAGCAGTTGTCGCCGGCCACCAGGTCGTCGGTGTCGAGCACGGCGTCGAGGTCGTAGCCCTGCTCGATGGCGGCGGACCGCTCGGACTCGTTGCGGGGCCACAGCCGACCCTGCAGGGCGCCGCCCATGCACTTGAGGGCCGCCGCCGAGATCACGCCCTCGGGTGTGCCGCCGATGCCGAACAGGATGTCGGCGCCCGAGTCGGCCCACGCCGTCGAGATGGCGCCGGCCACGTCGCCGTCGGGGATGAGGCGGATCCGGGCACCCGACGCCCGGACCTCGGCGATCAGGTCGCTGTGGCGGTCCCGGTCGAGGATCACGGCGGTCAGGTCGCGGACCTCCTCGCCCTTGGCCTCGGCGACCCGGCGCAGGTTCTCGGTCGGCGACTGGGCGATGTCGATGACGTCGGCGCAGCCGGGGCCGACGGCGATCTTCTCCATGTACACGCACGGGCCCGGGTCGAACATGGTGCCCCGGTCGCTGACGGCGATGACCGCCAGGGCGTTGCCTCGGCCGAGCGAGGTGAGGGTGGTGCCGTCGATCGGGTCGACGGCGATGTCGACGTTCGGGGCGGAGCCGTCGCCGACCTGCTCGCCGTTGTAGAGCATCGGCGCCTCGTCCTTCTCGCCCTCGCCGATGACCACGAAGCCGTCCATCTGGACGGTGCGCAGCATCTGGCGCATGGCGTCGACGGCGGCGCCGTCGGCACCCTCCTTGTCGCCGCGGCCCATCCACCGTGAGGCGGCGAGGGCGGCGGACTCGGTGACCCGGACCAGCTCGAGGGCCAGGTTGCGGTCGGGGGCTTCGGAGGAGGATGCGTCGCTGCTCACGGGCGCCGACGCTACCCCCCGGCGGCGGGGTCGCCACGACCCTGTGGCCGTTGGGTGTGCATCGGCCGGCGGGGGTGGGAGCGGGCCCGCGGCCTGACAGGATGTCGCCCATGCCGTGGTGCTTCCAGTGCGGGATCGAGTACGCCCCGACCGTGTCCGACTGCCTCGAGTGCGGGGTGGCCCTCGTGGATGAGGCACCGTCGTCGACCGGCGACGTCGGGGCGCCCGACGAGGAGCAGCTGGCCTACGAGCTTCACGAGTGGGCGGGCGAGTCCCGCCGCATCCTCGACCAGGTGCTGACCGGCGAGGGCATCGCCCACGCCTGGCAGGGCGCCACGCTGGTGGTACGGGCCGCCGACGAGGCGACGGTCGACGAGCTGCTGCCGGCGGCTCAGGCGGCCGGCGGCCCGGTCCTCGACGCCGACGCCGAGAAACTGGCCTACGAGCTGGCCGAGTGGGCCGCCGACGACCAGACGGCCTTCTCCGACCTGCTGTCCCGGCTGGGCATCCCCCACGAGTTCGACGAGGTCGGCGACCTGGTGGTGCTGGCCAGCGACGAGGACGCCGTCGAGTCGGCGATCGACGCCTTCGAGGCCGGCGCCGACGAGCGACCCGAGCTGGACGGCCTCGAGGGCAACCGGGTGCTCAGCGAGCTGTTCGTCGCCTGCGACCGGCTGCGGAAGGACCCGCGCGACGACACCGGGGTGTCCCGGGTGGTCGACCTGGCGCCGGTGGTGGCCGGCCACCGGCCGCCGTTCGGGATCGACGCCCGCCTCTGGGACGCCCTCGGCGAGCGCTCGACCGGCCTGGTCGACCTGCTGGCAGCCGGCGACACCCCCGAGGACGAACTCGTGAAGGCCGCCACCACCCTGACCGAGGCCCTCCGCCGCCTGGTCTGACGACCGGCCCCGCTCCTGATCCGACCGGTTGCGTCGACTCCCGGTGCGTGGGAGCGTGGTCGCTTCCGATCACGAACAGGGGGCCGGGGAATGCGCTTCTACCAGGTCATGGAGTTCCGTTCGACGGCCGAGGAGGCCATCGCGGGCATCCACGAGTACAAGGCGTCGATGGGCGACCAGACCACCGCAAGGCGGGCCACGGTCTGCGTCGACCGGGACGACCCGGGCCTCGTCGTCCAGATCGTCGAGTTCGACTCCTACGAGGAGGCGATGGCCAACAGCGAGCACGAGGGCACCCAGGAGGCGGCTGCCGAGGAGGCGGCGAAGGTGGGCGACATCACCTTCCGCAACCTCGACGTGGTCGAGGTGGTCGACGTCTGACCCGGTCGCCGGCCGCTCAGGCGGCCGCCGGCGGGCCTGACCCGGCGGGCTGGGAGCGCTGGGCCCGCCAGAGGGCCCGGTAGGACGGCCACTCGAGGTCGCCCACGTAGCCGTCCTCGACGAGGGCGGCGTGGAGGCGCGGCAGGTTCCACATCGGGACCGTCATGTCGGCGTGGTGGGCCAGGTGGTAGCCGACGTTGCACGGCACCATCAGCAGCCGGGCCAGCAGCGACTGGCGCACGTGGTGGCTGGTGCGGCGGCGGTCGTCGGAGCGGGTCATGCCGCCGTGCTCGGCGATGGCCCGCAGTCGGTTCAGCGGCTGGTACAGGAACGCCCAAGGCAGCACCCACAGCAGCAGGTACAGCCACGGGTGGCCGGCCAGGGCGAAGGCGGCGGCGATGAGGGCCTGGCCCAGCAGGAACCGGTAGGTGAGGCGCCGGTGGCGCACGTCGCCGAGCCGCTGGAAGCGGGGCCGGACGATCCGGAACGCGGACACGCCGGTGGCGTCGCGGACCAGCTTGCGCCGCATCGACGCGGCGGTGATCGGGTAGAGGCTGTAGAGGAGGAAGTCGGGCTCCTGGGGGCCGAACTCGTCGCGGTGGTGGTGGACGTGCCCGAGCCGGTAGCCGTGGCTGCCGGTGCCGAAGGTGAGCCAGCCGATGAGGGTGATGCCGACGGCGTCGTTGACCCGACGGTCGGGGAACAGCGCCCGGTGGGCGGCCTCGTGGTGGAGGATGAACAGCCGGTTCTGGGCGATGGCCATGAGCGGGACGGCGGCCACCCAGGCGACGGGGTGCGACAGCGTGACGGCGGCCCACACGACGAGCACGGGCGTGGCGAGCGCCCCCAGCACCGTCGCCACGTTGCGGGCCACGGGGACGCGTCGCAGTTCGTCGCGGAAGGCGCCCCGGGGACGGCCGTCGGGGTGGAGGCGGTCGCTGCCGGCGAACGGCGGCGGCTCGGGGGCCAGGCCGCCGGTCATGGTGGCGACCAGTTGGTCGTGGTCGGCCATGGGCACAGGGTACCCGTGGCGGCAGGTGGGGCTCCAGCCGCGGCGGCCCGCCGTAGGGTCGGGGGATGCCCGCCTCCGGCCTGTTCCTGACCCACGGCGCCGGCTCCGACGCCAGCCACTCCAGCCTGGTGCTGCTCGAGGAGCGCCTGTCGCCCCTGCCGGTCGCCCGGTACGACTTCCCGTACCGGCGGGAGGGCCGCCGCTTCCCGGACCGGGCGCCCAAGCTGCTGGCGGCGCTGGACGAGGCGGTGCCGGCCTTCGCCGACGAGGCCGGCGTCGACCCGGCCGGCCTGGTGCTGGGCGGCCGCTCCATGGGCGGCCGCATGTGCTCGATGGCGGTGGCCGAGGGCCTGCCGGCCGCCGGCCTGGTGCTCGTCTGCTACCCGCTGCACCCGCCCGGCAAGCCAGAGAACCTGCGGGTCGACCACTTCCCGGCCATCGACGTGCCGTGCCTGTTCGTGTCCGGCGACCGCGACCCGTTCGGCAGCCCCGAGGAGTTCGCCGAGCACCTGCCGGCGATCCCGGGGCCGGTCACGACCGTGTGGCTCCCGGGCAAGCGCCACGACCTGAAGGGCGCCGACGAGGCCATCGCCGACGCCGTGGAGGCGTGGCTGGCCCGCCTGTAGGCGGGGTCGAGGCAGGCGTCAGCCCAGGCGGGCGTCGCCGGGGTTGAGGTCCTCGAGTTCGACCCCGGCGGTCTCGGGGAACCGCCACAGCACCAGCACGGCGGCCAGCACCGGGCCGATGGCGGCGATCGAGAAGGCGTGCCCGTACGAGCCGAGGCGGTCGGCGAGCACCCCGACCAGCAGCAGGCCGGAGGCGCTGCCGGCCACGCCGAGCGTGACGATCAGGCCGTTGGCGCGGGCCCGGTGCCGGGTCGAGAACAGCTCGGGGCCGTAGACGCCCATGGCCACGGTCAGCGAGCCGACGACGACGCCGACCAGGTGGGCGCCCCACATGGCGACCCCGGAGGCGTGGTACGAGAGCACGAGGAACGTCGTGCCGCCCAGCAGCCCGACGGTGGCGACGCCCCGCCGGCCCCGGGTGTCGGCCAGGCGTCCGGCGAGGAAGATGCCGACCCCGGCCGGGGTGGTCGTGAGGATCGTGTAGAGCGTGATGCCCGAGGCGGTGAAGCCCCGGTGGTCCTTGAGGAAGTCGTTCTGGAACTGGCTGGCGGGGGCGGCGAACACGAGGAACAGGAACGCCACGGCGGCCAGCAGCAGCAGCCGCCGTCCTTCGATGCCGGTGCGTCCCGGTGCCTCGTCGGCATCGGGGGAGGGAGCGTTGGCGGTGAAGCGGCGCGACTCGGGGAGTCGCCGGCCGACGGCGGCGAGGCCCAGCAGCGACAGCAGCGGCACGACGTAGACGATCCGCCAGCCGGCCTCGTGCAGGTCGGCGACGGGCAGCACCCATACGGCCATGCCGGCGCCGAGGGCGGCCGACAGCGCCAGCACGCTCAGGCCCCAGGCCCGTGAGCCGCGGGGGAGCTCCTCGGCGGCGTAGACGCCGATGAGGATGCCCATGCCGGTGGTGAGGCCCCGGGCCACGAGCTGCGAGCCGCCGAGGAACCACAGTCCGGGGGAGAGGGCGCCGAGGGAGGTGCACAGCACCGCGGCGGTGGCGGTGGCCAGCAGCAGTCGCCGCCGCCCCTTCCGGTCGGCGAGGAACACCACGCCGAGGGCGACCAGCACGCCCAGCCGGATGACAGCCAGGGTCACGCCCTGGGCGGTGTCGCCCCGGTCGAACTCGTCGGCGGCGAAGGTGATGGTCTGGCTGATGACCGTGCCGAGGTAGCCGTCGACAACCTGGACGCAGGCCAGCAGCGCCATGACCCGGGCGGCCCGGGCGTCGAGCCGGTGGGGCGGCGCCCACCACGGGTTGCGCCGGTGCCGCAGCCCGAGCCGCACCGGCAGGGCGAACACCACCCACCAGACGGGCAGCGCCAGCCGGTAGGTGAACGACTCGGCGACCCGGTGCCGGCCGTCGGGGGCCGGCACCACCGTGAGCGTGCGCTCGTAGTCGGTGAACGGGCCGTGGTCGAGCACGAACCGGTCGTCGCCGTCGGGGCACTCGCCGACGAAATCGTCGCGGGGCGTGCGCAGCTCGGCGAGGCCGGCGTCGTCGACGACGTGGTCGTGGGAGATTTCAGGAATGGGGCTGCCTTCCGGTGGTGGCCACGCCGGGTCCCGGGGGCTGCCTTCCGGTCCGCGGCGTGGCGCAGCATACTGAGGGCGTGAATCCCGCCCCGGAAGCGTCGGCCATCCGCGTCCGCCGGTCCGGCCCCCTCGAGGGCACGGTCCGGGTGTCGGGCGCCAAGAACTCGGCGCTCAAGCTCATGGCCGCCGCCCTGCTGGCGCCGGGCCGGTCGGTCCTGCACAACGTGCCCCGCATCGCCGACGTGACCTGGATGGGGGAGCTGCTCGAGCGGATGGGCTGCACCGTCGACCACGAGGGGTCCACGGTCACCGTCGACGTGCCCGACGACGTGGTGCCCGAGGCCCCCTACGACCTGGTCGAGCGTATGAGGGCCTCGATCGTGGTGCTGGGGCCGCTCGAGGAGCTGGGCGCCGAGTTCACCACCAGCCACGGCTACATCGAGGCCCGGGCCGAGCAGCTCACCGGCGCCCGGGTGCTGCTCGAGTTCCCGAGCGTCGGCGCCACCGAGAACCTGCTGATGGCGTCGGTGCTGGCCAAGGGCACGACGGTGATCGACAACGCCGCCCGGGAGCCCGAGATCGCCGACCTGGCGTCGTTCCTGAACCGCATGGGGGCGGTGGTCACCGGGGCCGGCTCGTCGACGATCATCGTCGAGGGCGTCGAGCAGATGGCGCCCGTCGAGCACACGGTCGTGGCCGACCGCATCGAGGCCGCCACCTACCTGGCGGCCGTCGGGATCGCCGGTGGCGAGGTCACCATCGAGGGCGCTCGGGCCGAGCACATGGACATGCTGGTGGCGAAGCTGGGCGAGATGGGGATGCGGGTGTCGCCCACCGCCGAGGGGGTCCGGGCGGTGGCGCCGGGACGGCTGCGGCCCGTCGACGTGTCGACCCTGCCGTATCCGGGGGTCGCCACCGACTATCAGCCGTTCGTGGTGGCGATGCTGTGCGTCGCCGACGGGGTCGGGATCGTCACCGAGAACATCTTCGGCGGCCGGTTCCGCACGATCGACGAGCTGGCCCGGCTGGGTGCCGACATCCGCGCCGAGGGCCACCACGTGGTGATCCGGGGCGTCGAGGCGCTGTCGGGGGCGCCGGTGCGGGCGCCCGACATCCGGGCCGGCGCGGCGCTGGTGGTGGCGGGCCTGGCGGCCGAGGGCGAGACGCTGGTCGGCGACGCCCACCACGTGGCCCGCGGCTACGAGGACCTCGTCGGCCGCCTGGCCTCACTCGGCGCCGACATCGCCCACGCCTAGTCGTCCGAGTCGTCGGCCCCGTCGGGGGCTCCCCGGTCGGCGCCGGGCTGCATGCGTCGGGCTCGGCGGTCGGCCAGCCAGAGCAGCCAGGCCAGGAGCGCCAGCGGCCCGGCCACCATGAGGATCTCGTCCCAGCCGCCCTGGTGGGCGAGGAGCAGCGGGTTGGCGGGCATGGCAGCGACTCTACGGCCGCGGGGTGGTTCGGGGGGCGGCGGCTGCGAGACTGTGGGCATGTCCCTCGACGTCACCACCGACCAGCCGGCCGGCGACCTGCTGGCCCAGGTCCAGAAGGTCATCGACATCATCCGCCCCGCCATCCAGGCCGACGAGGGCGACATCCACCTCCACGGCGTCGACGAGGCCACCGGCGAGGTCACCGTCGAGCTGGTCGGGGCCTGCGTGTCGTGCCCGGCGTCCGACCAGACCCTCAAGGCCGGCATCGAGCGCATCATGAAGGACCGGGTCCCCGGCGTGACCGCCGTCGTCAACGTCGGCGAGACCCTGGACGACGCCGACGGCACCGCCGTCAGCCTCTAGGCCCACTGCCCGCCCTCGGCCGACCGCTCGCTACCCTCCCGGCCGTGCCCAGCGACGACTCCCCCTACGAGTTCCTGCGCGTCGAGCGCCTGCCCGGCGACGAGAACGCCGGAGACGTGGTCGTCGTCACCCTCGACCGGCCCAAGGTCAACGCCCTCGACACGTCCCTGCTGCTCGAGATCGGGGCGGTCGCCGAGGCCTGCCACGCCGACCCGCCCGGCGCCCTCGTGCTCACCGGCGGGGAGCGGCACTTCGCCGCCGGCGCCGACCTGACCGTGTTCGCCGACCCGGCCACCCGCCAGGCCCAGGGCGACGCCTTCCGCGCCGGTTTCGCCGCCCTCGAGACCGTGCCCTGCCCGACCATCGCCGCCATCAACGGCTTCGCCCTCGGCGGAGGCGCCGAGCTGGCCATGTGCTGCGACTTCCGCATCGCCGGCGAGGGCGCGGTTTTCGGCCAGCCCGAGGTGCTGCTGGGCCTCATCCCCGGCGGCGGCGCCACCCAGCGGCTGGCCCGCCTGGTCGGGGTCACGAAGGCCAAGGAGCTGATCTGGGGCGGGGCCCAGGTGAAGGCCCCCGAGGCGCTCGCCATCGGCTGGGTCGACGAGGTCGTCGCCGACGACCAGGTGCTGGCCCGGGCGGTCGAGCGGGCCACCGGCTACGCCGCCGGCCCACGGGTCGCCATCCGTGCCGCCAAGCGGGCCATCGACGAGGGCATCCAGGGCCGCCTGGCCGACGGCATCGACCTCGAGCTGGACCTGTTCATGGAGGTCTTCGAGAGCGAGGACGCCGAGAACGGCGTGGCGTCGTTCTTCGAGCACGGCCCCGGCAAGGCCACGTTCAAGGGGCGCTGAGCCGGACGCCCGCCCGGCGATCCGGCCGGGTCTAGTGTCCGCGCGATGCGCGCCCCCCGAGACCCGTTCCTGGCCGGCTTCGCCGCGTTCGCACGCGCCGAGGGCGAGGCGCATCCCGCCATGGCGGACCAGATGGCGACCCTCGCCGACGCCCTGGGGCGCTGCACGCCGCTCCAGCCCGGACCCCAGCCCGCCCATCAGGTGGTCGAGGCGCACCTCGGCCCCGGCCTCGACGCCGCCGAGGGCCCGGCCGGCGACCTGCTGCGGCTCGTGGCCGACCGGATCGGCTGGACGCTCCCGTACCCGGAGCACGCCGGCGAGCCCGACATGGACCACCTGCGGGCCAACTACGCCTACTCGCCGATCGTGGGCGCCAGCCCGGTCGGCGACGGCGGTGCCGGCGAGCCGTCGCCGCTGTACGCCAGCGACGAGGTGTTCGCCGGGGCGGTCGTCCACGGCCCCGGCGCGGCCTACCCGTCGCACGTCCACAAGGCCACCGAGGCGTTCTGGATCGCCGCCGGCACCGCCGACTGGCAGTTGGGCGACGACTGGACGAGCCGGGGGCCCGGCTCGACGATCTTCCATCCGACCGGCACCCGCCACGCCTGCACCACCGGCGCCGAGGCCCAGGTGATGCTGTTCGCCTGGACGACCGACGTCGACTCGATCCCGGTGATCATCCGCCACTGAGCCGCGGCCACGGCGTGAAGGGCGCCGCGGCGCGGCAGGGGCCGACCGGTACCGTGCGGACGTGACCGCGCCCCTCGACGCCGAGACCTGCCACTGGCACCCCGACGAGCGGGCCGGCGTCACCTGCCAGCGCTGCGACCGGCGCATCTGCGTCAAGTGCATGCACCAGGCGTCGGTGGGCTTCCACTGCCCGGCCTGCGTGGGACCGGTCGTCGTCGAGCACCGCCGGCGTCGCCGCGCCGCCCGCCGGACGGTCCCGACGTCGTTCGCCTTCGCCGGCCGCGATCCGCTCGCCATCCGGATCGTCATCGCCCTCAACGCCGCCGCCTTCCTGTGGGTGCTGGCCAACGGCGGTGACATCAACAGCGGCGGCGGCGACACGACCATCGACTTCGGCCTCATCGGCTTCGGCTGCAAGGCGGTGATCGGCCGGACCTGCGTCGGACCGCTGGGCGTCGACGAGGGGGAGTGGTGGCGGCTGGGCACGTCGGCGTTCCTGCACGCCGGGCTGCTGCACATCGGCTTCAACATGTTCCTGGCGTGGATGCTCGGGAACGCCCTCGAGCGACTCCAGGGCCCCACCCGGTTCCTCGGCCTCTACGCCGGCTCGCTGGCCGCCGGCTCGCTGGGCGTGATGCTGGTCTCGCCGACGGCGCTCACGGTCGGCGCCTCGGGGGCGGTGTTCGGGCTCATGGGTGCCACGGTCGTGCACCAGTACCGGCGGGGGGTCAACCCGTGGAGTTCCGGCATCGGCACCCTCGTGGTCGTGAACCTGCTGTTCACGTTCGGCCGGCCGGGCATCAGCATCGGCGGCCACCTGGGCGGCCTGCTGGGCGGTGCCGCCCTGGCGTGGCTGGTCGACACCGCCGACGCCCGCGGCCTGCCGCGCCGCGCCGGTACGGCGGTCACCTGGCTGTTCGCCGTGGCCTGCTTCGCCGCCGGCATCTGGGCCGCCGCCAACTGGCACGACCCCCTGCTGGGCTGATCCAACGCGTGGCGGGCTGCTCCGCCCGGCGCCCTAGTCCAGGAGTCGGCCGAGGCCGCCGAGGACGGAGCCCTCGCCCTTGGAGGTGCCGCCGGCCACCGGGGCGTGCTGGATGATCCGGTCGGCGAGGCGGGAGAACGGCAGCGACTGCAGCCACACCCGTCCGGTGCCGTTCAGGGTGGCGAGGAACAGGCCCTCGCCGCCGAAGACCATCGACTTGAGGTTGCCGGCCCGCTCGATCGAGTAGTCGACGCCGTCCTCGAACGCCACCAGGCAGCCGGTGTCGACGCGCAGCGTCTCACCGGCCAGGTGCTTCTCGACGATGGTGCCACCGGCGTTGAGGAACGCCATGCCGTCGCCCTCGAGGCGCTGCAGGATGAACCCCTCCCCGCCGAAGAACCCCGACCCCAACTTGCGGTTGAAGGCGACGCTCAGCTTCGTGCCGAAAGCGGCGGCGAGAAAGGCGTCCTTCTGGGCGAGGATCGAGCCGCCGAACTGCGCCATGTCGAGCGGGACGATCTTGCCGGGCGTGTCCGACCCGAACGCCGCCACCTTGCGGCCGCCGCCCTGGTTGGTGAAGTGCGTGAGGAACACGGACTCCTGGGAGATCGCCCGCCCGGCGGCCGACTTGAGCTTCTTGAACATGCCGGCGTCGGGGTCGGACCCGTCGCCCATCTTGGTCTCGAAGGCGATGCCCTCCTCGAGGAACATCATGGCGCCGGCCTCGGCGACGACGGTCTCGCCGGGGTCCAACCCGATCTCGACGAACTGCAGGTCGTCGCCCTTCACCTCGTAGTCGACCTCGTGGCAGATGGCCATGGTGGTGCTCCCCGTGCTCCCCGTGCTCCCGATTCCGGTGGTCTCGGGTGGGGATCGTAGGGTCTGGCGATGGCCGAGCCCGCGCGAGCCGACCTCGAGTTCTTCTGGGACCCGATCTGCCCGTTCGCCTGGCAGACCTCCCGCTGGGTCCGCCGGGTGGCCGGCCTGCGGGGCCTCACCGTCGAGTGGCGGCTCATCACGCTGTCGATCCTCAACGAGGCCCGCGACTACGACGCCGAGTTCCCCGAGGGCTACCGGGAGGGGCACGACAAGGGCCGTCGGATGTTACGGGTGGCGGCCAGCGTGCGCGCCGCCGAGGGTCCGGGTGCGCTCGACGCGCTCTACGAGGCGCTGGGCCGCTCCATCTGGCAGGTCGTGCCCGAGCCGGGAACCGACCCCCGGGCGCACGTCGCCACCGACGGGCACCTGGCCGGCGTGCTGGAGGCCGCCGGGCTGGACCCGGCCCACGCCGGGGCGGCCACCGACCGCTCGTGGGACGATGAACTGCGTGCCGAGACCGAGGAGGCCATCGGCCGCACCGGACCCGACGTCGGCACCCCGATCCTCACGTTCGGGCCCCCCGACGGGCCGTCCATCTTCGGGCCGGTGATCTCCGAGGTCCCCGCCACCGACGAGGAGTGCCTCGACCTCTACGACACGGTGCTGGCCCTGGTGTCGAATCCGTCGTTCTCCGAGCTCAAGCGCACCAACCGGCCGACGCTGGACCTGCCGATCCTGACGGGCCGCCCCGACTGAGCAGCCCGCGTCCGTCGGGGCGTCAGCCCGGCTTCCGCCAGGCCGACACGTGCGAGGCCGACGCCTCGTCGAACGCCGTGCCCGACCAGTCGGCCCAGCGGTACTCGAGGGCGAGGCCGGCACCGGCCGCCAGGTCGTCGAACTGCGCCGGGGTGGCGTAGCGCAGCAGGTAGGGGAACAGCCGGTTGCCGGACTCGCTGATCTCGATGCGCTGACCGGTGATGAGCTGCGTGTCGGGGTCGATGGCGGCCACGTCGAGCAGCACCCGGTCCACCTCGATGGCGCGGACCGACATGCCGTCGTGGGCCTCGGGGGCCGGCACGAACGCCTCGACCACGAAGCGCCCGCCCGGGCGCAGCAGGCGCGCAACTGCCGCGACGCAGGAGGCCTGTGACTCGGCCGTGGTCAGGTTGAAGAACGTGTTGAAGCCCACCAGCACGACGGCGAACGAGCCGTCGGCCGCGTCGGGCAGCGGGTCGGCCATGTCGCCCTCGACGACGGTGAGCCGGTCGGCACCGGGCTTGGTCCGCAGGATCTCGAGCATGGCCGGCGAGGCGTCGAGGCCGGTGACGGCCAGGCCCCGGTCGGCCAGCGGCAGCGCCAGCCGCCCCGTGCCCACGCCCAACTCGAGCACCGGGCCACCGTCGGCCAGGCCGGCAATTCCGTCGGCGACCTCGTCGGGCGCGCCGACCTGGCTGAGGGCCATCCGGCCACCCTCGCCGTACCAGTCGTCGTAGACGTCGGCGTACGTCTCGCCGTAGGTCTCGGGTCCGTAGTCATCCATGTCCACAGTCTGGCCCACCGCCGACGGTTGCCCGTAGCGTGATCCCCGTGGAGGCCTACCTGGACCATGCCGCCAGCACGCCCGCCCGGCCCGAGGTGGTCGAGGCGATGCTGCCCTGGCTGGCCGAGCACCCCGGCAACCCGTCGGGCGCCCACCGGTTGGCCCGCGAGGCCCGTCGGGCCCTCGACGACGCCCGCGACGCCGTGGCCGCCCTCGTCGGCGCCGACCCCGGCGACGTCGTGTTCACCAGCGGCGGCACCGAGGCCGACAACCTGGCCGTGGACGGCGTCCTCGGCGCCCGGGGCGGCGTGGCCGTGTGCGGCGCCACCGAGCACCCGGCGGTGCTCGACCCGGTGCGACTCTCGGGCGGCGTCGTCGTGCCCACCGACGCCGGCGGCCGCATCGACGCCGACGCCCTCGCCGCCACGCTCGACGCCGTCGCCGACGTACGCCTCGTGTCGGTCATAGCCGCCAACAACGAGACCGGCGTGGTCAACGACGTGCCCGCCGTGGCCGCCCTCGTCGCCGAGCACGCCCCCGACGCCGCCGTCCACACCGACGCCGTGCAGGCCACTGCCTGGTTGGACCTCGCCGCCGCCACCGGGGGGGCGCACCTCGTGAGCCTCATCGGCCACA
>LUMW01000257.1_pt1 | contig 17949 bp, 25 predicted proteins | sample 729761 | NCBI WGS metagenome assembly LUMW01 (sample SAMN03860302, study PRJNA289734) | marine metagenome | biome: seawater column; feature: ocean; material: water; isolation source: Red Sea water column Station 192 - depth 500m | place: Saudi Arabia: Red Sea | collected 2011-10-15 | depth 500 m
GTGCATTAGATACTTCTGGTGTTGATAAAAGAAGACAGCGTCGTTCAAAATACGGTGCTAAAAAGCCTAAGTCTTAACGGAGTATAAATAATGAGTAGAAAACATAGATCACAACCTAGAGAAGTATTACCTGATCCAAGATATAATGACATTGTTGTAACAAAGTTCATCAATGCTCTTATGATCGGTGGAAAAAAAGCAACAGCAGAAAAAATTGTGTATGGTGCTTTTGATCTTGCTGAGAAAAAATCTGGAGAAGAAGGAATTAAAATTTTTAAAAAAGCTATGTCTAATATTAAGCCTGCAGTAGAGGTAAAATCAAGAAGAATTGGTGGTGCAACTTATCAAGTTCCTGTTGAAGTTAGACAAGCGAGAAGACAATCATTAGCGATTAGATGGTTAAGAGACTACTCTCGTGGTAGAAACGGTAAAACTATGATTGATCGATTAGCTGATGAGCTTGTAGACGCTGCAAACAATAGAGGTGGCGCAATCAAGAAAAGAGAAGATGTCTACAAAATGGCCGAAGCCAATAAAGCTTTTGCTCACCTTAAGTGGTAATTATAAAAATTTTCTCATAATAAAAAGGGCATCTAACAGATGCCCTTTTTTTATTTTAAAGATTAATAATTTGCCCTAATTCGAGACTTAATAAAAGAATTGTAATATCGCGATTACCAATGTTAATTGGTTTGTGAATATGCAGACCGTATCGTAGGTTAAATTCCTTTTCTGCATATTGAACCTTGTGTTTAAAAAACCCATTTAGTCCTATAAGCATGTTAGTTGTGACATCATCTTCGCTTGTGTTTTCTTTGTCAGAAGGCCCAACCAGCATTTTTTCAGTTAGAATAAATTGAAACTTTGGACCTAAACTTAGATTTGAATTTAAACGAAAAAGAGGACTGGCTTCTAGAGCTAATGTTTTTGTTTCTAAGTCATATTTTACATTTTCTACTCTATCTGACTCAAAGTTTAGAAAATAATATGTTGCCGCAATATTAAGATCAAATTGAGAGTATTCTAGGGTTGAGCTGGCCATTACGCCATATTGCTGTCCTTCTTTTTCACCGGCTTCATCGTTCTCATCAGTTGTTAACTTTGAACTTCCAATGTGAAAGCCTCCATAAAACCAAGATTGATTGGGCTTGTATTGATTAACTTCCGCGGCGAATAGGATGGATGGATAAAGTCCGACAAATAATAAAAAAATTAAACTTTTGTTGAGTATTTTCACAGTCATCTCCTTGTAGAAATATTATACACTACAAGTATTATGTAAAAAGCCTAAACATTAGCTTAATTAAGTCATTGATATTGTATTCATGAAAATGGCCCCTGCTTTGCATCATAAGCTCTTGAGAATTGAGATGGAGGGATGAGATGAAATTTTTATTAATGATTTGTGTGTTTTTTCACTTTTATAGTTGTGATTTTTCCTTGAACCGAACATTAAAGGATGAATGGGGCAATGGCAATGGTGATAGTTCTTATGATGGAGGGTTCCAACCAGTATATCCAGGTGATGATGTAGATAATAATGACGGTTCAAATGGTGGATCAGGTTCAGGTGATTCGGGTAATGGCTCAAATGGCGGATCAGGTTCTGGAAACTCAGATAATGGCTCAAACGGTGGATCAGGTTCTGGAGATTCGGGTAATGGCTCAAACGGCGGATCAGGTTCTGGAGATTCTGGTAATGAATCAAATGGCGGATCAGGTTCAGGTGATTCGGGTAATGGATCAAATGGCGGATCAGGTTCAGGCGATTCAAGTAATGGCTCAAACGGTGGATCAGGTTCTGGAAACTCAGATAATGGATCAAATGGTGGGTCAGGTTCAGGAGATTCAGGTAATGGATCAAATGGTGGATCAGGTTCTGGAGATTCAGGTAATGGATCAAATGGTGATTCGGGTAATTCAGGTAATGGCTCAAACGGCGGATCAGGTTCGGGAGATTCAGGTAATGGCTCAAACGGCGGATCAGGTTCTGGAGATTCAGGTAATGGCTCAAACGGCGAATCAGGTTCAGGAAATGGAAACTCGGATAATGGATCAAATGGTGGATCAGGTTCAGGTGATTCGGGTAATGGATCAAATGGTGGGTCAGGTTCTGGAGATTCAGGTAATGGCTCAAACGGCGAATCAGGTTCAGGAAATGGAAACTCGGATAATGGATCTGGTTCTGCGTCGATTAAATCAATTCTTATGAGGCATAAACTTGTTTATATTGAAGATTTTATTGCTGACAAGATAGATGTTGAGCCTCGTAATTATTCTTTAGGAGTTGTTGGGCGAGAGGGAAGTTATATTGTTGATCCTCGTACAAATTTAGAGCTACTAGAGAATTATGTTATTAAGTATGAGGGATATATCTCAGTACAGGATGAGCCTGAAGAGGGGAGATATGAATTTGCGTTACTAAGTGATGATGGAGTTTTGTTAAAAATAGGAAGAAGACATATGATTAGCACAAAGAAAGATATGTCACCTACTCTAAATTGTAGTCGAAGAACAATTTATTTGAAGAAGAATCGTCCAGTTAAGCTACGTTTATTTTATCATCAAGGTCCACGCAATAAAGTCTCTAATACACTTCTTTGGAGAAAAGTAGAAAAAAATTGTCACGTAACTTCTAGTCGAAGCTCTTGTGGGAAAAAGCTAAATTCAATTTCTTCTTTATTGTCTGAAGGATGGAGTGTCGTGCCTCAACATGTTCTAAAACATAAGCGAAAAGAATGTTTAAGAGTAAAAACTCATTGCAAAATAGCTAAATAGACTCATTATTGTTCTTATCTTTTAAAGATGTCAGAAGCTGTTGTAGAATGATTTCTGACATCTTTAAAGATGGATGAGTTGAATCTCTAAAGTATTCAGAAGAGTTATAATCTTTCATTTTGTTAAGGCTTTGGAAATTAGTAAAATTTCTAAAGACTGAATCGAGATGAGTAATGAATTTTTGATGTTTTTCTTTTAATGATAAGGTGTTTTTTATAATTTTTAAATGCTCAAAGGATAACGGAGCAGAAAAAGCAATAAGTTCAATTTGTTTTTTATCACATATTTTTTGAATTTCTTTTAAAACCTCAATTCTTTCATTGGATATTTGATACTTTTTAGAGCTGCTGATTCGCGTTTTTACTTTTCCTTTAAGGGGGAGTTCTTTGCGATAATTTCCATCTTCTAAGTAAATATGGCGAGCCTTTCCAAAATAATTAACGTAAAAAACTCTTAAGGAGTCTCTAATGGCAGCAAGAGTAAAGTAATCATGGTCAAATAAAGGCTTTGTTCGAGTTTCATGTGAAGCCAAAAAATTTTTAAGTGGTGAATTAAATAATCTATTATCAACATCGTAAAACTGGTTTAATGCATCAAAGTCAATTTGAAGAAAAATGACTTTAGGTCGATGTTTGGAGAGTACATGTTTAAGAATGACTAAGTAGTCAATTGGAGTTGAATGTTGAACTGCATAGTTAAAGGTCTCAAGATTAATTGTATTTTTAACTGTTGATGTAGGATATCGATGAGCTGCTGAACTCCCCATAATAATCGCATCGTATTGTTTTTTTGAAGATTCATAAAGGTAGTATTTATTTTCACGACTTTGGGCGACTGCTTTAGTTTTAAAACCAAAAACGTTAATCCCAAGTTTCATATAAGGATCAACGCTAATGACCAGTCCGGTAAACAAAAGAGTAAGAATAGTTGAAAAAATAAAAAATAATCTAATAAAATTCATATTTAAAAATTAAAATAAATAAAGTCACTAACTCTATTTAGTCCAAAAAGACATAAAACAAAAATAAAGCTCATAAAAAGGGCCGTTTTTGTTTGAGGTTTAAATTCTTGCATTAACTGCATTGAATTCTTAAGTTTAAAAACGATATAAAGTGAAACTATTATAAAAATTAAATTAAGATTTTGGTCATTGTTCATATGAGGGCCAATAATTGCTCCTGACTTTAGAATTAATTCTTCAGAGATTAAACCTTTAGGAATTTTAAAGTAGGTCAGTCCAAACATCCCTTTAAAAATATTAAAAGCGGTTTCTAGCATTGCCCAAAATTTAGGTAGTTTTATTTTTCTTTTTTTCATGATGTGGTTAATAATAATTATCACTCCATGGAGAGCTCCATAAAGGACAAACGTCCAGGCAGCTCCATGCCACAATCCTGCAATACACATAGTAATAAAAATAGAGATCATCGAATTTGTAAAAGTAAACTTAGGCATCGCTTTTAGTAAAGGTGTGAAAATATATGTTGTGATGAATTGACTAAGAGTAATATGCCACTTAGTCCAAAAATCAATAATATTTCTTGCTAAAAAAGGTGAGTCAAAGTTTTTAGGAAGTTTAATATTAAAAAGTAAGCCTAGCCCTATCGCCATATCAGAATAACCACTAAAATCAAAGTAGAGCTGCATCGTGTAACTTAAACTTGTTCCCCATGCTTGGAAAAAATGGAAGGTATCTGTGTGGTTAAATCCAGCATTGGCCCAGATGGCAAAAGTATCAGCAAGAAGAACTTTTTTGGCCAAGCCGAGAATAAAAACAAAAATTCCAAGATTAATATTTTTGATATTAAAGCGATGATTTTTATCATCATCAAACTGAGGCATAACTTCTTTGTAATGGACAATTGGCCCAGCAATAAGCTGGGGAAAAAAGTAAACAAAAAGTGCGTATTTATGAAAGGGTGTTTTCTTTACTAGACCCTCGTAAACATCAACAAGATAGGCAATCTGTTGGAGCGTAAAAAAACTTATTCCTAGTGGGAGTAAAACATGAGTAAAGTGAAAATCTGAATTAAGAAGAAGATTCATATTTTCCATGAAAAAGTTTTTATACTTGAAATAACCCAATAGTCCCAAATTAAAACTTAAACCCAATAAAAATAAAGGCTTTTTAATTTTTGCATGAGGTTTGGAAATAAGATAATGAGTGATTAAAAAATTAATAATAATGGAAGAAATAATAATACTTAGATAAGAGAAATTCCAATATCCATAAAAGAAAAGAGAAGCCAGAATAAGCCAACTGTGTGAGAGTGTATGTCCGTGTTTTTCATGCTTACCGATAAGGTAATGAATAACAAAAGTGATTGGTAAAAAAATAAAAATAAAAATATAAGAATTGAAAAGCATGGTTTAGATTTTAGTTTTAATAAGCTCCACCATTTCACCAATATTTTTTAAGTCTTGGAGTTCTCCAAGAGCAAAACGAACTTTAAAGTGGCTTTCAATATTAGAGATGAGTTCAATATGAGATAAGGAGTCCCATTCATCAATATCATTAGCACTTGTTTCATGGTTTAAGTCAATCTCGTTATTATCAAAAGTGTTTTTTAAAATTAGACTTACTTGGTTAAAGATTTCTTCTGTTGTCATTTATTTACCTTCTAAGTGATAGCTTTTTAATGTTTTCTTACAAATTTTCCCGTTGTCATTTAGGGGGAAAGAATCAACTAAAAAAATTTTTTCAGGAATTTGATAATCTAAAAGAATATTCGCCATATCTTTTTTGATCGATTTGATTTCTTTTTCTTGTTTTAGTTGTATATAACAAATAGTTGTGTTTTGAGTTAGCTCGTTAGGAATAGCAAAACTTACAGCATTTTCAACATAAGGTAAGTTTTGAATATATGAGTCAATGTCTAGGAGATTGATTCGATAACCTCTGTATTTGATTGTATCATCTAATCTTCCCACGATATAAAATTCACCATTTTCGGTTTGATAAGCTATATCACCAGTTTTATAGTAGAGGTTATTTTCAAAATTGACTAAGACTTCAGCTGTTTTTTGAGGATCATTAGCGTAACCCTTCATGAGTTGTCCTCCCCCTAGCAAGAGTTCACCTTTTTGATTAAATCCTAGTTTTGTACCATCACTGACAATTATTGCCGTTGTAGAACCCAAGGGAGTACCAACTGAAATATTATGGTTATCAAGATCGCTGCTCTTAAAACTCATCTTTTTAGCATGAGAGTATACAGGAACTTCTGTAACACCATATAGGTTGTGAACGTTAACCTGTGAAAAGTGTTCAACGCATTTATTATATAACCCAGTTGTAAAACGAGCTCCTCCCATAACAACAGTTTTAAGGCTAGATAGATTTGCACGAGAGTAAACTGAGTCTTCAAGCAACATATTAAAGTTATTCACAACAGTATTTAGAAATGTGATTTCTTTTTGTTCAATTTCTAAGGCCAAGGTAAAGATATTTCCTGTGAAGTTAGAAAAGTGAAGACAAGATCCTTTGTGTAAAAAAAGCCCCACATCGATTAACGATATGTCAAAAGTAAAGTCAGCGACTTGCAAAATTCGATCTTCTGAGTTGATCTCGGCAAAATACTTGTCACACCAGTTCCAAAAATCTGTAATGGCCCTTCTGGGAGCAATTACAGCTTTAGGCTTGCCGGTACTTCCTGAAGTGCAGATGGTATAAAGGGTGTCTTCTGGAGAATGTTTTATTAGGAGTTGGTCTTGGTAATTATTTTGAATAATTTCAAGAAATTTTTCTTCATCTAAAAGTAAACTAAAATTTGTTTCAGCTTGAATTTGGTCAATTCTGTTTTGTGGATAATTCTCTCGCATGGGTACGTAGGGAACACCAGCATCCATACAGGCAAGAATTGTCATAAGAAATCGTGGATTCTTAGATAATTTGATTCCAACTGCTCCACGAGGAGTTACTTGCTGTGAGATATAAGCTCTTAACTTTTTATATTCTGATCTAAATAGCTCGATATCATATTGTTCACCCTTTGTGTCATAAAGAGTGAAGGGGCCCTCAAAGATTCTTTTGTGGATTAGTTTTTGAATTTCCATGATAAAAAATTACTTTATAACCTCCATTTAAGCAATCATAATTTAATTCTTGCTGTTTCACTTGAAGCTTTTTCTTTAGCAAATCTAATGATAGATTAGTTTAAAAATTTTACTTTAGGAAAACTCATGTTTTTAAAAGATAATCGTCAGACTTGGGATAAGTTAACCGAGATTGTGGAAAATTATTTAGAAGAAAATAAAGATCATAAAACTCCTGTCGTGAGATATGAACCAGCAACAAAACTAAAAAGTCTTTTGAATTTGAATTTAGATGAAAATGGTGTCGCTGAAGATTTATTACTTGAAGAAATTAAAAAGTATTTAAAGTACAGTGTGAGAACGACTCATCCTCAGTTTAATAATCAGCTGAATGGGGGATTTAATTTTGAAGCCTTGTTGGCTGAAATTATTTCTTTTATTTCAAATACCTCGATGGCAACTTATGAAATAGCTCCTGTTGCAACCTTGATCGAACGAAAACTTATTGAGGAGCTTAATAAAAAAATAGGCTATCATGACGGTGGGGGGATTATGCTCACTGGTGGTAGTAATGCTAATATGCTTGCGATTCATTGTGCTCGCAACACCCACCTTGCAGATGTTAAGTTTAGGGGAAACCAGGGAAAAGACTTGTGTATTTTTGTGTCTGAAGAGGCTCACTATTCTTTTAAAAAAGCTGTGATGTTAATGGGAATAGGCTTAGATAATCTCATATTAGTAAAAGCCAATAAAGATGGGAAAATGCAAGCTGAAGATTTGGAGAATAAGATTATTGCTGTTAAAGAAGCAGGTCGAACTCCAATAATGATCGCTTCGACATGTGGAACTACTGTTAAGGGAGCTTTTGACCCAATAGAAGAAAATCAAAAAATCGCTGAAAAATATGATCTATGGCATCATATTGATGGAGCCTGGGGAGGGGCCGCTTTGTTTTCAAAGAAAATCCGAGATTATTTGGGTGAGGCACACAAGGCAGACTCATTTACCTTTGATGCACATAAGTTGTTGGGAACAGGTTTAATTACTTCTTTTTTACTTACTAAAAGAGAAGGAGTGATAAAGGCAGCAAATAGTGGTGGAGGGAGTGAGTATTTATTTCATCATTATGAAAATGCAGATTTTGATACAGGAACAGCGTCACTTCAATGTGGGAGAAAAGTAGATAGTTTGAAGTTTTGGTTAAGTTGGAAAGCTTGGGGGCATCGGGGTATTTCAGAATTTGTTGATGAGCAGCTAGATAAAATGCATTATTTTGCAAATTATATTAAAGAACATCCGCGCTTAAAGCTGATTGCAGAGCCAGAATACTTAAATGTTTGTTTTCAAGTCATCCCGCCAAGTTCTTCTTTTGAAATTAATCAGTTTAATGTTGATTTAAGATTTAGAATGGTGAAGGATGGGCGATTTTTGGTAAATTATTCATCAGATGAAGATGGTACTATTTATTTTAGACACGTCTTTTGTAATAATGTGACCCAAAAAAGAGATTTAAAGTATTTCTTAGATGAGCTTGTAAAGCTTGCAGAATAAGAATAATGAATGACAAAATTTATAAAATAAATTAGAGATGTAGTATGAAAAATTTAGAAGATCTACGTAATATTGGGATTATGGCGCATATTGATGCGGGAAAAACAACAACCACTGAGCGTATACTTTATTATACAGGTGTGAATTATAAGATCGGGGAAGTCCATGATGGTACGGCAACGATGGATTGGATGGTTCAGGAGCAAGAACGAGGAATTACAATTACCTCTGCTGCAACTACTTGTATGTGGAAAAAGAAGAAAGTAAATATTATTGATACTCCTGGGCATGTGGATTTTACTATAGAAGTTGAGCGCTCATTGCGAGTCCTGGATGGGGCCGTTGGTGTTTTTTGTGCTGTTGGTGGGGTTGAGCCTCAGTCTGAAACTGTGTGGGGACAAGCAGATAAGTATCATGTTCCTCGTATCGCTTTTGTTAATAAGATGGACCGAGTAGGTGCAGATTTTTTTAATGTCGTAAGCGAAATTAAAAATAAGCTTGGTAAAAACGCAGCAGCTATTCAACTTCCCATAGGTGCTGAGGATGAATTTGAGGGACTAATTGATTTAGTCGCTATGAAAAAATATATTTGGAAGGATGAAGATTTAGGTGCCAAGTTTGAACTTTTGGATCTGAGTGATGCTGAGCGTGAAGAGGCTCTTATGTATCGAGAAGAGTTGATTGAAAGCATAGCAGACTACGATGATAATTTGGCAGAGCTTTATCTGGGTGGTGAGGAAGTAACAGCTGAGATTTTAAAACCTGTTTTAAGAAAAGTGGTTATTAAAGAAGGCTTTATTCCAGTCTTATGTGGAACAGCTTTTAAAAATAAAGGTGTTCAGCCGCTTTTAGATGCAGTTATTGATTATTTGCCTTCACCTATAGATATTGGGGCCATAAAAGGTCATGAAGTCAAAGATACAGATAAGCTCACAGAGAGGAGTCCAGACATTCAGGAGCCATTTTCAGGTTTAGCCTTTAAAATAGCTACTGATCCTTTTGTTGGACAGTTAACTTTTTTTAGAATTTATTCCGGAGAGCTAAAAGCCGGTACACAAGTTTATAATCCTTTAGAGGATAAGAAAGAAAGAATTGGCAAGATCTTACAGATGCATGCTAATAAAAGGGAAGAGTTATCAACAGCAAAGGCTGGTGATATTGTAGCTCTTACGGGTCTCAAGTACACGACAACAGGTCAGACCTTATGTGCGACAAATAAACCAATAATTTATGATCTTATGGAGTTTCCAGAGACAGTGATTTCGGTTGCGATTGAGCCCAAAACAACTGCTGATGAGGATAAGCTAGAGAAAACTCTGGGGCAGTTAAAGATGGAGGATCCTTCATTTAAGTATAGGCACAATAAAGAAACGGGACAGCTTTTGATTTATGGGATGGGAGAGTTGCATCTTGAAATTATTGTTGATCGACTGGCAAGAGAATTTAAAGTTGGAGTCAATGTGGGCTCGCCTCAGGTTGCCTATAGAGAAAGTATAAATGCCGAAGCTAAAGCTTCAAAAGAATATAGAAATGAAATTAATGGGAAGGCACAATATGGTGAAGTGACTTTAAAAGTTGTGCCATTAGAGGAACAGATAGTTAAATTTGAGTCAGAATTCAAGAGCCGAGAAATTCCTAAAGATTTTTTTAAAGCAGTAGAGCAAGGAGTTTTAGACTCTGTGCCAGGTGGAGCGATGGCGGGTTACCCATTTATTGGAGTGAAGGTTATTCTGGTAGATATGAAATATGATGAAGATGATTCCAATGAATTGGCTTACACAATTGCAGCATCAATGGCCTTTAAGGAAGCATGTCAGCGTGCGGGCTTAGCTTTAATGGAGCCCTTTATGGCCTTAGAAATTACAACGCCTCAGGAGAGTGCCGGTGATGTGATATCAGATTTAAATACTAGGCGTGGTAAAATTTTATCGATGTCAGCTAAAGGTGATAAAGAGATTATTCAAGCAGAGGCACCTTTGGCAGAAATGTTTGGCTACAGTACTGACTTGAGATCTAAAACTCAGGGAAGGGCAAGTTTTTCAATGTCATTTAAGCATTATGAGAAGCTAGATCATAACTTGGCTAAGCAAATTTTGGAAAAAAGAGGAATTTATATATAAGAAAGTAAAAAGTTGCAGATTATTCGAGATATTTTCATAAAATACCTTGACAAATTTTTGCCATTAAAATACTTAATACATCATTTTATAATTGTGGAGAAAAAATGGAAGCTAATAAATTAAGAATAAAGCTTAGAGCTTATGATTACAATGTGCTTGATTCATCAGTTCAAGAAATTGTTCAGACGGCTAAAAATACAGGTGCTAGAGTGGCTGGGCCAATCCCTTTGCCAACAGAAATTAACAAGTACACTGTTCTTAGATCGCCACACGTGAATAAGAAGTCTCGTGAACAATTTGAGATGAGAACACATAAAAGACTAGTTGATATAATTGATCCAACTAAGCAAACTGTTGATAGTTTGATGAAATTAGATCTTTCAGCTGGTGTTGACGTAGAGATTAAATACTAGTATAAGAAGCAAACAAAATTTGTTTCAGAATAATTATTAACCATGAATGCATTCCCATAATGGGGTGATGCTGTGGAGGAAAAATGTCAGAAAATACAGTTGCTCTGCCTGCCATTTACGCGCAGAAAGCAGGAATGACGCGAATCTTTGATGAATCTGGAAAACATATTCCAGTTACAGTAATTAAATTAATCCCAAATATTATTTCACAAGTAAAAACTAAAGATACAGATGGATATGATGCTTATCAAGTTGCTTACTATGAAAAAAGAGAGAAACTTGTAAATAAGCCACTTAAGGGTCATCTTAAAAAAGCTGGTGAAGATAAAGCATTTTGTCGTTTTGCAGAGGTTAAGTCTTCTGAAGTAAATGCTGAAAATCTAGGAAAAACAATTTCAACAGATACATTTGCAGCCAAAACAATGGTTGATGTAACAGGAACATCTAAAGGTAAAGGTTTTGCTGGTGTTATTAAAAGATATGGCTTCTCTGGTGGACCTGGTTCTCATGGTCATACTTTTCACAGAGGAACTGGTTCGGTAGGGCAATGTGATAAGCCTGGAAGAATTTTTGCTCAGAAAAAAATGCCAGGGCATATGGGTGTGGACAAAAAGACAGTTCAAAACCTAGAAGTTGTAGAATTGAATGTAGAGCAAGGATATATGTTAATAAGGGGTTCAGTCCCTGGCGCTAAGAATGGTTTTGTAAAAATCGCAAAAGCGCTTAAGAAATAAATTATAGAGGTAACAAAATGGCTGAAATTACAGTATTAAATTCAAAATTTGAGAAAGCCGGTAGTCTGAATACAGATGTTAACCTTGATGCGGAAATGATAAGTGGACCATCTGTTCATCAAATCGTTAAAGCAACATTAGCAGGTAGAAGACAAGGTACTGCTTGTACAAAAAACAGAGCGAAAGTTTCTGGTGGTGGAGCTAAGCCTTTTAAGCAAAAAGGAACTGGTAGGGCCAGACAAGGTTCTTCAAGATCACCTTTAATGGTAGGTGGTGGTACCATATTTGGACCAACTCCAAGAAGTTATGAGCAAAAAGTTAACAAAAAAATGATGCTGAAGGCAATTCAATCTATTATTGCAGATAAGTATCAAGCCGGAAAATTAACAGTAGTTGAGAGTTTAGACTCCAATGGAAAAACAAAAGAGATGTTTAAGTCTTTAAGTGAGAGAAATCTTCTTCCAGGCTTGGTTGTTGTAGAAGATAAAGACTCTAAAGCTTTATTGGCAACTAGAAATATCAGAAATGCAAAGGCCATGGCCGTAGAAGGTTTTAGCGTTTATGAAGCTGTTAAATTTGAAAATCTAGTTATTGAGAAAGCGGCTTTAGAAAAATTACTAAATAGGCTGGTGTAATCATGCATGTAGAACAAGTATTAATTAAACCATTATTGACAGAAAAGTCTTCTATTGAAACTGAAAATACAAACAGATATGTATTTAAAGTACAAAGAAAGGCAAATAAGTATCAGATCAAGGATGCTGTTGAAGCAATGTTTGACGTAAAAGTCGTAGATGTTAAAACAGCAGTACTTCCTGGGAAAGTAAAAAGGGCTGGACGTCTTACTAAAAAGTCTTCTTCTTGGAAGAAAGCTTATATTAAGATTCAAGACGGACAGAAACTAGAACTTTTCCAAGGAATATAAGTAAGAGGTTATCATGGGAATTAAAAAATTTAAGCCAACGACACCTTCACTAAGACATATGGTAGTTCAGAACTCTGATGCTTTAACAAAAAATGTTAAGCCGCAGAAATCTTTACTAGCTCCGAAGAGTAAAACAGCTGGTAGAAATGCCTTAGGGAGAATTACATCAAGAAGACGTGGTGGTGGAGCAAAGCAAAAATACAGAATAATTGATTTTAAGAGACAAAAAGCAGATATTCCTGCAACAGTAAAAAGCATTGAGTATGACCCAAATAGAACATGTAATATTGCACTAATTGCTTATGCTGACGGTGAAAAGACATATATCTTAGCTCCTAATGGACTTAAAGTAGGTGATACTGTTGTTTCTTCAGATAATGCAGATATCAAGGTTGGAAACTCAAAATTATTAAAAGATATTCCAGTTGGGACACTTGTACATAATGTTGAATTACACCCTAAAAGAGGTGGACAACTGGCAAGATCAGCAGGATCTTATGCTCAATTAATGGCTAAAGAAACGACTGAGGCATTACTGAGATTACCTTCTGGTGAGGTAAGAAGAGTAAAAATTAATTGTAGAGCAACTATCGGACAAGTTGGAAATCTTGAGCATGAGCAATTAAATATTGGTAAAGCCGGTAAGTCTCGTCTAAGAGGGAAAAGACCTTCTGTTCGAGGTGTTGTTATGAACCCAGTTGATCACCCACATGGTGGTGGTGAAGGAAGAACTTCTGGTGGTAGACACCCAGTTACTCCTTGGGGTAAACCAACTAAAGGTTATAAGACTAGAAAAAACAAGAGAACGAATAAGTTCATTGTTAAGAGAAGAAAGTAATTTAGGAGAATATAAATGGCTCGTTCAATTAAAAAAGGTCCTTATATTGATTTTTCTCTTCTTAAAAAAGTTGAGCAAGCTCAAAAAGAAGGAAAAGCTAATAAAGTAATCAAAACTTGGTCAAGAAGATCAACAATAATCCCAGATTTTATAGGATTAACTTTTGCCGTACATAACGGGAAAAAGTTTGTACCTGTATTTATTACTGACAATATGGTTGGGCATAAGCTGGGTGAATTTTCGCTAACAAGAACTTTTTATGGCCATGGTGCTGATAAGAAGTCTAAGAAATAATAGGTAGGATGTTATGATTGTTGTAAAAAATAATAACGTTAATAAATCTGCTAGAAAAGTAAGACAGGTTTGTGATCTTATTAGAAATAAAAAAGTTGAAGAGGCGATGAAGATCCTTCGGTTCAATGATAAAAAAGAGATTGCAATCATGCTTACAAAGCTGTTAAACAGTGGTTTGCAAATTGCATCTGATAGTGAGAAATATGATTTAGATAATCTTGTTATTGGTGAGATTATGGTAGATGAAGGCCCGACTTTAAAGAGAATTCAACCTCGAGCTCAAGGTCGTGCTTTTAGAATTAGAAAAAGAACTAGCTACGTAAAAGTTGCTCTTAAAGAAGCATAAGGAAGTAATAATGGGACAAAAAGTACATCCATACGGTTTTAGATTAGGTTATATTAAAGATTGGCATTCGAATTGGTATTCTAAGGATAATTTCGGATCAACTTTGCAAGAAGATATTAAAATCCGAAAGTATGTTGAGGATAATTTATCTAACGCCTCAATTGCAAAGACAGAAATCACAAGAACTTCTGATCAGGTAAAAGTTACAGTTTATTCAGCTAAGCCTGGTGTTGCAATTGGAAAGAAAGGCGCTGGAATTGATAAAATCAGAAACGATTTAAAGAAAATTACAAAGGGTGCTTTGTTCTTTAATATTGCTGAAGTTAAAAGACCAGATGCAGAAGCTAAACTTATCGCTGAGAATATTGCTTCTCAGTTAGAAAAAAGAGTCGCTTTTAGACGTGCTATGAAAAAAGTTATGACTTCCGCTTTTAGATCAGGTGTAAAAGGTATTAAGGTTAAGTGTTCTGGCCGTCTTGGTGGAGCTGAAATGGCAAGAGCTGAGGGATACTCAGAAAGAAAGGTTCCTTTACATACATTAAGAGCAGATATTGATTATGAAGTTGCTCAAGCTAAAACAGCTTATGGAATCATCGGCGTTAAAGTTTGGGTTTATAAAGGAGAAATCTACATCTAATTTATGATGTAGGTATTAGTGTAAATTTCTAACATTGAGGTAGAAAATGTTAAGTCCTAAAAAAGTTAAGTGGAGAAAGCAGCAAAAAGGTAGAATGAAAGGCGCTGCAAATAGAGGAAATACAATAGCTTATGGTGATATCGCAATCCAAGCTCAAGAGTGTGGATATATCACAAACAGACAAATTGAAGCTGCCCGTATTGCTATTTCAAGAAAAACAAAAAGAGGTGGGAAGATTTGGATCAAGATTTTTCCTGATAAATCTCTTACTAAGAAGCCTGCAGAGGTAAGAATGGGGAAAGGTAAGGGTTCTCCAGATAAATGGGTTGCTGTTATTAAGCCCGGTAGAGTTTTGTTTGAAATTAAAGGTGTTGAGCATACTTTGGCAAAAGAAGCTTTAAGGCTTGCTATGTATAAATTGCCTGTAAAAACTAAAATTATTACAAAAGATTAGTGGTATTATTGGGCCAAGTGTTATATAAGCGTCCGACAATATAAAATTATTGGGGTAAATCATGTTAAAAATGAGTGAAATAAGTAAGCTTGATGGTGAAGCAATAAACCAAAAAGTGAGTGAATTAAGAAGAGAACTTTTTAATTTAAGGCTACAGAAGAATACAACAAATGTTGAAAAGCCACACTTACTAAAGTCTCTTAAAAGAGATATTGCAAGGTTATTAACAGTTTTAAAAACTAAAGAGAGTAAATAATTATGAGTTCTCAATCAGAAGGATTTAAAAGAAAGTTAAAAGGTGTTGTTGTAAGTAATTCTACGGACAAAACTATTGTTGTTAGAGTTCAAAGAAGGTTTAAACACCCTATTTATAGTAAATTTGTAACAAAATCAAAAAAATATCATGCACATGATAGAGATAACAAAGCTCAGAACGGTGACACAGTAACAATTATTGAGTCAAGACCTTATTCTAAGCTTAAGAAATGGGAATTAGTCTCAGTTAACTAAGGGTCGGAGTGAATTATGATTCAAATGCAGTCTAAGTTAGAAGTTGCAGATAACTCAGGAGCTAAACTAGTAAAGTGTATAAAAGTTCTAGGTGGTTCAAAGAGAATGTCTGCTAATTTAGGTGATATTATTGTCGTAGCTGTTCAACAAGCATTACCAGGTGGAAAAGTGAAAAAAGGTGATGTGAAGAAGGCAGTTATAGTTAGAACGAAGTATCCAGTAAGAAGAGAAGATGGTTCTTATATTAGATTTGATAAGAACAGTGTTGTTATTTTAGGAAACCAAGGGCAAGATCCTGTTGGAACACGTATTTTTGGCCCTGTGGCTAGAGAGTTAAGAAATAAGAGCTTTACAAAAATCTGTTCTCTTGCGCCAGAAGTACTTTAATTTGTAGGTAGGGACTTATGCAAAAACTAAAAATAAATGATGAAGTGATTGTTCTTGCAGGAAAAGATAAGAACAAGAAAGGTAAGTTAACTAACATTAACTTGAAGAAAAAAACAGTTATTGTTGATGGCCTTAATAGGGTGAAAAAAGCAGTTAAGCCAACTCAAGAAGACCCAAATGGTGGTTTTGCTGATGTTGAAAAACCAATGCACGTAAGTAACGTTGCAGTTGTTTCACCTAAAACAGGAAAGGCAACAAGAGTAAGAATTGAAGATAAAGACGGGAAAAAAGTTAGAGTCGCAGTTAGCTGTGGTTCTACATTATCATAGTTAAGAGGTTATCCATGACAATGAGATTAAAAACTCTGTATACATCAGAGATAAAAAAGAAAATGATGGATAAATACAATTATAAAAATGTTCATCAAATTCCAAAATTGGAAAAGATTGTTATAAATTGTGTTACAAGAGATGCTGTAACTAATGGAAAGGTAGTTGATAGTATAATGAGTGACTTAGCTGCAATATCAGGTCAAAAGCCAGTTGTTGCCAGAGCTAAGAATTCTATTGCTTCTTTTAAGTTAAGAGAGGGACAAGCACTTGGTGCGGCTGTTACACTTAGAGGGAAGAGAATGTATGAGTTCCTTGATAGGCTTATTTCGTTTTCATTGCCACGAGTAAAAGACTTTAGAGGTTTGAGTCCTAAAGCTTTTGATGGACGTGGTAATTATTCTCTTGGTGTAAAAGAGCAAATTATGTTCCCAGAAGTAAATTATGACAAGATAGATAAGGTAAGAGGGATGGGAATCTCTTTTGTAACAACGGCTAATACGAATGAAGAGGGTCGTGACTTATTAAAAATGTTTGGAATGCCTTTTAGAGAAAAATAAGGAAAGTAATTATGGCAAAAACAAGTGCTATTGCAAAAAACAACAGAAGAAGAAAAATGGCTGAAAAGTCTGAGTCAAAGCGTGCTGAGCTGAGAAAAATTATTAGTGATGAGTCTGCTTCAGATGAAGAAAGAGATATCGCTATGATGAAGCTTCAAAAAATGCCTAGAGATACCAGCAGAATTAGAGTTCGAAATAGATGTGAAGTTACTGGTAGACCAAGAGGTGTTTATAGAGACTTTAAGCTTAGTAGAATAACTTTTAGAGAGCTTGCGCACAAGGGAATGATCCCTGGTGTGACAAAGGCTAGTTGGTAGGAGAATAGAATTATGATGACTGATCCTGTAGCTGATATGCTTACTAGATTAAGAAATGGAGCTAGTGCTGGGCACTCTAAGGTTGATATGCCTGCTAGTAAGATCAAAGCAAATATCTGTAAAGTGTTAAAAGAAGAAGGTTTTATTAAAAACTTCAAAGTATTAGTTAAAGATAATAACTTAGTACTAAGAGTTGCTCTAAAAGAAGGTGCAATTGTTGGTATTCAAAGAGTTTCGAAGCCAGGACTTCGTGTCTACAAGGGGTATAGAAGTATGCCGCGTGTTTTAAGTGGACTTGGTGTTTCGGTTGTTTCGACTTCATCTGGAATTGTCTCATCAAGAAAGGCAAAAGCAATGAAGTTGGGTGGTGAAGTTCTTTGTAACGTTTGGTAGGAGTTAACCATGTCAAGAATTGGTAAAAGACCTGTAGTTGTTCCAGAAAAAGTTAATGTAACAATTGCAGATAGAAAAATAAGTGTAAAAGGTCCAAATGGTCAATTAGAACTTACCCATAATCCAGGTGTAAGTGTTGAGCAGAAGGGTTCCGAAATAGTGGTTAATCCAGTTGATGACTCTGCTAAAAACAGAGCATTGTGGGGATTAACAAGAACTTTAGTTAATAATATGGTTGTTGGTGTAACTGAGGGATGGAAAAAGAATTTAGAATTTACTGGTGTTGGGTATAAAGCCGCTGCATCGGGATCTAAGTTAACTTTAAATC
>LUMW01001021.1_pt1 | contig 17826 bp, 13 predicted proteins | sample 729761 | NCBI WGS metagenome assembly LUMW01 (sample SAMN03860302, study PRJNA289734) | marine metagenome | biome: seawater column; feature: ocean; material: water; isolation source: Red Sea water column Station 192 - depth 500m | place: Saudi Arabia: Red Sea | collected 2011-10-15 | depth 500 m
CGATACGTCAGGACCTCGCAAGCTCGTCCTGACTACTCGACCAGCGAGTTGACCGCTGGTCGAGTAGGCGACGTCGCGACGAAGGAGCAGAAGTCGCCGTATCGAGACCACCCCACGCCGACGCTGCCGCTCACCCCACGCGCTCGGTCATCAGCCTCGCGAAACCGATCTGAGCTCCCTCAGGGCGAGGTCCCAGGGGATTCGCTCCTGCTCCAGCCGGACGTCACCCTCCGCACGAATCCGCGCTAGCACGGCACGCTCGTCCGACGTCAGTTCGTCGAGCACGCCGCGCGCCGGTCGGGGCTCGATCACCCAAAGGTCACGATGGTCCAGGAGGGTCTTCTCATCCATAAGCACGCTCGTCACCCCGTCGAGGTGAGATCGCAACCTGTTCAGGATCGCGAAACCGTGCGAGTCGAGATCTCCCCAGTAGACGATCGGACACCGCGCCAGCCACGGCAGCTTCTCGAGGACGTCGACGGCATAGCCGGAGCCATGTAGCACCACGGCGCCGGGCCACTGCGGCATGGCGAGGACGGTCTCGAGATTCTCGAACACGAAGACGACGTCCGGGCGCAGAGCGAGGCTCGCGAGCTGACGGACCGGTGCGGCGAGGTCCGCCAGCCCACCGATGCAGAGCGAGGAGTCGAGGCACCTCACCCGGAGAAGCGGGTCCCCATCGACCAGCCCCAACCCAGGCCGGCCCGTCGTGGCAGTCGTGAGAGCCGTGAGCACGCCGCGGTGGCGCCCTAGCCACTTGCTGTCCACCCCTCGCACAGGGACCTGCCGCGGACGCAACCCGTCGGAGGGGTGGATGGCGAGCCACTGAGCGACGTCGAGGACCTGCAGGAACCGGTCCTCGTCCCACCCGGTGATCTCACGCGCATGACGTCGGCAGGTGGCGTCGAGCTCCTCCGACGGTCCCCACCGTCCTCGGATCTCTGCCACACGAGCAGCGAATAGCCTCCACTCGGAAGCGACCCGGCCCCCCGCCAACGCTGCGACATCGTCGGGACGACGGGCCACCAGTCTCACCGGCACCCGCTGACGACCCACCCGCCGCCACGAGCGCTCCTCCCACTCCACGGTGAGACCACCGACGAACGCGGGGTCCGTCCATGCGCGCGCCCAGGCCTCGGCACCGGCTTGATCGACCATCGCCTCGCGCTCCGTGGGCGGCTTCAGCAGGATCGTGAGAGCCGGCTCGTCGGGCGGAGCAACGGCCCAATCAGTGCCACGTCGCCGCAGGGTGGCCGCTGCCCCCGCGCGCGCCTCGGCACCTCGTATCGGCCTTGTCGAACGCCTCGTCGAGGACGATCGTGCCGTACCGGGGGACGACGTCGTCTGCGTCGGCGAGCTGGTACCGCAGCGCAGCGGCGAGGCAGAACACTACGAGCTTCTGCTGCTGCCCTCCCGACATCGCCGCCCCCGAGTCGTACGTGGCGTGCACGTGGCCGTCGGGGTCGATCTCCTCGGCCCGGAAGGTTACGTGTTGGCGGGTGTCGAGGCACTGACGGCGCCACGCACGGTCCGCCGGAAGGCTGGAGGCCAGCTGCTCCATGATGCGGCTGAGCACGGCGAACCGTTCCTCTGCGGCCTCCAGGTCATCCTCCGTCCAGCCCAAGCTCGCCACGGCCCGCAGGTCGGCGATGAATCGCGTGACCGTGTCGGTGTGACGGGTCTTGACCTTCAGACCCAGGAAGCGGTCCGTGTCGAACGGCGACCTGCGCAGCGAGTCGTTGACCGGGCCGATGCGTTCGGCGATCTCCCGCGGCGCTGCCAGGATGTCGTTGACGAGGTCTGCCACCATGTCGCGCGAGCGCTCCCGCAGGAGCCGCAGAAAGCTGGCCTCGTGCTGGGGCAGACCGTTCGCGACGATCTGGTCGAGTACGTCGAGGTAGCCGCCGCGATCGTCCACCGACGGGGTCAGGTCAGCCGCGACCGCAGCGGCAGGCCACTGCTCGTTGAACGACGTGGCCTCGCGGACGATGGCCTCCGCCGCGGTGTTGGCCCGGCGGGTCTCCGCGTCGCTATCGTCGCGGAGATCCTGGACGACCTGCTGTCCGACGGCGGCGATGCCGACCCGGTCCAGGTGCCGCCGCCTCGCACGGAACCGTCCGTCCAGCTCGGTGACGACCTCGGGGTCGAGCGCGCCCTCCTCGCGCGACGACGCGTTCAGCCGATCGATCTCCTCCCCGAGGCGACGCTGCTCGCTCTCCGCTTGCGCCACCGCCAGCTCAGCGGCTCGCAGCACCTCCGCGGACGCCTGCCGCTCGCTGCGACGCGCAGCCACCGTCTGCACCGCGGTGCTGAGCTCGGAGTCGGCGCTCGTGAGATCCTCGAGCTGGTGCTGCAGCTCGGCCACGCGGCTCTGCGCACCCTCGACATCGACCGCAGCCCAACGCTGCTCACGGACGGTCTTGAGCACACCACGGCGTTCGATCGACGCTGCTCGGCGCCGCTCGACGTCGGCGGCGACCTCCTGCGCTGCGGCCAGCTCGGCCTCCGCGCCGATGAGGCGCTCGACCAACGCCTCGATCTTCGCCTCGCGATCGCCCAGGACCCACCCGCGCCGGTCACCGATGCGCATGCGGTCGTCCTTCTCGTACCGCGTGCGCGACGTCTTGACCTGGCCGCCGATCGTGACCGCCTTGTCGTGACGGTCCAGGTGATCCGGGCTGTCGACGCAGGCGTAGTCGAACCGCTCGGACAGCTGCCCTCCAAGCCACCCGGCGAATGGTCCGTCGGCGATCACGACCCGGTGCAGCAGCGACACGTCGCTGCGCGCCGGTCGTGGCGGCGCGGCGTCCGGTCGGACCTCCTCGAAGACCAGGCGGAGGCCGTCGAGCTGGTGTTCCTCGACCCAGCGCCGCACGGGCCGGAGGTGCTCGGACCGCACGAGCATCGCGAGAGAGAGCGGTCGAAGCACCCTCTCGATCGCACCGGTCCAGGCGACGTGACGAGGGGCGACCTCGATCAGCTCGGCCGCGAACGGGAGTGCCGTGTCCGGCAGCCCGAGGTGCGCGGAGAGAGCCGTCCGAACCGCGAGGAGTCGCGGGGGTACCGTGCTCCCGGTCCTGCGGAGCGACGCGATGTCGTCGGTGAGCCGATCCCGTTCGGCGCGGGTCTCGAACAGGCGCTGGAGCTGCTCGTACGACGCGGTCTCCGGTTCGGTGTCGTCGATCATCTCCTCGATGGCCCGACGAAGCTCAGCGAACTCACCTGCCGTCCGGGGCGGACTCTGGATGCCCGCGGCGGCGAGCTGCCGCGCCAGAGTCTGCCAGCGTTCCTCCGTGTCGCGCGCGGCTTGCTCGGCGGTGTCGATCGCCCGTTGGACGTGCTCGGCCTCCGCACCTCCGAGCTCCAGCGCGAGGCGCTCGGCGCGACGCAGTGCCTCGTCCGACGAGGTGTCGCGCAGCCGTGCAGTCGCGACGTCCTCCCGGAGGACGACCAGGCGTTCCCTGAGGGCCTCAGCCTCGTTGGTGGCCAGCAGAAGCGTGCGGGCATGCTGGTAGCCGACGACGTGGCTGGCGAGGTCCTTCGCCTTCTCCGCTGCGACGCGGGCCTCGTCGTGGGCGGAGGCAGCGTCGCGGAGCCGCAGGAGGTGATCGCGTTGCAACCTCAGCTGCACGACGCGGTCATGGGCGCTGCGGAGCTCACCGAACTGCGCCACCGCGTTGTCTGCGAGCGCGAAGGTGGACGGTTCTTCGAGCATGTAGTCGCGGAAGAGGTCGTCGAGGCTGTCCAGGTTCTTCGCCGACTGCGTCTTGTGCAGGAGCTGGAGGGCGGTCTCGTCCGCGATGCCGACGACGGACCTGAGTCGTGCGTAGAAGCGGGCGTGGGACCGGTTGCTCGTGACCACGGCGTCCGGCCAGGCGGCCTGCAGCTTGCGCACCTCGACGCCCTTACGGACGAACGGCTCGACGTCGCGCAGGTCGATGGCCGATCGCTCCAGCACACAGACGTCGTTGATGTCGGCGTTGCTGGAGCCGCCGGCGCGCAGGAAGAACAAGCGGGCCAGCGTGACGGGTTGGGTGGTCCCGGACTCAAGTCGCAACAGGATCCCGCTCCAGGTCGCTCCGGTGCGCAGGAACTGACTGACGACGCGGTCCTCGTCGTCGTCGACGGTGCGCGACCATGCACCGCGAACGTAGCTGACGAGGCTGCGCTGATCGGCCCGGGCGCCGCTGCCTTGCGCCGCCTGGTTGAGCCGTAGCCACTTGTCCGGGGTGAGGACAGCGGCGATCGCGTCGAGCAGGGACGACTTGCCCGACCCGGAGGGCCCGGTGACCAGGTGACCTCGTCGGGCGATCGGCAGCCGGTAAATCTTGCCGTCGAACGTGCCCCAGTTGGCGAGCTGGACCTCGGCGAGGCGCCACTGTCCGGTGGCCGGGACCGGGAGGTCGAGGGGAAGGGTCATGAGACGTCCTCACCTGACGCGGCACCCTCGCCGATGCGCCGGTACTCCTCGGTGAGAGCGCGGACCTCATCCTCGTCGAGCAGGAACTTGACCACGGGTGAGATCTCGGCTCGCTCCTCGCCCGCAGGGTGGATGACCCGGAGCTTGTTCATCATGCGCCCCCAGGCTGCATTGAGGTTGCGACGGAACGTGGACTCGTCGCCGTCGGAGTAGATGCTCAGCCGCTCGTACACCTCGTCCTGGCCGACGATCACCCGCCGCTCTCCGGACGTCGCGAGGAGGAGCTGACGAAGCACGAGGAGCATCGCGGTGTCGATGAACGCGAGACTCTCGCTGCGCAGCGTGCTCGGGACCTCGATCTCGTCGGTGCGGACCTTGCGGGTGAAGGCGAACTCGTCCACGGGGTCGATGACGAGCTCGAGGAAGAGATCGTGCAGGAGCGATCGGATGGCGCGTTCGTCGGCCATCAGGGCGGCCCAGAGCTGTGGCCGTCGGCGCCCTGACAGGTACGGGCCCTTGAGGATCTCGAGCACCGCCCGCCGCGAGTCCTCGACGAGCCTGCCCGTGTCGTCCTTCCAGAGGCGCGGGGCGCCGGCGGGGTCCGCGAGACTCATCTGATCTTCTCCGTAAAGGTGTGGGTGGCGATGATGGCGGATCGCGGGACACCGTCGGTCCCCGTCCAGGTGAGCGACTCGGCCGACCTCGGGTCGAGCCGCCCGTGGACCCTACCGAGGCGGACGGCACCTCGTCGAGGACGGCGTTGACGTTGCGGACGAGCTCGACGAAGTCGATCTCGCTCTCTCGCGCGACCGCGCGGAGTGCCTCGAGGTCGACCGTCGTGGTGGTCGCGTCGTCGAGGGTGGCACCGGTGTCGTAGTCGGACGGGTCGTGCGCACTGATCTCTCCCACGGTGGAGAACGGGAGCGCCGACAGCTCGATGTCGCGCGGCATCCGCGCGTAGGGCTTGATGCGGCGAGAGGCAGCGACGGCGACGGAGAGCGACTCCCGCAGCGCGTCGCGGAGCCGCCTGTCGCGCTGGAACTCCTGGGAGTAGACATAGCGGCGCAGACCGCGAGCGAACTCGGTGAGTACCTGGTGCACGTCGCGACTGCCGTGCTTGAGGTCGCGGACAAGCGTGCGGAGCGCGCGACGTGCCCCTGGGTCGATCGCGCGGGCGAAGTCACGCTCGAGCAGGGCGGCGAGGTCGGTGTCGAGGGCGGCGGACCGCTCGGGGTCGCGGATGAGCGCGGCGAAGGCGGTGAAGGTTCGGCCTTCGTCGGAGGCCTCGATCAGGTCGACACCGCGAAAGACGTCGTCGAGGACGCTGCCGTGTCGTTCGTCGGCGTCGAGGATGCTGGCGCGGAGGTCCTGGTTGAGACTCTCGAAGCGAGCTCGTACCCCGGCGAAGTCGCCGGGGAGATGCTCGGCCTGCAGGAGGATGTCGGCGAGGCGTTCGGCGGCGCGGCGGTCGTCGAGCGTGGTCACCTCACCTCCGCGTACCGCGGTGATCTCGGCGTCGATGCGGTCTCGCTCGGTCAGCAGGACCTCGAGTCGACGGGTGCCGTCAGGGTCGGTGTCGCGGGCGAGCTGACGGATGGCGGCAGCAAGCCCGACGAGACGCGACTCGGTGATCGTGGTGCGAGGTGTCTCGAGCTGGGAGAACATCCGGAGCGCGAGGTGAGCGGCGGCCGACAGCTCGTAGGTCTCTCCGCGGCTGTCGCGATCGGTGCGCCGCACGAGAAAGCCGGCGTTGCGCCAGTCGTCGCAGTAGGCACGTGCGTTCTGCTTGAGCTCCTCGTGCAGACGCAGCTCCTCGAGATCTGCCTCCACGGCCGCGTGGAGCTCTTCGGTGGGCATGCGCATTCCGGGTGCACCCAGACGCTCGGCGAGGATGCCTGCGATGACGGGTGCGAGGTCGGCGCGCAGGAGTCGCAGGGCAGCGTGCTCATCCACGAGACGCCGGTAGGCGAGTGCCTTCGACAGGGCCGACATGGCCTCATCTTGGCAAACCGCTCGGACAGCCCGTCCTGGCGCACTCGACCGCGACGCACGCGACCCCGCCCAGCGGAGGCTGGGCGGGGTCGGGTGGGGGTGGGTCAGGGCAGGACGTTGAGCAGGGCCCTGCCGGCGGCGAGCAGCTCGGCGACGCGATCCGTCGCCAGCGCGTACTCGACGGTGCCTCCGCGTCGGGTCGACGTCACGAGGTCGGCCCGACGCAGGACGGCCAGCTGCTGCGACAGCGACGACGACTCGACCTCGATGTCGGCGAGCAGCTCGCGCACGGCCATCGGCCGGTCCTCCAGCAGCTCGAGCACCCGGATGCGGACCGGGTGCCCGAGCGTGCGGAAGAGCTCGGCCTTGCTGTGGTGCAGCGGTGCGCTCGTGGCAGACACCGGCTCAGGCGTCGTCGAGCGCGGTGTCGTCCAGAGCGGCGGCGACGCGGCGGTGCGCCTCCCAGATCTCCTCGGGCAGTCCGTGGAACTGCTCCAGGTGCACCTGGCGGTGGCCGATCTCCTCCCGCCAGCGGTCGACGTCGATCGTGAGGATCGTGTCGAGGTCGGCCAGGGCCTGCTCGTCCAGACCCTCGAGGAGCAGCTCGTCGCGCTTCGGGATGACGCCGACGGGCGTCCGCTCGCCCTCGACCTCGCCGTTCATGTACTGCATGAGCCACACGAGCGGGCGCAGGTTCTCGCGGTAGCCGGGCCACAGGAAGCGGCCGTCGTCGCCGCGCTGGAACCAGTTGACGTGCGCGAACACGGGCTTCTTCTGGGCGCGGGAGAAGACCTCGAGCCAGTGGGCGGCGTAGGCGCCCTCGGAGTAGGACATGAACGGACGCATCGACATCGGGTCGTAGCGCAGGACGCCCTCGAGGCCGTCGGCGGCGGCCGTGGCCTCGGCGCCGAGGGTCAGGCCGTCGTAGACGCCCTCGGCGACGTCGTCGATGGCGCGGATGAGCGGCTCACGGTCGCGGGTGCGGCCGCCGAAGATGACGCCGTGGATCTCGACGCCCTGCGGCTCCTCGAAGTCCTTCGCGACGTTGGGCACGTTCTCCAGCGTGGTGGTGAAGCGGCTGTTGGGGTGGGCCCACGGCGCGTCGACCTCCTCGCCCTGACGGTCGGCGATGAGGTCGCCCTTCCAGTCCTCCCAGCCGTCGAGGTCGGTGGGCTTGTCGCCCTTGCCCTCCCACCAGACCTCCTGGGTCTTGGGGTTGTAGGCGACGTTGGTGAAGATGGCGCCGGTGCCCTCGACGATGGAGTCGACGGCGGTCGGGTTGGTCTTCTCGTTGGTGTCCTTCGCGACGCCGAAGACCCCGTTCTCGGGGTTCATGCCGTAGAGCTTGCCGTCGTCGCCGACCCACAGCCACGCGATGTCGTCGCCGTAGAACTCGACGTAGTAGCGGTCGCCGAGGGCGTCGGGGGCGAGCGTCATGGCGAGGTTCGTCTTGCCCGACGCGGACGGGAAGCCGCCACAGATGTGGTACTTCTTGCCGGTCTCCTTGTCGACGATGCCGAGCAGCATGAACTGCTCGACGAGGAAGCCGTTCTTCCAGCCGTCGTAGGAGCCCTGGCGCAGGCCGTGGGCGATCTTGCCGAGCAGCGCGTTTCCGCCGTAGGAGGAGCCGAAGTGCAGGATGGTGCGCTCGTCGGCGACGGTGACGAAGTACCGCTTGTCGTCGGGGGTGCCCTGGCCGAGGTTCTCCAGGTCGCCGGTGACGTGCACGGCGCGCACGAAGGAGTCGCCGAGGTCGTTGATGTACTCGGCGCCGACGCGGGCCATGCGGATCATCTGCAACACGACGTTGCGGTTGTCGGTGAGCTCGACGCCGGCCGCGTACTTCTCGAGGGGCGAGCCCTTCGGTGCCATGAGGTAGGGGATGACGTACATCGTCTTGCCCTCGGAGGCGCCGGTCATGAGCCCGACCAGCTTCTCCTTCATCTCGGTGGCGGGACGCCAGTTGTTGTAGACGCCCTTGTCGGCCTCGTCGTGCGTGGCGACGATGGTGCGCTCCTCGGCGCGTGCGGTGTCCTTGAAGTAGGAGCGGGAGTAGTAGCGACCCTCGCCGGCGGGGAGGAGCTCCCCGGCGTCGAGCGCCTCCTGGATGAGTCGGGCGTCGTCGGCGGCCGAGACGACCTCGATCTGCGAGGCGCCGGTCACCCCCGCCCAGTGCTCCACGTACTCGCGCACGTGCGTGTTGGTCAGTCCGGCCTTGTCGAGCGCCGCCGCCACGTCTGCCATCGTGTCGTTTCCTCTCGTTGCCCCGTCCGGGGACACGTTCCGGGGGGTCCTCCCCCGCAATCGGTTGGAGTGACCGTACCGGAGTTGAAGAAGTTTTCATCTACCTGGTCGTAACAAGTGGGAAATGTCACGGGTGCCTGCACGTCGCGGCGCCTGCGCTGCCAGCGCTCCCCGGGGAGGCGTGCCGACGCTCGCGCACTCCAGCCGCTCAGTTGGTTGAGATTTCAATGGTTTTCTCGCACTGCGGACCCGTCGAACCGGACCTACCGTTCAGGAATGCTCATCGATGGTCACGAGATCGAGTCCTCGCTCGCCCGCGAGCGACTGTGGGACGAGCTCGTGTCCCTGGAGAACATCTCCGAGTGGAGCGCGCTGGAGGAGTGCGTGTCCACCGACAGCACGGTCCTGGATCCTGCGTCGTCGTACGTGTGCAAGCACCACAACGGCCTGCACGGCGTCGACGCGACGGTGCACGTCGCGGACTTCAGGGCGGGTCAGTGCCTCGCGCTGCGCACCGAGACGCCGATGGCGGACCTGCTGGAGACGATCGAGCTGCACGACCACCTGACAGGCAGCCGCCTGACGTACTCGGTCGACGCGACGTCGGCGTCGTTCGGTCCCGCAGCGACCGTGTGGCTGCACCGCCACGTCGTGTTCGTCTGCGAGAAGCTGAACCAGTTCGCCAACCGCGAGCTGGTGTGACCTGGTCGGTGAACAAATCTTCAACCAAAAGTTGGTCAGAACCTGTTCAGTGAATAGGTTAGGGACATGTCCCTCCTGATCAACCAGCAACCGACGCCCTCGGGGACGCCGGTGCCGCTGGCGAACCCCCGGCCCGTCTGGGTCGGCTGCCTCTGGGACCACGGCGGCGAGCAGGTCAAGGAGCTCGTGCCCGCCATGGCCACCCACACCTACGAGAGCCTCGTGCTCTGCGACTTCTGGGATCCGCGCACAGGCGCGAACCGCCTGCACTGGATGGAACGCGAGTTCGTCCGAGATCGTCCGACGTCGATCGCGCCACCGAAGCGACCGACGTCCGAGCATCCTGCCGCTGCCCCGTCGCCGAAGTTCGACGTCGGCAGCTGATCCTTCGCACGCGTCGCCGGCGGCGACCGCCGTTGCTCTCGGTGCTGCTCCCTCCGCAGCACCTCTGAGCCGGTCGGTCGCCGCCGGCGTCTTTCATGTGCACCGTCCCCCCGAGGGAGCGTGCTCCCCACCGCGGACCTGCACCCCTGGTCACGTCCGTGGACGGCGGTCTCGTTCGCCTCACATGGCGAGGTCCCTGACGAGCGCGCCCCGTGCGCCCGGTTCGGACGGCACCGGCTCGAACCAGGCCGCGACGTCGATGTCGGCGCGCCACCGTCCGAGCCACAGGGTGACGGCGGTGATCTTCAAGGTGGCGGCCGCGGGCGGTGGCACCGAGCTGGTCGTCGAGGACGGCGCGCACGAGCGCGAGGCTCAGCTCGGTCTCCACGTCACGCAGCGCGCCGCGGTCGCACTGCACCAGCTCGTCGACGATCACCTCGGCCACGAGCACGCGCGGCGACGCCGCGAGGCACACCCGCTCGAGCTGGCGGCGCAGGTTCTCCGCTCCCGGCGTGCCGGTGAGCGGGTTGTCGACGTCCTCTCCGCGTCGGCACCGCTCCTTGGTCCAGGCCTCGAGCGCCGCGCGCGCCACCTGCGGCGTGGCCGGCGAGCGGCCGGCGGCAAGGAGGGTGTCGTCGATGCAGGCGAGCAGGCCGTGCAGGTCGGCGCCCTCCTGCGCGTGCAGCCGGCCGAGGCGTGCCGCGAGCGTGGGCTGCCAGCCGCCTCCCGGCGTGCAGCGCGCCAGAAGCCCGGCGACGTGCGCGATGTCGTCGCCGGGTCCGCCGACGAGACGCAGCGTGGGGGGTCGGCAGGGCAGGGCTCGGATGCTCACGGTGTACCGCTTCCTCTCGCCCCTGGAATGACGGGACGTTCCCGCCGACGAGAGGAAAGGAGTGGGTCACGGTGGGACGATCACGCGGATCTCCTTGATCTTTTGTCCGAATTTTGCGTGACGGGACGATGACGACGCACTCTTGGTCACAGGGCTACCCCCCCAGATCCCCTTGTTCACCAGCCGAATGGCGACCCATGCCTGACCTCTTTCTCGACCCGAGCGACGCCGAGCTGATCCAGCGCTACCGCGATGGAGACGACGACGCCGCAGGTCCTCTGTTCGAGCGCCACCACCCCCCGGCCGTCCGTCTCGCGACGGCCCTGGCCGGCCGCTCCGCCGCCGACGACCTCGCCTCGGAGGCGTTCGTCGGCGTGCTCCGCGCGATCCGCAACGGCGCCGGACCTGAGTTCGCCTTCCGCCCCTACCTGCTGACGTCGGTGCGCAACGGCTTCTACCGCGCGTCGAAGGCGGCGTCGCGGATCGACCTGTACGAGGACGTCGACGAGGCGCCCGTGCCGGCGGCGGGTGACGGGGTCGACCTGCGTGAGGAGTCGAGCCTGCTGGCCCAGGCGTTCGCGACGCTCCCGGAGCGCTGGCAGGCGGTGCTGTGGCACACGACCATCCACGACGAGTCGCCCGAGCAGGTCGCGCAGACGCTCGGCATCCGCCCGAACGCGGTCTCGTCGCTTGCGCTGCGCGCCCGCGAGGGTCTGCGCAACGCCTACCTGACAGCGCACCTGGGCCAGACCGACGACCCGGAGTGCCGCGAGGTGCGCGAGCTGCTGCCCGCCTACGACCGCGGGAAGCTGCGGCCTCGCGCCCTGGCCAAGGTCGAGGCGCACCTCGAGCACTGCGAGGGCTGCAACGAGGCTGCACTCATGGTCGGCGGCATCACCGCCAACCTCAGCCTGCTCCTGCTGCCGGCTCTGCTCGGCGCACCTGGCGTGGCCGCGTTCGGCGCCACGAGCACCGCCCTGAGCGCCGGCCTGGTCGCGACGTCGTCGACGACCGGCGGCTCGCGCACGCGTGGTCGCGAAGGACGTACCCAGCGCCGTCACGGCGTCGCCGCAGACCACGCCCGAGACGGCCGACGTCCCGGTCGACGAGCCGACGGTCGCGCCGTCGCTCGAGCCGGTCGCCGGCACGTCGCCTCAGCCTGCGCCCTCGGCGTCCCCGTCCGCAGCGCCGACAGCACCGACCAAGCACCACGCCCGCCCGCAACCGGCACCGACGAAGCCCGTGCCCACCCCTGAGCCGACCCCGGAGCCCACTCCCGAGCCGACGCCTGAGCCGACCCCCGAGCCCACTCCCGAGCCGACGCCTGAGCCGACCCCCGACGAGGACCTGTCGATCTCGGCGACGGTGGAGCGCACGGAGCTCGAGCGCATCGTGCGACTGACGGTGGTGGCGACGCGCGACGTCCCGCAGGTGACGTTGACGTTCCCGCAAGAGCTGTCGGTGGGCTGGGTGCAGCAGAACGGATGGTCGTGCACGGGAGGCGGAGCGTCGAGGGTCGTGATCTGCACGGCGTCGGGGCCGAACCCCGGTCCGCTCGTGGCGTCCTGGTCGCCCCCCGAGGCTTCCGGTTTCTCCGCGACGGTCACGTCGCCCGGTCGCACCGACCCGAACCTGAGCAACAACACGGTCTCGGTCGACTGACGCTCGTCAGCGCCTCCGCGTGCCGAGGCCCTTCCTGCCCTCCCTGGTGTGCAGCTCCAGGTGGGGGCAGGCGTATCCGTACTTCAGCCGACAGCGCCAGCGCCTCCAGGTACGTCTCATCACCCTCCTCCTTCCGATCCGAAGGTAGGGAAGAAAGATGACAGGAACGTGTCACTTCCGGGTGGTCTGCATCACCAGCGGAAGTGGGATTCCGGCATAGAGAAACCCCGCTGATCTCGGGGGGTGAATCAGCGGGGCTTCGAGAAGAACATTACCGACCGGCACCACGCCCGTCAGCGGTTTCTCCACATTCGTACGACGGATTTCCGATCCCGTCCGACCCGACCGCATTGGCCCCTGACTTTGGCCCGAGTGCCGTACGGGTCGAATGCCCTGTCGTTGCAGAGGGCAAACGACCCAGACGTGGCGAGGATCACCGTTTGGCGCCTGTGATGTCACACCTCGTTCACACAAAGTGGTCGAATCGCCCCGGAATCAGCCCTAACCTGAGCGGGTGCTGGCTCGGGGGAGCACACTGAGAAACTCGGAGAACGGTGCACATGACCATCCAGGACGTCAGTCGGACGACCTCTACCCATGCGGACCTCCCGAGCGCGCGGCGAACCCAGCGACCTGCTGTCGCCGTCGAACCCCCTGAGGACCCCGCCATCGACAGCTCAGCGACACACCGCGCGCCATGGCACAAGCAGGTCGCACACCGTGTCTTCCTGACCGACACCGCCGTTCTCTTCGCCGTGGCCATCCTGGGAGCCGTCCTGCGCTTCGGCGCTGACGCCGAGGCCACCACCAACGGCCCGCTCTCCGTCTCTTACTGGACTTTCGGAGCCACTCTCGCCGTGGGTTGGTCCGTCGCGCTGCAGGCCTACCGCACCCGCGACAGCCGGGTCCTGGGCGACGGCGTCGAGGAGTACCGCCGCATCGTCCGCGCGTCCGTCACCTTCTTCGGGCTCGTGGCCATCGCGTCCCTCGTCTTCAAGATCGACTCCTCGCGCGGGTATCTCGCCATCACCTTCCCTCTCGGCCTCCTGGGGCTGATCGTCGTCCGCCGCGTGTGGCGTTCGTGGCTGAACCGCCAGCGCCAGCGGGGGGCGATGATCACCAACGCCCTCGTGATCGGCGGCATGCGATCGGCCGAGGACATCACGCGCCACCTGGGCAACAGCCCTCAGTCCGGCGTCCGGGTGACGGGCGTGTGGGTCCCGGACCGCGCCACCTCGCTGTGCGAGTGGCTCCCGATTCCGGACGCCTTCGTTCCGGTGATGGGGACCGAGCGCAACCTCGACGCCGCGCTGAGCGTGGCGGAGGCGGAGCTGGTGATCGTCACCGACACGGAGCACCTGGGTCACGCCGGCCTGAAGGAGCTGACCTGGGAGCTGGAAGGTCTCGACGTCGACCTGCTCGTGTCACCCAACGTCGTCGACGTCTCGGGCTCGCGCATCCAGCTGAGCCGCGTCGGGAAGATGCCGTTCCTCAACGTCGACAAGCCGACCTACGGCGACGCCGCGACGTGGCCCAAGCAGATCTTCGACCGCGCTGGTGCGGCGGCACTGATCCTCATGCTCTCTCCGGTCCTCCTGGCAGCGGCCCTCGCCGTCAAGATGACCAGTCGCGGTCCTGTCTTCTACCACCAGGAGCGCATCGGCAAGGACGGCGAGCCGTTCGGCATGATCAAGTTCCGCTCGATGCACCCCGACGCCGACGCGCGCCTCGCATCGCTCCTCTCCGAGCAGGGAGAGTCGGTAGGTCCGCTCGCCAAGCTGAAGAACGACCCGCGCATCACCCGGGTCGGTGGCTTCCTGCGCCGGTACTCCCTCGACGAGCTGCCGCAGCTCTTCAACGTCCTGTTCGGGACCATGAGCCTGGTCGGTCCGCGCCCGCAGCGCCAGTTCGAGGTCGACCTCTACGACCACGTCGCCCACCGCCGCCTGCGCGTCCTGCCGGGCATGACGGGTCTGTGGCAGGTGTCCGGGCGGTCTGACCTCACCTGGGAAGAGGCCATCCAGCTCGACACCTACTACGTCGAGAACTGGTCGCTGACCGCCGACGTCGCGATCCTGTGGCGAACCATGAAGGCCGTGCTCGCATCGGACGGCGCATACTGATGCGCATGAGTCCGCTCGGGGGCCACCAGACGGTCCGGACGTCCCATCAAGCATGACCGCGACTTGTGCCGTGGTTCTGGCCGCCTGCATCCTCGGCGTCCTCTACCCCTATGCGATCTATCCCGCAGTGCTCACGCTACTGCCGAAGGTTCCCGTGGAGCCGCGTCCAGCACCGCGAATGCGGTTCAGCCTCCTGTTCTGCGCCTTCAACGAGTCGAACGCGCTCGACGTGAAGATCCCCAACCTCGAAGCGCTGCGCAAGGTCGATCCCGAGCTTCAGGTCCTCGCCTATGACGACGGGTCGCTCGACGACACCTTGACGAAGCTGTCCGAACGACCCGACCTGGTCGAGGTCTTCCAAGGCAGCGGTCGTCTCGGGAAGGCGCACGGCATGAAGGTCCTCGCGGGTCAGGCTGTCGGTGACGTGCTGATCTTCACCGATGCGAACGTGACCCTGCGCGAGGACGCGCTGGAACGACTCTCCTCCTGGTTCTCCGACCCAGAAGTCGGCGGAGTGTGCGGGACTTTGCGCTACGTGAACGCTGACGACAGCTCCACCGCGGCCGTCGGCGGCGCCTATTGGCGACTCGAGGAGAAGATCAAGACCCTCGAGTCCCGGACGGGGAACGTGATGGGTGCCGACGGGTCGATCTTCGCCGTCCGTCGTGAGCTCTACCCGGACTTCCCTGACACCGTCCTCGACGACCTGACGGTGTCGATGGCTGCCGTCTTCGCGGGAAAGAGGCTTCTCAAGGTCGACGACGTCGTAGCCCACGAACGCCTCGTCACCGACAGGAAGGACGAGTTCTCGCGCAAGGCGCGAATCGCAGCTCGCGCCTACCACACCCACCGCGTCATGAAGCCACAGCTACGGACCATGTCGAGGATCGACACCTTCAAGTACGTCTCCCACAAGGTGATCCGCTGGTTCGGAGGTCTCTTCGTGATCATCGGTACGGTTGCCGCGATCGGCCTTGCAACGACCGTCGCGCCGTTCCTCGGGCTGGCCGCGCTGGTGGCCGTCGCGGCGAGCACGGTGATCGCAGCCAAGGTCAAGTCCGGGCCGATCGCCGCTCTCGCCGAGATCGTGATCGCCCTCTTGGCCACGCTGCTCGGCGTCCTTCGGGCAGCCAGAGGACGCACCTACTCGACGTGGGCGCCGGCAGGTTCTCGGTAGAGACATGACCACACAGTCGCGCCGACCTCGCGTCCTCTACTTCACCAAGGTGCTGCCGTACCCTCCGGCCGTCGCTGGAGACGCGGTGTACAGCCGTGGCCTCATCGAGACCTGGGCGACGTTCGCGGACGTGACCGTCGTCTGCGCCGACGGTGGCGCCCGGGTCGAGGACGCCGCTGACGGCGTGACCTGGGTCGTCACGACAGCTCAACGCCGCGGTCGCGCAGCCTCCGTCCTGTCGACATTCCCCCTCATCGCCTGGAAGGGCGCCCGGCGCGACTACCGTCGCGAGGCGAAGCGCCACCTGCGCAGCGACACCTGGGACGCCGTGGTGCTCGACAACATCGGCTCCGCGCACCTCCTCCGCGACGCGCTGAGGCACCGTCGCAGGCATCAGGACACGACGGTGCTCTACACCTCTCACGAGTGGGAGTACCCGACGCGCGCCGGCAAGTACCAGGGCTACGACATGTCGCTGCCGAAGCGCGTGATGGCCCGATGGGATCTCGCAAAGGTGAAGTATTGGGAGAACCGGCTCATAAGGCGGACCGACGTCGTGACGGTCATCAACGAGGCCGATCTCCGGCCGTTCCGGGCCATCGCTCCACAGCGGAAGTACCTCGTGCTGTCGCCGGGTTACGACGGCCCCATGACACCACGAAGAACCATCGACGCGACCACCCCTCGCCGGATCGCCCTGCTGGGAGGGCGCCGCTCCGAGCAGAAGCAGCAAGTTCTTCTCGACTGGTTCAGCGTCGCGTACGAGCGTCTCGACAAGCACGGCATCGAGATGGCGGTCGTCGGTGACGTCCCGGAGTCACTGAAGCGTCGAGTCGTCACCGAGTACCCGAACGTGGACGTCGTGGGATTCGTCGACGACCTGGAGTCGGTGATCAGTGGATTTCGAGCCGGCCTGATCGTGGACACCGTAGGGAGCGGCTTCAAGCTCCGCCTGCTCTCGCAGATCTTCCAACGTCTGCCGATCGTCGGTCTCGAGTCGGCCATCAGCGGCCTGCCGACGCCACCCGGCGACGGGTACCTCGCTGCGGAGTCGCTCGACGCGCTTGCCACCTTGGTGTGTGCGGTGATCGACGACCCCGCGCTCCTCGACGCGGTCCAGAATCGAGCCTTCGACGACTGCCGCTCGGCGTTCTCGTGGGACGATCGCGCCCGGTCCCTGACCGCAGCGCTCGACCCGTCCGACGAGACGGCACTCTCATGAGTCAATACAAGGGACGGGACATCGCATGAAGGTAGTCATTCTCGCCGGGGGCCTCGGCACGCGGCTCGCCGAGGAGACCTCGGTCAGGCCGAAGCCGATGGTCGAGGTGGGTGGGTATCCGATCCTCTGGCACATCATGAAGATCTACTCGCAGCACGGCTTCAACGAGTTCGTCGTGTGCCTGGGATACAAGGGCTACTACATCAAGGAGTACTTCGCGAACTACGCGATGCACAACTCCTCGATCGAGGTCGACATCCGCCAGCGTTCCGTGTCCTTCCTCGGGGAGAACGAGTCGCTGCCTGACTGGAAGATCCAGCTGATCGACACGGGTGCCGAGACGCTGACCGGCGGACGGCTCAAGCGCGTCCGGCCGTTCCTCCGCGACGACGAGCCCTTCCTCATGACCTACGGCGACGGTGTCGCCGACGTCGACCTCACAGCGTTGGCCACGTTCCACCGCGAGCACGGTCTCGACGCGACGCTCACCGCAGTGCGACCCTCCGGTCGCTTCGGCTCCACCGTCATCACGGACGGCCGAGTGGAGAAGTTCGAGGAGAAGCCTGCGGGCGACGGCGGGCAGATCAACGGCGGATTCTTCGTCCTCCATCCTCGCGTTCTCGATCGTATCGACGGCGACGCGACCATCTGGGAACGAGAGCCGCTCGAGAGCCTCGCTCACGACGGACAGCTGGCAGCATTCGAGCACAACGGATTCTGGCAGCCGATGGACACGCTGAGGGACAAGATGCATCTCGAGGACCTGTGGGCAGCAGACCAGGCTCCCTGGAAGACGTGGGAGTAGAGACCGTGCCGAATCCAGAGTTCTGGGCCAACCAGCGCGTCCTCCTGACCGGACACACGGGTTTCAAGGGATCGTGGACCGCTCGCTGGCTGTCGCGCATGGGCGCCTCGCAGGTCGGCTACGCGCTGGCGCCGGACACCACTCCAGCCTTGTTCCCCTCGTTGGACCTCCCGGGACTGCAGTCCGTCGTCGGCGACATCACGGACGCGACGACCTTGACGTCGACGGTGGCCGACGCCGACCCGACCGTCGCCATCCACATG
>LUMW01000205.1_pt1 | contig 17659 bp, 21 predicted proteins | sample 729761 | NCBI WGS metagenome assembly LUMW01 (sample SAMN03860302, study PRJNA289734) | marine metagenome | biome: seawater column; feature: ocean; material: water; isolation source: Red Sea water column Station 192 - depth 500m | place: Saudi Arabia: Red Sea | collected 2011-10-15 | depth 500 m
CTTGAAAAATATGATGAGAGAGGTGTTACAAATCAATTAATCAAAGCTTTAAGCTTGCAAAATTCAGTAGAACAAAATGTGAAGGAGCTAAGCGGGGGTGAATTACAGAGACTAGCAGTGGCTGTGGCGTCAGCAAAAGATACAGATTTTTACTTTTTTGATGAACCATCATCATATAATGATATTTTTCAACGTACAGCTGTTGCAAAAGTAATTCATGACCTAGCAAAAATTGGTAAGAGTGTGATGGTAGTTGAACATGATCTAACGTTACTAGATTATGTAAGTGATTTTATTGAGGTTCTTTATGGAGTTTCTTCTGCATATGGTATAGTATCTAGTGTATTATCTACCAAAGTTGGAATTAATGTGTTTCTTGATGGTTACCTTCCAAATGAGAATGTTAGGTTTCGGGACAAGAAATTTTCTTTTGATGTTTCATCATCTACGGGACAGTTTACAGCAGAAAATATCACTATAAAATATCCTGGTCTTGAAAAAAAATATCCAAACTTCTCTGTTACTATTGAATCGGGACAAGTACGAAAAGGAGAGGTACTAGGTATTATGGGTGCAAATTCTCTAGGTAAAACAACAATGATGAAAATGATTGCAGGTGTGGAAAAACCAGATCTAGGAAATGTGAATAAGAAGATTAAGATTTCTTACAAACCACAATATTTATCAAATAATAGTGATGTCGATGTTGTTTCAGTGTTAAACACAGCAAATGAAGGATTGATTGAAGGAAGCCAAGACGAGGAACAGATAGTTGAGCCACTTAAAATTAAAAAGCTGTATAGCAAATCAATCAAAAATTTGTCAGGCGGGGAGCTCCAAAAAGTTTCAATTATCACGTGTCTTCTTCAAAAGGCTGAACTTTATGCCTTAGACGAGCCTTCTGCCTTTTTAGATGTAGAAGACAGAATAGCAGTTGCCAAGTTTCTCCAACATTTTACTAGATCATATGGAAAATCAGCTATGGTGATTGACCATGATCTGCAATTATTGGATCTTGTATCTGATTCGGTGGTTATATTTGAAGGAACTTCTGGTATTAGCGGACATGCATCTTCTCCACTATCAAAAGTAGATGCAATGAACAAATTCCTCAAATCACTAGATATTACATTTAGGAGAGATGAAAAGAGCAAAAGACCACGTGTTAATAAGGAAGATAGTAGATTAGACAAAACGCAAAAAGCATCATCAAATTTTTACTACTAAAATGTCACGAATGTTAAAAAAAACATTAGAGTCAGTTCTTTCTACAAAAGAATCAGATGAACTAATTTCAGCTTTTGATCAAATTGGTCATATTATAATAATAAGAATACCTGACTCACTAACATCAAAGAAAAAATTAATTGGTGAAACACTTTTAGATCAAGTAAAAAGTGCTAAGTCTATTTTTTATCAGTCATCTTCTGTCGATGGAGAATTCAGAACAAGGGAATTAGAAATCTTAGCTGGAGACGACAAAACAGAAACTGAATACAAGGAATCTGGATGTAGATTTTTTGTTGACGTTCGAAATGTATTCTTCTCTCCAAGATTATCATCAGAGCGGACACGAATTGCAGAATTTGTTAACGATGGTGAAATGGTAGTTAACATGTTTGGTGGGGTAGGTATATTTTCAATTATTGCCGCAAAAATGAAAAAATGCACTGTATTCAATATTGACATAAATCCATTTGCTACAAAATTATGCAACACATTCATGCAGATAAAAAATCAGATGCCGCAAAACTATCAGAACAACATTATATGCAAATAACACCTGTAAAATCAACAATACTAGGATCCAAAATAGTTAGGCCAGTTGGTCCCAGATTTTATCAAACAGTAGTTGACGTAAGAATAAAAAAGTAAAGTTATTTTTCTTCGTCTTGGATGATTGATGATGGCGAAGATTTTGTAGTAGCCATCATATATCCTATCCAAGAAATTACACCTAGAACTCCTCCAACAACCATTAAAAGAGATAATTGTAAAACAATTGGGCTCCACTCAGATAACATTAGAAGATATGCATATAGAAAAAATGCAGCTATAGCTAATACGAAAACAAGTATACCCTGAGCTTTGCGTTTTGACATTAAGAAGTAAAAACTAGAACCTATTTTTAATTTTAATTATTATTATTGCTGGCGCTACAAAATACATGCCTATGTTAAGAAGTATGATACCAATTCCATATCCTAGCATTTCTTCCTCTGAATCAATATCAACATAGTTTAGAATAGCTAAAGATGTCAACATTGGAGTTAATGCAAGTTTGACGGTTTCCTTAAAGGCTGGATTTTCTCGTTCATAGTCTGCCACTGCTGGTGAGAATGAATAGTAAAACTGGTTGAAGCCAGTCATAAATGTAGAGCCAGATTCTGTTTGTAACACTTTGTTATCACGAATTTCTCTCAAGAATTGAACTTGTGGTGCCATTTCAGAACCAAACGCTGCTGTTGCTATGAGACAACCACCACCTTTCTTTTCTTCAGCTGGTTGTGATACCATAACTGGTTCTGGTTCAATCTCAGGTTCTGCTTCTACTGTTGCTGCTGCTTTTGCTTCTGCTGCTGCTTTTGCTTCTGCTGCTGCTTTTGCTTCTGCTGCTGCTTTTGCTTCTGCTGCTGCAGCAGCAGAATTATCTACCGGCTCTTTTTCCGGTGCATCACCACCAGTAAATTCAAACAAAGTCTCTGCTGGTTGCTTATTCCACATAGCTTTTACAATATATTCACCTGGAATGTTAATCGTGCCTTGCGCCAGCTTGGTCACAGAAAAAGTTCCATCTGATTTAACTGTTAATTGATCAATAATTTTCATTCCTCCTAATGGATCAAAAATCTGAATAGTAACATCAGGATATTTGCCATCATAATCTTTGATGGAGCCAAAAATAAGAATTGTATCACCCGTTGCATAGGTATTCGAATTTGTATTAATTGTAAGAGGAAGTATGTTATGACTACTCGCATATACCGAGCCTGAAAGTCCATATGATGCTATTGAAAGACAAAGAAAAACTAGAAAAAATTTTCCCCTAACATTCATACTGAAAAAATTCAAGATTCTAAGTATTTATGTATTAAGTAGGAAAAAAATTACATTTCTTGTTTGATATTTCCTAATTAAGAAAACTATCAAGCTTGGCTAGTCCATTATCAATATTTTTAAAATTATCATCATTTTCTAAAACTTTAGATAGCTTGTTCTTGTCTACTGAATAGTAAACACTACCATCTTTATCGGTTTTAATCACAAACTCTAATTCTTTAAGGTATGATATCTGTTCGTCTAGTTTTTCTTCTTTGATTCCAAGAATTTCAGCAAGTTTTGACGATGTCTTTGGACCGTCTTCTAAGTTTGCTAGAATCTCTGCATTTTGGGGCTCAAATAGTGCCTCTAAAGTTTTGTCATTATCATCTGTATTATTATTTATCATAATGTGAACCTAAAATAAATAAAATAATTACACTATTAATGCTAACTATAGTTAAAACAATCCAAACACCAGTTGGTTTTTATCGGGGAAATTTAGAATCTTGCATACTTGAGTACCGAATATAACTACATAGTTAGGATCTTAGGAAATGATATTCCTGGAGACAAGAAGCTCATAATTGGACTCACTCAGATTAAGGGAGTCGGATATATGTTTGCAAATTCCATTATTAACAGTTTAAAAATTAATTCCGAACTACGAATTGGAAATTTATCAAATGAGCAGATCAAGTCGGTTGAAAACATTATACAAAATCCTTCATCCTCAAATTTTCCATCGTGGTTTTTGAACAGAAGAAAAGATATTGAAACGGGAGAAGATAAACATCTGATTACATCTGATATAGATTTTACAGTAAGAAATGATGTTGAAAGAGAAAAGACAACTGGGAGTTGGAGAGGATATCGGCATATGTTTGGATTAAAGGTTAGAGGTCAACGTACTAGGTGTACTGGACGAAAAGGTGGAGCGGTTGGAGTTGCTAAAGGTGGTAGAGTTTTGCCAGCACAAGCAGGAGCAGTAGCAGCTGAAGGAGCAGTAGCAGCTGAAGGAGCAGTAGCAGCTGAAGGAGGACCAACAACTGTTGAAGGAAAAGGATCAACAACTGAAACCAAAGCAGGTACAGAAAATAAGCAGGCACCTAAAACCGAAAAGAAAGAAGCACATGATGCAAAAAAAACATAGGTGAAACAGATGGGAGATCCTAAATTATCAAGAAAGGTTTGGAAGAAACCTAAACGTCCACTTAACTATGAACTTATGATGGATGAATTAAAAATTCTTGGTTCATTTGGATTAAAAACTAAAAGAGAGTTATGGAAAGCAAACACTGAATTGTCCAGGGTAAGAGTTCAAGCTCGTTCACTACTTGCCTTAAGACAAGAAGATAGAGAACAAAAAGAACCAATACTCATTAATTCACTTTCCAAAGTGGGATTAGTAGACAAAAATTCAACTTTGGATGATGTGTTAAATCTAGAGGTTACTGATTTATTATCACGTCGTTTACAGACTATAGTACAAAGGAAACTGTACTTTAAGACTCCGTATCAAGCAAGACAAGCTATTGTCCATGGACATATAATGATAGGAGATCGTGTTGTTACAATTCCATCATACACTGTAAAAATTGACGAGGAGTCAAAGATACAATTAACTGCCGAATCACAATTTAATCAAACATTGTCCAAACCAGAATCAGATCTAGGAAGTACAGAAACAGAAAATTTAGAGATTGAAACTAAAACTGAATCTAACGTTGATGTAGAAAAAAAACCTGAAGTTGAAAAACCAGCTAAAGAATAGGTAACGTTACATCAAGAATTAAAATCAGTCATTTTGACGAAGAAATTCGCTCGTATTCTTTATCAATTAATTCTAGCAATCTTTGTGAATCTATACCAGTCTTTAACATTGATGCGATTATACTACCGCCTGCACCTACACCCTCTTTTACAAACCCCTCTGAATAAGCACGCAAACCACTAAATTTTGAATTTTCCAATTTTGGATTTATTGACAACACAGGAATGTCAGAGATTGACTTTACAGTTTCCACCAAATTAGCACTTTTGTCATTAACTATGTATGATGTAGTTCCCAATGCAGTACTGTCTTTATCATAGCCAATTGTCTCTGCTAAAGCAAGTACTGCAGCCATCTGTGTCCCTCCTGCTAAAATTACATTTGTAATCTCAGAAGCAGAACTTAACATTCCAGCAATAAATGAGATCATTGGATCACCGGCATTTGCTACTATCTTAAAGGGATCTGTAGAATCAGACCGTTTTAGCACATTTTCAACAATTTCATTTTTTAATGATTCAGGGTTTTTGGGCATACTAGAACTAACATGAGCATCAATACCAAAACTTTTCAAAACTGCTAATGCTGTTGTTGTGCCTCCTGGGATACTTTCACCTATTATCAAGCAGTCAGTACATGATGCTAACGTTCTACCAAGTATTCGACCATAGTCAACTGCATGTTCAACAAGAGATTGCTCAAGCCCGGGTTCCAACGCTATATTTTTACCAGGAACAAGACCAGTTTCAAAATATGGAAGTTTTGGGGCAATTTTGCTTCCAGCATTAATAACTACTTGTGGAATTTTTGCTGATTCCAAAGCCGCTTTTGTCAGAAGGGCAGGAGTGGGTTTTCCATCTGGCGTCATTGGAATTACTTCTATACTTTTACAGAATCCATAGTGAAGGAACTCTGCATCTGCTGGAGGAGTAAATTTTAAGAAATCTGGATCAGACCCAGCCACTGTGATTCCAGGAGTTTCAGCCGTCTCTGTATAGGAAATGACGAATGAAAAAAGAAAATCTTTCCCTTTAACACCTTTGATGAATTTTTGTCCTTTTTCCTCATTACAATGAATTTCAATATCGGACATAATTAACCACCCATTCGTTCAACAAATTCTGTCTCTGATATCTTTTGCATTACAGGGTTGGTTTGTTTTTCAATCCCAATAGTAGATGTTTGGGATGAGCCGTAATCATGACCTGGATACAAAACTAGATTATCGTCCAAATTTGCAATAGCGTCAAACAAACTGTGATAAAGTTCCTTTGAGCTTCCGCCTGGCAAATCTATACGACCACAGTTTCCTACAAACAAAGTATCACCTGAGAAAATTTTTCCATCACCTACAAGACAAATGCTATCTTTTGAATGTCCAGGTGTGTGATATACGGCAAGTTCAGAACAGCCAAATTTTATGGAATCACCATCTGAAACTGTCAAATCATTTTTGAGATGTGACGCCTTATGTTGAATAATGTTTACACTGAGTTCTTTTGCAAGTTCCTCATTTCCTCTGGTATGGTCATCATGCCAGTGAGTGTTAACGATATACTTGGGATTGAGATTTTGTTCGTTGATAATTTTAGTTAATTTTTCCAAATCCCATGATGGATCAATTATAATTACTTCTTGTGTAGATTCATCTTCAACAATATATGAAAAATTTTGCATTGGGCCCACTGATACTTGATATACCTTCATAGAACACCAATCTCTGCTTCTGGTGGAATTCCAATTTTTTCAACAAAAATTTCACCACATACATCTTTTGCTGTTGGCATACCAACCTTCATTCTATGAAATGTAACTGTCATGTCAGCTTTAACATGCGGTAAGTTTTTGTTTCCTGTATCTGGATCTACCCCAGAAGGAACGTCTACAGCTAGTTTGAACGCATTTGATTTATTGGTAAACGTAATAGCAGATGCGTGTGGCTCCCTTATTTCACCAGAAATACCAGTTCCCAATATTCCATCAACTATTAAATCAAATTTATCTAAATTATTAAGAAGCCCAAAATTTCCACCAGTAAGTAATTTTATCGAGTCCATTTTTTCTAATAGGTTCCAGTTCCATGAACACTCTTCTGATCTAATATTATCGGGCTCACCCAAAAGAAAAACAGTTACACTTGACCCATATCCTGCCAAATGGCGTGCAATTACTAAACCGTCACCACCATTATTTCCAAGTCCTGCAAAAACAAGAACATTTTTTAATTTTACATCTCCAAATTTTTCCACTAATTTTTTTGCACATGCAGCACCGGCATTTTCCATCATAAACTTTCTCAAAAATCCCATCTGGTGACCGTTTTCCTCAATCTGCATCATTTGCTTGACGGTTATGCACATGTCTAAACCAAATTAACAGAGCAATTAAGCCCTTTGGCAAACGACTTTATCCCAGTTTTTTGAAAGGTGAATATGGCATTAAAGAACGTAAAATCATCATTACGTGAAATTTCAAAGTCACTAAAAGCTTCAAATGCATCAAGGGAATTTTTGATAAAAAATACGAGAGACGTGGTTATCTTATCTAGTCATTCAATCATAGCAGCTCATAAGGGCGACCTCAAGCTTGCAAAGCAAAAAATCAAAAAAGCGGAATTGGTATTGATAAAAAACCAAAAAAAAGCAAAAGAAGGTTTTAAAAAATATCTCATCACACCGGAACAAGAATTTGTTGAGGCACATTCATTTTTGGCAATAGTAGAAAATAAGGAAATACCATCTCTAAAAGCTCTGAAAGTTTCAAAAGAATCGTATGTTTTGGGGCTTCTTGACTGTATTGGAGAGCTTAAAAGACTTGTGCTAGACAACATCAGGAAAGACCGCTTAAAGGAAGCCAATAGAATTTTTAATGTAATGGAAAATCTTTACCTTATCCTCTACCCGCTTGCAATGTATGATAAGATTGTAAAGGAAGCAAGAAGAAAATTGGATGTGAATCGTGTACTTGTAGAAGAAACAAGAGCTGTGATTACCGAAGAGATTAGAAGGAATCATTTTATCAAGGCTTTAGCAGAAAAATAAAACCAGTCAAATTTTAGAAATGCGGGCGATGGGATTTGAACCCACGAACTCCTAAGAGACTAGCCCCTCAAGCTAGCGCCTTTGGCCAGGCTGGGCGACACCCGCAAACAAATTTTCATGCAGGGTTTTTATAATCCTTGGTTGTTTTTGGAAAATATGCTTGTTCCAGTCAGATGTTTTACGTGTGGAAATGTAATTTCTGACAAATTTGAGGAGTATCAAAATAGGGTCAAGTCTGGTGAAGACCCAGCTAAAATTTTGGATTCGTTAGATATTAGCAGATACTGTTGCAGGAGAATGTTGTTAACCACTGTAGAGACAATACAACAGGTAATCCCATTTTATGAAGCGATGTATAAAAGAAATCTGGAAATTCAGTCAGAGTTAGAATAGTTTGACTAGGATTACATCGCTTAAAGGAAGGATAATCCACGACAGTAGAGGAAATAAAACTATAGAAGTAGATATTATTTCTGATGATCAATTTCTAGGTAGAACATGTGCACCGGCTGGTGCAAGTGTTGGAAAAAATGAGGCGATAAGCTTTCCAGAGGGTAAACCAGAGGAAAGTCTTCGTATTTTAAATGAAAATTCAAAAAAATTTCTTGAACTTGACCCAAATGACTTGAAAATAATAGATGATACAATAAAATCCATAGATAAAACGTCTAATTTTTCTAAGGTTGGTGGTGCATTAGCCTATGCGGTTACTATTGCTGCAATGGAATCAGCCGCAAAAGCACTTGGAAAACCTATGTTTGAATTAATTTCAGAACAAAATAGTTACAGATTTCCAATTCCATTAGGAAATCTTTTGGGTGGAGGAGCACATGCGGGTCCTGGGACTCCAGATATACAGGAAGTTCTAATTTCTGCAACTGGTGCAAAAACAATTAGAGACGCGATTGAAACAAATTTTACTATACATAAGGAATTACGTAAGGAAATAGAAAAAATAGACTCTAGTTTTACGAATGGACGGGGTGATGAAGGAGGATGGGCTCCAAAATGTGATAATGAAAAAGCCTTAGAGCTTTGTACGAGAACATGTGAAAATTTAGGGTATACTTTAGGAAAAGAGGTTTCGTTGGGGGTTGACTTTGCGTCATCAACTCAGTGGAATGAAAAAAAGCAGAAGTATATCTATGAAAGAGCTGGATTTGAAAATACGCCAGAGCAGCAAATTGAATTCACATCAAGCATAATTGAAAAATATAAGCTAAATTATGCGGAAGATGCGGTACATGAAGAAGCTTTTGATGACATGTCTAAACTTACATCAAAATTTCCTAATACTATGATCACTGGAGATGATTTAACCGTTACAAATGAGGGCAAACTAAAACAAGCAATCAGCATGGGGTCATGTAATGCTGCAATCTTAAAAGTAAATCAGGCTGGAAGCTTGTTTGATGCGTTAGAATTTGCCAAGGTGGCAAATGATAACAATATTAAATTAATTACATCTCACCGCTCTGGGGAATCCATAGATTCACATATTACTCATATAGGCATTGGAACTAATTCCAAATTGCTAAAAATTGGTATAGTGGGAGGAGAACGAGTAGCAAAATTAAATGAGCTTATCCGTCTTTCAGAGCATGATTTAATACAAGGAGTAGCACAAATTTAAAAATCACATGAGCCAAAAAACTGAACAAAACGAAGTGGAGAAAAATGTTCTGGAACGTTCTGGAATAAGAGTAGGAACGGCAATCAAGACAAAATTCATGCTACCGTTTATTACAAACACGAGTCCCGATGGTCTTTACATATTTGATATAGATATTATCATGAAAAGAATTGATACCGCTGTAACGTTTGTAAAAAAATTTGATATAAATCGAGTAATTGTCTGTTCCGGACGCTTGTATGCAAAAACACCTGTTGAAAAGTTTTGTGAAGTAACTGGCGCCAAAATGATGTTTGGCAGATTCATGCCTGGAACACTGACAAATCCATCGCTGCCATTCTATACAGAACCTCAGCTTGTAATAATTTCTGATCCTCAGGTCGATTCTCAGGCAATCACTGAAGCTACAAATGCGGGAATTCCGGTTATAGGGATTGCAAATACTGATAATGTAACGTCAAAACTAGACTTGGTTATTCCTGCTAATAATAGAGGGCGAAAGGCGCTAGCGACAGTTTACTGGATGTTAGCACATGGCATTCTTGAAGATTCTGATGCAATGACATATGAACCCGATGACTTTGAAACCAAGACTAGTGAAGTGGAAGAAGAATTATAGAGCAACACCTTAAGCCAAAATATTGAAATCAATAGCATCAGCACCGGGAAAAATAATTCTATTTGGAGAACATTTTGTTGTTCATGGAACTAAAGCAATTCTTGCTGCAATAAACAAAAGAGTAACAGTAACATCAGCGTTTACAGACAATAATACCATTAAGGTAAATTCAGAATTAGGAACACTTGAAGTACCAATTTCGTCTTTGTACGAAGAAGCCAAGGGTGAGTTTAGACCGTTTGTTTATCTAGCAAATAAAATGATTAATTCTAATCAAAATGTTAACGGATTAGAAATTACAATAGATTCTGACATTCCAGTTGGCGTAGGACTTGGATCATCATCCGCATGTTGTGTTGCTGCAGCCGGCTCAATTTTCGGATTGTTTAAGGAATGGTCATCTGAAGAGATCTTAAAGATATCAATAGAAGCTGAAAAAACAATCTTTCCTGATACGTCCGGTGCAGATTGTACTGTCTGTACTTATGGCGGAATGATTGAATATCCTAGCATTGAAAAAATTGGTAATACTTTTGATCTTAATCTTCTAATAGCAAATTCCATGATTCCACACAGCACGAAGAACAGTGTTGAGAAGGTCAATAAATTCAAAGAAAATAACGAAGAGAGGTTTTCTCAACTATGTGATCTCGAAACCAAATTAATTGATGAAGTAATTACAGCCATGAAAGATAATGATACCACTACATTTGGATTAAAAATGTCAGAGAATCAAAAATATCTTGAAGAAATTCAAGTTTCAAACGATACGTTACGTAGCATGATAGGTTCATTAAAGGAAGTCTCGTTGGGCTCAAAAATTACCGGAGCTGGGGATGGTGGATGTGTTATTGCGTTAGTTAGGGATGAAAATATGGACAAAGTACCCACACTTTTACCAAAGGATAAAGAATGTTTTTCAGCAAAAATTGATACAAAGGGAGTAGAGTGGAAGAGAGAGAAATGATTCTAATAAAATTGGGAGGCTCAATTATCACAAATAAGGGAAAGCCCCAGTCAGCGAGAAGAAAAACTATAGACAATATTCTAAAACAGATCAAGAAGATTAATGAGCCAAAGATTTTGGTTCATGGCGGTGGTTCATACGGTCATTACTGGTCTGTAAAATATGGCATGCACACAAAACCCGCAAGATACAGCTTGAAGGGACTTTCAGTCGTAAAAAACTCCATGATAGAACTGGACAAAATTATCTTAAACAGTGCCACGAAAAATAGACTAAACACATACTCTCTGCCACCGACTGATTTTATGAACGGAAACAAGCCGATTAGAAACAAGATTCAGAAGATTGGCGAAATTGCAAAGTCTGGGCTTGTCCCGGTAACATATGGAGATGTATTGTGGTATGGTCAGAAAAAATCCTACATTTTGTCCGGTGATGTGATAATGACTACAATTGGAAAAATATTGAAACCAAGACTGTCAGTTTTTGTTTTGGATGTAGATGGAGTGTACTCTAATACAAAGTCAAAAAAATTAATTTATGATTTCAAAAAGGAAAAACCTACAATCAGTAAAAACAAGATGGATGTAACTGGAGGAATGACACGAAAAATTACGGAGGCATCTAAAATGTCAAAGTCTGGTCTGAAAGTGTTTTTCGTAAACGGTAACAAACCACAAAGAATTACTGATGCTGTTTCTGGCAAAAAATTTGAAGGCACACTATTCAGGTGAGAAAATGGAAGAATATGTTATCCTAGTAGATCAAGACGACAATCCTATTGGAAAAGAAGACAAAGTAAAATGTCATTTGCCAAATGGAAAGCTTCACAGAGCATTTACTGCATTGATATTCAATGGTGATGGAAAATTACTGTTAACCAAAAGAAGTGAATGTAAAATGCTTTGGCCAAATGATTGGGATGGAACGGTTGCAAGTCATCCAAGGGAGTCTGAAACTTATGTATCATCTGCTGAACGCAGAATGCCTGAAGAGATTGGAATAGACTGCAAGATGAATTATGTTAATAAATTCGAATATCACGTTCCGTACAGGAATATTGGTTCTGAAAATGAAATTTGTGGTACATTGATTGGTATGGTAGATAGCTTTGATAATTCACGTATGATAAAAGACGAAATTTCCGAGGTTAAATGGATTAATCCAGATGAATTGAAAGATGAACTTGAGCAGAATAAGGACGTATACTGCCCATGGATGGTAATTGCACTTTATTTTCTTGCAGATTCTGACTCTGCTACGCTGGAAAAATTCAATTCCTTAATTACAAAATGGGCTTCAGATGATTTGAAACGTGTATATGAAAATGCAATTAAGCATTACATACCTGACAATAATTGGAGATTGGTAAAATGAAGAAAAGTAATTCCATTAAGAAAAATGCAGGGGTTGTAAACAAGTTCCTAAAAAAAGAGCTCAAAGGCAACCCAAAACAGCTGTATGATGCAGCCTCGCACCTAATCCTTCATGGCGGTAAGCGTCTAAGACCGTTTTTGGTCTTGAAAAGCTGCCAAATGCTTGGCGGAAGACAATCTGATGCAATGGCTGCAGCCAGTGCAGTTGAGATGATTCACAATTTTACACTGGTACATGATGACATTATGGATAATGATGAGATGAGGCATGGAGTGCCTACTACGCATAAAAAATTCGATATACCTCTAGCAATTCTTGCGGGCGATGTTTTGTATTCAAAAGCATATCATATTATTTCATCTAAATCAAAGCTTCCTTCTAATTATACAACACAACTAGTATCAAAATTATCGAAAACATGTGTTGAGATTTGTGAGGGACAAGTTGGTGACATCAAATTTGCTGAAAACAGGAGAATCCCAACTGGAAAAGAATACATCAAAATGATTGAAAAGAAAACAGCTGTGCTTTTTGAGGTTTCGTGTGCTATGGGGGCAATTTGTGCAAAAAGAAAACAAAATGATGTGAAAAACCTGTCATCATTTGGTAAGAATTTAGGAATAGTTTTTCAAATCACAGATGATCTTATTGGAATTATTGGAGACAGTAAAATTACAAAAAAACCAGTAGGAAATGACATACGCGAAGGTAAAAAGACACTTCCAATTATTTTAGCAATTAAGAAAGCAAAAGGGAAGAACAAGAAAACAATACTGCGTGTTTTTGGAAATTCTAAAGCTTCAAAACAACAAATTCGTTTGACAGTCAATGTAATTCGTTCATTGGGTGTAGAGGAAGAAGTGAGAAATATGACACTAAAATACGCACAGCTGGCTGAAAAATCACTCAGAACATATACTGGCACATCCAAGGACGAGATGATTTCATTGTTGGCTTCTGTTATTAGTAGGCGTATGTAATTTGAACGATGATTTAAAAAAAGAGATACGGAAAGCGACTCTGCAAAATGCTGTTGAGCATGATGGTAAAACAAAAGACAAAATTATTTTATCAAAAGTTTTAGGAACTGTACCAGAATTTAAAAGCAGGGTAAAAGAGATTATTCCTGAAATTACCTTAATTGTTTCTGAAATTAACAATATGTCGTTAGAACAACAAAAAACTGAGATCCAAAATGATTTTCCTGAAATTTTTAGCGTGAAAGAAAAAATAAAAGATGAAAGAGTAGGGTTTCCACCGCTGGAAGATGCCGAAAAGGGCAAGGTAAAAACTAGATTTACGCCTGCACCAAATGGCTATCCTCACATTGGTCATGCAAAGGCAGCCATTATCAGTGAAGAGTATGCCAAAATGTATGATGGAAAATGTATTCTAAGACATGACGACACCAATCCAGAGGATACAAGATTAGAGTATATTGCCGCTTTCAAAGTAGGACTGGAATGGCTTGGAATAAAGTATGATGAAGAAAAAAATACATCAGACAACATGGAATTACATTATGATAAATGCTCCGAGATGATTGGAAAAAATCATGCCTATGTTTGTACATGTAAGCGTGATAACATAAGCAAAAACAGGAAAGAAATGGTTTCCTGCAAATGCAGTATGGGAGATGTTAAACAAAACGAAGAGAGGTGGGGAAAAATGTTCAACAAATACAAACCTGGAGAGGCAATTGTTAGGTTCCGAGGAGATATGGAATCTAAGAATACCGTAATGCGAGATCCAGTACTCTTTAGAATAGTTGATGCAAGACACCCACTTTTGCTTGACAAATACAGGGTTTGGCCGAGTTATGACTTTGCAGTTGCAATTGAAGATAGTATGGACGGAATAACTCATGCGTTTAGGAGCAAAGAGTATGAATTGAGAAACGAACTGTACTATGCAATATTAGATGCGCTAGACATGAGAAAGCCCAAGATGCTGGAATTTTCAAGATTAGAATTCAAAGGCATGCCAGTTTCAAAAAGAATCATCAGACCATTGATGGAGAAAGGTAAAGTCTCATCACTTGATGATCCAAGATTGCCAACACTAGCGGCTCTGCTGCGGCGTGGTATAACACCTGAAGCAATTAGAAAATTTACAGCATCACTAGGATTTACAAAGGCTGATACTTTGGCACCTTTTGATTCACTTGAGGCATTTAATCGAACAATTATTGACAAAAGATGCATCAGGTTATTCATGGTGAAGGAACCTAAAATATTGACAATCAACAATCTACCTAATTCTGTTATAGAATTACCTAATCATCCATCTAATGATTTAGGAACTAGACAGGTTAAGATAGAAAATGGTGTTTTATTATCATCTGAAGATGTTAAGGAACTAGGGGTTGGAAGCCAACTACGTTTAATGGGACTAGGCAACGTAAAAATCACATCTATCAAGTCAGAAATTACTGGAGAATTTACCGATGATGATCATAACGTAAATTTCAGGAAAGTTCAATGGGTTTCTCAAAAAACTGCTCACAAATTAAAAATTCTCATACCCCATCAGCTGTTTATAGATGATGAATTTAATGAAGGAAGTCTCGAAGAAATTCATGCCTATACGGAGCCTCACTATTTGGAATTAAAGGAAGGAACGGAAATACAGTTTGTTAGGTTTGGATACTGCCGTAAAGATTCAATCAATCAAGCGATTTTCACGCACAAGTGATCGAACATGAAAATTGCAAGATTGATACGAGATGGAAAGGAAACCTATGGACTGATTAAAGATGATCGTGTTGCAACAAAAGATGATATAACATATCAAACAGGAATACCCATTCCATTTAACATTAGGGATTTTCTTTTTGAAGGATGGTATGATGAAGTTAAAGACAAAATATCTGACATCTCTTTCAAGGCTCAACTTGAAAAATTTAGATTACTTGCTCCAATACCGGATCCGCCAAAAATAATCTGTCTTACTTTCAATTACCCAGCTCATGCAAAAGAACAGAATCTTGTTTCCCCCAACGAGCCTGTCATATTTATCAAACCACGAACTACACTATGTGGAACAGACTCTGATATAATATGCCCCGATTTTATAAAACAATTAGATTATGAGATTGAACTTGCCGTTATAATCGGTAAGACTTGCAAAAATGTAGATGAATCTGGATCAAAGGACTATATTTTTGGATACATGGTTTTCAACGATGTTTCTGCAAGAGATATTCAAATGCGGGATAAACAATTCACACGTGGAAAATCATTTGACACATTTGCTCCATGTGGTCCTTGGATAACAAGTGCGGACGAGATTATGGATCCGCAAGATCTACGGTTGGTCACAAAGATAAATGGACAAAACAGACAGGATTCATCTACAAAAAATATGTTCATAAAAATACCATCCATAATATCAAAACTTAGTAATATAATGACTTTAGAAAAAGGAGACATTATTGTAACTGGGACGCCAGATGGGGTGGCGATGAACAATCCAAATACTCCATTTCTTAAAAATGGAGATAAAATAGAGATGGAAATAGAAAAACTAGGTAGAATTCAAAATACAGTCAAGTTTTTTGATCAGAACTAATTTAAAATTATTAAATTAAATATTATCATGGGAAGATTTTTTGTGTGTAGAACGACCGAAATTATTCCGGGTCAGATGAAAAAAGTTTCAGCTGGTGAAAATGAAATTCTTGTAACAAATATTGATGGAAATTACTTTGCGATTGATGATACATGTACTCATGCGGGTGCTACTCTTTCAGAAGGCAAACTTGAGGATTCAACAATAACTTGTGATTGGCATGGAGCCAAGTTTGACTGTAAAAATGGCAAATTAATAAAATTCCCGGGAGAAATTAATGATTTGATATCATACAAAGTAATAGTTGAATCTGATGATGTATTTGTAGAGACGTAACTTAAAATTAAGATATGAAGGTATGAAGTGAGAAAATGGCAACAAAAGAAGAAAATCTAGGATTTCTTAACGATTCTTTATCAAAGATGAACCAAATTGCTACTAACCCTTCTACTCCTAGAAACATTAGAAAAAGCATTACGGATTTGATTGAGGGACTAAAAGATGGGGAATATTCTATGTCTGTTCGTGCGGCAAATACAATTAGTTTACTAGACGATGTAACCCAGGATCCTAACCTACCATCTTATGTTCGGACATCTTTATGGCAGGTTGTATCAACATTAGAGAGCATAAGAGAATAAATTCTTAAAATGTTTACAATTATCTGTGAAAATCGAAGAATATCTAAAATTACTGCCAAATAATATTATTTCTGGTGAAGATGTTCAATTATCTGAATACTCTTACAATAAGATCTTTGAATTTTTAAACCTAAATGAAAAAGATGTTTTTTATCACCTAGGGTGCGGCAGTGGTGAGGGAATTGCAATAGCATTAGAGAAGTTTAACGTAAAGAAAGCAGTTGGTATAGATAACAATCAAGAAAAGATACGACGTGCAAAAAAGCTTGTAAAAGAAAGGAAGATAAAAAATGCGGAGTTTTTATGTAAAAATGTTCTAGATGCAAAGATAGACGATGCTACTGCTATTCTGTTTTGGTTTACTGATAAAGAAATAATTGAAGGCATGAAAAAAAGATTTGGAGATTTACAAGACGGTTCTATCATAGCTACAATTTGGGGTCCGTTACCAGGATGTCTACCCGATAAAGTTGATTTCCCATATATCATTAGTAAAGTTCCTTTCAAATCGGCAGAACTAAAAGAACAGCTTCTAGCAATTTTTGGTACAAAATGTATAGATTTTGTTTCCGCTTGGGAATATGCAGAAAGATATACAAAAGCGATTGCTTCGGAGAACCCAGAAAATGATAGATTCTTAACCATTTTACAATCATTGATAATTTGGATTAATGCAAAAAATCTTGGCATCGCATGTGGAGATGAAATTCCAACTCCAATCAAGAACTACATGGAAATATTAAAGAAATTCTTTGGTATTGAAATTGAACATTTGATTAAATGACATCAACCTTTAATTTTGCAAGCAATTTAATTTGATTATGGAAGAACGAATAAACCTTAACGTTTCTGCCACAAATTATGAACAAACAAGTAAGGAAATTAGCACCGTTCTAACAATGCTTGAAGAAATGGTGCATGAAGAAGAGTGTTTTGTTATATCAGATTCGGAATTTGCATTTGGATGGCATTTTTTTGTTGTTTCAGTTAATAGAATA
>LUMW01000495.1_pt1 | contig 17641 bp, 15 predicted proteins | sample 729761 | NCBI WGS metagenome assembly LUMW01 (sample SAMN03860302, study PRJNA289734) | marine metagenome | biome: seawater column; feature: ocean; material: water; isolation source: Red Sea water column Station 192 - depth 500m | place: Saudi Arabia: Red Sea | collected 2011-10-15 | depth 500 m
GACCCATGCCGGTCCCGAAATCGGCGTCGCCTCCACCAAGGCGTTCACCTGCCAGCTCGCCGTGCTGGCCGCTCTGGCCGCACACATGGCCGTGAAAAAGGGGCTGATGGACCGCGCCGAGGAAGAGGATGTGGTCGCCCACCTGCTCGAAGCGCCGGCCTGCCTCAATGCCGCGCTCGATCACGACGACGATATCGCCGCGATGGCGCATCTGATCGCCCCGGCGCGCGACGTGCTGTATCTGGGGCGCGGACCGGATTATCCACTCGCGCTCGAAGGGGCGCTCAAGCTGAAGGAAATCAGCTATATCCACGCCGAAGGTTATGCCGCTGGCGAAATGAAGCACGGCCCGATCGCCCTGATCGACGAAAAAGTGCCCGTGATCGTGATCGCGCCGTCCGGCCCCCTGTTCGAAAAGACCATTTCGAACATGGAGGAAGTCCGCGCTCGCGGGGGACAGATCGTGCTGATCTCGGATGCGAAAGGGCTGGAGGATGCAGGCGAGGGATGCCTGGCGACGATCGAAATGCCGCGCGTCCATCCGCTGATCGCGCCGCTCGTCTACGCCGTCCCGGTTCAGCTGCTCGCCTATCATGTGGCCTGCGTCAAAGGCACCGACGTCGATCAGCCGCGCAATCTGGCGAAATCCGTCACGGTCGAATGAGGATTTTCGATGGGTAGGGATCGGCATATCGCCGGTTCCTGCCGATGCCGGGAAAGCCCTGGTTTACTTCGAAATAACCTTTTTCCGGCTATTGCGCCGGCGTGAGCGAAATGAAAGATCCAGACACGGAACCGGACCGCCTGAGCGTTGCTGCGGTGATCGGGCTCTCGCAGTCCGGCGCGGATGACTGGTCGGCGGTGCAAGGGGCCCGATACGCCCTTCTGTCGAAACGGATTTTCGCACGGCAGGTCTTGCATCTGGCGGGGATGGTGCTGGTCATCAGCCAGTTGCACAGCAGCGTTTCCTGGGCGGTCCTCGGCGCGTGGGCGGCGGCGCTTTTTGGCGTCATCGCTTATGGAACGGTACTCGATCGCCAGCTTTCCGATGCCGACAAACGGGTCTTCACCCGCAGCGAATACTGGCGGCATACCGCTCTCCTGGCGCTGAAAGGCATCGTATGGGCCAGTATGATCGCGTATCTGGCGGTCAGGGGCGACGTTCTCGGAGCCATGATCGTCTGGGGCGTGACGGCTATGCTGGTCGTGACCTCCTCGGCCAGCCGGTTCAGCGCTCCGCTCGGCGCGATCGCGTTCTGTTGCGCGATCGGTCTGATTTCTACGATCGCTTTCGCATTCGTCGGCGCCCTGGTTCCGGCCGCATTGGCTTTCCTCACCGCTTTGCTCGGGGCAGGTGCCTCAATCGAGACAGCCTGGATTTCGATGAGTGCCCAGGTCGCTCAGTCCGGTATGGACGAGAAGAGCAAGGTCGTATCCTTCCTGCTGCGCGAATATGAAGATTCCGACGCGGATTGGCTCTTCGAGCTCGATCCCGCGCGGCGGCTGCGATCGGTGACGCCGCGCCTCGCTTTCGCTCTCTCGCGCGAGCTCGACGAGATCGAGGGCGTATCCTTCATTCAGCTGATTGCTGGCGAAGCCTGGGAAACGGGAGATTTTCCGCCCAGCCTCCACGTCCTTGCCGACAAGCTGAAGCGGCGCGAAAGTTTTTCCGATCTTGTGGTCGAAGTCTCGATTGCGGGCAAACGGCGTTGGTGGGAACTGTCGGGCACGGCGATCACTGCAGCGGATGGGAGCTATGCGGGCTTCCGCGGCGTAGGATCCGACGTGACGGAACAGCAGGAATCCTCGGCCAAGATCGCCTATCTCGCGCGCTACGATACGCTCACGGCACTTCCGAACCGCCTGATGCTCAACGAAAGCCTGGGGGCGGCTCTGCGGTATTCCGAGAAATGGCGCACGCGCTGCGCGTTTCTGATGATCGATCTGGACCGGTTCAAGGCGGTCAACGATTCGCTCGGCCACCTGATCGGGGACCGGATGCTGGCGGAAGTCGCCAAGCGCCTGAATTCGCTGATGGGCGAAAACGAAATGTGCGGCCGGCTGGGCGGTGACGAATTCGCCGTCGTGATCCGCGACGCCGGGGACCGCGCCTATGTCGAGAAGGTCGCGCGTTCGATCATCGAACATCTGTCCGAACCCTATCAGATCGATCATCATGTCCTGTATGTCGGGGCCAGCATCGGGGCCGCGTTCGGTCCGCGCGACGGACGCACCGTCGAAGAACTGATGCGCAACGCCGATCTTTCGCTCTATCGCGTCAAGGACGAGGGCGGCGGGCAGTATCATGAATACGAACCATCGCTTCACGCCACGGCCGAGGAGCGGCGCCAGCTCGAACTTTCGCTGCGTTCGGCTCTGGCCAACAACGAATTGTATCTGAACTATCAGCCGGTCGTGAACGCGCGTAGCGAAAATCTCGTCAGTTTCGAAGCGCTCGTGCGCTGGAACAGTGCAGAGCATGGCTTCGTCAGCCCGGCCAAATTCATCCCGCTGGCCGAGGATACGCGCCTGATCGTGCCGATCGGCCAATGGGTGATGCAGCAGGCCTGCATCGAAGCGGCGAACTGGCCGGAATACGTCAAGATAAACGTCAACGTCTCACCCGAGCAATTGCTGGAGCCCGATTTCGCCACCACGGTCGTCCAGGCCCTTTCGCGCAGCGGCCTGACACCGAACCGGCTCGAAATAGAAGTGACCGAAAGCATCTTCCTGCGCGATGCCGATGTCGCGCGGCGCGCGCTGGAACAGGTGATGGCGCTGGGCTGTTCGGTGGCGCTCGACGATTTCGGCACCGGCTATTCTTCGCTCGGCTATCTGCGCAAGCTCAGATTCTCGACCATCAAGATCGACCGCACTTTCGTCCAAGGTGCTTCGCAGAACAGCGCGGAAAGCCTGGCGATCATCAATGCAGTCGTGGCCATGGCGGGCAGCCTCGGCATGACGACGACGGCGGAAGGCGTGGAGACGGCCGAGGAAGCGGCGATGATCCGCGACATGGGCTGCACCAAGATCCAGGGCTATCATTTCGGCAGGCCGATGCCGTCCGAAGATGCTCGCGCGGTGTTCTCGCGTGCGGAAGCGATCCGCTCCGCCTGAGCAGCCTCAGGCTTCGGCGAGCGCTTTCACGGCGCTTTCAAACAGAACTAGCCCGTCTGTTCCGCCATGCGCCGGATCGACCGCGCGTTCGGGATGGGGCATCATGCCGAGCACATTGCCACTTTCATTGAGGATACCCGCGATCGCGCGCTGCGATCCGTTGTAGTTTTCCCCATAGCGGAACGCGACGCGGCCTTCGCCTTCCAGGCGATCCAGAGTGTCCGCGTCGGCAAAATAATTCCCGTCGTGATGGGCCACCGGGATGCGGATCGACGCGCCCTGTTCGTAGCCGCGCGTGAAGACCGATTCGGTGTTGTCGACCGTCAGATCGGCGGTGCGGCAGATAAAGGTCTGCCCGGCATTGCGCATCAGCGCTCCCGGCAACAGGCCCGCTTCCGCGATCACCTGGAAACCGTTGCACACGCCCAGCACCGGCACGCCGCGCTCCGCCTCGCGCTTGACCGCGCGCATGATCGGGCTGTTCGCGGCCATCGCGCCGCTGCGCAGATAATCGCCATAAGAAAAACCGCCGGGCAGGGCGATGAAATCCAGCCGCTCTGGCAGGTCGCTATCGCCATGCCACACGCGCAGCGCAGGCGTGCCGCTCGCGCGTTCGAGCGCGACCGCCATGTCGCGGTCGCAATTGGAACCGGGGAAGGTGACGACCGCCGCGCGCCAGCTCATCAGCCGAGCCTTTCGATGCGATAATTCTCGATCACGGTGTTGGCGAGCAGCTGTTCGCACATCTTCTCGAGCGCTTCGTCGCTGGTCGAATCGGCGACGTCGAGTTCCACCGTGCGCCCGATGCGCACATCATCGACACCTTCGAAGCCCATGCCTTCCAGCGCGTGGTGGACGGCGCGGCCCTGCGGGTCGAGCACGCCGGGTTTCAGACTGACGAGAATGCGGACTTTCATCGGGAGGACCTGCCTTTCGTGGGGTCTGGCCGTATGGTCGGGATCGAGCGCGCCTATGCCGCCCTGCGCGGACAAGAGCAAGGCGTCAGGATGCGGGCGCGTCCGGCAAGACCTCGATCACGACGGCCCGCGCCGGATCGAGATAGCGCGCGGCGAGCGCCTGAAGCTCGGCAGCGGTGATCGCCTCCTGTCGCTCGGGCGCCATCAGCATACGCTCGCGCTGATCCTCCTCGCTCTGGGCGCGCGCGGTGAATGCCATCCAGCCGCCATTTGTCTTGAAGCGATTGGCGAGCCCTTCGAGCAGGGGGCGGCGCGCGCGTTCGAGCGTGTCTTCGTCCGGCCCTTCGGCAATGATCCGCTCGATCGTCGCGACCATGGCCGCGCGCGCTTCGGCGATTTGCGCCACGTCGACCTCGGCACCGATTCCGAAAGTACCGTACCCGGTATAGGCGTCGGACTGGCTGCTGGCGGACAGCGCGGAATAGGTCTGGCCCAGTTCCTCGCGCAATGTCTCGGTCAGGGCCAGATCGACCACTCGCGCCAGCAGGGTGAGACGGCTCGACAGCTCCCAGTCGCTTTGATCGGCGGTCGGCCAGTAGAAGCGGAGCAGCGCCTGATCCGGCTCGCCGCCATGAGTGAGAGTGAAAGTCTCGCGCCGGTCGGTGAAGCTGCGCTGGCGCTGTCCCTGATCGTAGGGGCGGAATTGCGCCTCGCGCTGCGGCAAGGCGCCGAAGGTCCGCGCCACCAGACGGATCGCTTCCTCCTCGTCGAAATCGCCGACCATCGCGATTTCGAGCGCGCCGTTTTCGAGCCGGTCCGCGATCGCTTCGCGCAAGACTTCGTAATCGAGCGCGCGATAGGCCTCGATCGGCTGGCGGGTGAAGCGCGGATCGCTGTCCGACAGGATCGGGCCGAGCCCTTCGGACAGGGCCGATTGCGGCGTGCGCCCCAGCTGCGCGAAGAAATCGTCCAGCGACCGTTTCCACGGCCCCAATCCTTCGGCGCGATAGCCCGGATCGGTGAGGTAGGCGGCCATCAGCTGCAATTGCAGCTCCAGATCGCCGGGCGTGGTCGTGGCGTTGCTCACGAAGACTTCATCGCCCGCGCCGAACGAGGCCCCGACCGAACGCCCGGCAAGGATCGACTGCAATTCGTCCCGGCTAAGATTGAGCATCGTCCCGTTGGCAAAACGCAGCGTGCGGATACCGAGATCGGCGATCCGTTCATCCTCCACGATTGTGCCCGGCGGGCCGAAATCGGTGTAGGCGAATTGGCCGACATCGCCCTCAGCCGGCGCGGACACGGGCTTTTGGAGAGCGGCATCGACTGCTGCGCGCACCGCGCCAAGCCCGCCTTCCGGCGCGACCCGGCCCGAAAAGCGGATCAGGGGATCGTCGAGAGCAATCGCATCGGCGCGCATCGCGGCTAGGACAGCTGCGGGCGTGATCTCCGATTCGTAGCGCTCGTACAGCGCGTAGTCTTGCGCGGGACCGGTCTTCCAGCATGCGGCGATATTCCTCGATCACCGTTGAAATCGCGCGCGGCCATCGCCCTTCCTCGCTTGCCGCCATGAGCTGCGTGCTGCGAGCCGCTTCGAAGAAATTCGACGTGGCTGCCGAAACACCGCGAAAGGGCGGGTCTTCGCTTCGTTGCAGCCGTTGGAGACGACGGCCCAATATGCGGTTGCCGACCGCGCGCAAAAGTGTGTCGCGCCGATTCGTTTCGGTGTCGGGGCGGTCAATCCATACGCCGGTGCGCCCGATCGTGACCTGCTCTGTCAGCGCCGGGTCGAGATAGATGGCCTCGCGCCCGCGATCCGCGCTCTCCACTGGCCCGGCGGAAGGCTGGTCGGGCGATGATGCCGCCTGCCAATCGGCGAAGTGGTCCGTGATGGCGGCCTCGACCAGATCGGGGTCGAAATCACCGACAACCACCAGCACCGTGTCGCTCGGTACGTATTCGCGTTCCCAGAAGGCGCGCAGGCCTGCAGCGTCTGCGGCCGCGAGCGTCTCTTCTGTTCCGATCGGGATGCGCCGTGCAGCGCGCGAGCCGGGATAGAAGAATTCGAGCGAATCGATAGAATTGCGCAGCGCATAGGTGTTGCGCGTGCGGCGCTCTGCCAGGATCACCCCGCGTTCGCGCGCCACCGCTTCCTCGTCGAAGGTCAGTTCGCCCGCCGTTTCGCGCATCAGCATCAGCGCGGTGTCGAGCAGTTCGGGATCGGCGCGTGGCAGGTCCAATTTATACTGCGTGCGCTCCATTCCGGTCGACGCGTTCGTGTCCGCTCCGAAGGCGAGGCCCAGTCTTTCGAGCAGTTTGACCATCTCGCCCTCGGGCACATTGGTCGATCCGTTGAACGCCATATGTTCGACGAAATGCGCGAAGCCGAGCTCTTCCTCGCGCTCGTCCAGCGATCCGGCGGCGATCTCCATGCGGACCAGCGCCGTATTTTCGGGCCGGTCGTTGCGGCGGATTATGTAGCGAAGGCCATTGTCGAGCTTCCCGAAGCGCCAGGCGGCTTCGGGCGCGAATTCGCTATCGGCAAGATCCCACAGCGCCGGATCCCAACTGGCGGCAGGCTCTGCCACCTCCGCAAGGCCATTCTCCCCCGCAGCATCCTGTGCGGCCAAGGGTGAGGACAGCAGGATGATAGGAAGCACGGCGCGACGCAGGATAGGCATGCCCCGTGGTAACCGTATCCCGCCGATCTGTCGAAGGGTCAGCCCTTTTTCTTGGGCTTCCCGCTCCGCAGGCGGCCGCGATGGGCGGAAAGGTCGAACACTTCGCCCGGGCCGCTATCCTCTTCCTTCAACAGGCCGAGGCGGCGTGCGACCTCGCGATAGGCCTCTTCCTCGCCGCCCAGATCGCGGCGGAAGCGGTCCTTGTCGAGCTTTTCGCCGGTGTTGATGTCCCACAACCGGCAGCCATCGGGCGAAATCTCGTCGGCCAGGATGATCCGGCTGTAATCCTGATCCCACAAGCGTCCGAATTCGAGCTTGAAATCGACCAGCCGGATATCGATCGCGGCGAACATGCCGCACAGGAAATCGTTGATGCGGATCGCCATGCTGGAGATGTCCTGCATCTCCTCGTTCGAGGCCCAGTTGAAGCAGGCGATATGCTCTTCCGCGATCAGCGGATCGCCCAGCGCATCGTCCTTGAAATAATATTCGATCAGCGTGTGGGGCAGGGGCTCGCCCTCTTCCAGGCCCAGACGCTTGCAGATCGATCCGGCTGCGACGTTACGGACCACGACTTCGATCGGCACGATCTCGACCTGGCGCACCAATTGTTCGCGCATGTTGAGGCGGCGGATGAAATGGGTGGGCACGCCGATATGGGACAGGCGCGTGAAGACGTATTCGCTCACCCGGTTGTTGATCACGCCCTTGCCGTTGATCGTGCCCTTCTTCTCGGCGTTGAAGGCGGTGGCATCATCCTTGAAATACTGGATGATCGTGCCAGGCTCGGGCCCTTCGTAGAGGATCTTGGCCTTGCCTTCGTAGATCTGGCGGCGACGTGCCATATTGGGAAACCCCCGGAAGCCGAATAGAAGACGCCCCGGCGCGGTGGAATCGCGTGCCGGGGCAAGAGCGGGTTGCCTTACATCAGCCGGCAGGTGGAGGCAATCAATGCCCGCGCACAGTTGGGCTTCCGTCCGTCTCTTCCACCGCTTCGGCTCGCTGGCCCTTGAGATGCTCGATCAGCCGACCGAGCGTCGCGCGCTGGACGAGCACGCTGAAGAGCACCGCGCCGAAGGTGGCGGCAAGGACGAGATCGCGCACCGGCCCGGCGGGCAGCGACAGGGCGAGCGCGATCGAGATGCCGCCGCGCAGGCCGCCCCACCACAGCACCCGCGCCGCACCCTGTTGCTGAAGGCGGGCAGCGGGGATGAGCTTGGTCGAGCTGGCGACCGCCACGGCCCGTGCCGCCAGCGTCAGGGGAATGGCGACGATCGCCATGATGACCTCGTTGGAGGCCCGCGACGGCCATCGCCAGCGGGCCCGAGATATGGAGCGCGCTGCACAGCGCATAGCCGCCCATCACCACGGCGAGGGTGATCAGCACCTCGATCGCATATTCGTCCATCCCTGCGAGTGCACGATAGCCGACATAGCCTGCCGCGAGGCCGACCAGAACGCCGCCGCCCGCCTCGATCGCGAACAGGCGTGCGCCTTCCGAAAGGGAGAAGTCCGCGCCCGTAACCGCCGCGCCGAGCAGGATGGTGAAGACGACGATGCCGACCCCGTCGTTGAACAGGCTCTCGCCCGCCACCGCGCTCTGGAGCGAGAGGGGGACGTTTTCTTCCTTCAGCACGCCGAGCACGGAAACCGGATCGGTCGGTGCGATCAGTGCGCCGAAGACGAAATACCAGATCGGTGCGATCGAAAGGCCGAGCAGCAGCCCGACGCCCCATACGGCAAGGCCGACCAGCACGGTCGATACGATCACGCCGACAGTGGAGAGCAGCAGCACCGGCAGCCAGGCGCTGCGTAAGCGTTCGAGATCGACATGCAATGCGCCTGCAAACAGCAGGAAGCTGAGCATGCCCTGCAAAAGCGTATCGGTGAAATTCAACTGCTGGAGCAGGCGGGCCACCGTGTCGTCCAGCGTGATGCCGGGGATGACGGTGTTCGCCACCATCAGCCCGATTGCGCCCAGCGCGCCCATCACGGTCAGGCCGATGACGTGCGGCAGCTTCAGAAAGTGATGATTGAACCAGCCCAGCAGGGCCGAGGCGACCACCAGGATCGCCGCCATGTCGAAGGCGGAAAGCGATGCGGAGGCAGTCTCATGCATGCGATCCGCCTTACGAGCGATGGCGGCGAAGGGTAATCCTTTTTACGCGCCCAGCTTGGCGGCCGTCTGCGCCACGCGCTTGCCGAGATAGCGGGCACCGGCAAGATCGGTCTCGGAAGGCTGGCGCGAACCGTCGCCCCCGGCGATGGTGGTGGCGCCGTAGGGCGCGCCGCCTTTTACCTCGTCCGTGCCCATCTGATCCTGAAAGCCATAGTCGAGCCCCACCACGGTCATGCCCATGTGGAGCAGATTGTTGAGGATCGACCACAGCGTCGTCTCCTGCCCGCCATGCTGGCTGGCTGTGGAGGTGAAGGCAGCCCCGACCTTGCCGATCAGCGCGCCCTTTTGCCACAGGCCGCCGGTCTGGTCCCAGAACGCGGCCATCTGGCTGGTCATCCGGCCATAGCGCGTGGGCGAACCGACGACGATGCCGTCATACTCGGCCAGCTCGTCCGGCCCGCCGATGCAGGTATGGCCTTCCATCTGCTGGAAGCCGGCGCTTTCCACCACCTCCTGCGGCGCGGTTTCGGCGACGTGGCGGATAACCGCCTCCGCACCGCCTTCGCGAATGCCTTCGGCCACCGCCTCCGCCATTTTCGCTGTGTGGCCGTAGGAGGAATAATAGAGCACCAGAATCTTGGTCATGGATCGGTCGTCCTGTCTGTTGGAGAAGGGAGGTTCGTCCGATCAACCAATCGGCGGCCACCTTGGTTTCCACAAAGCTGCATGGTTCGTTCATCGCGATTGCGATGCCGAATTACGGTGGGCGACCTGATCGGGAAAATGGTGCCTCGGGGCGGATTCGAACCACCGACACCACGATTTTCAATCGTGTGCTCTACCAACTGAGCTACCGAGGCTTGCACTCTTGCGGCGGCCCTCGAAAGGAACCGGCGAGCGGTTGGAGCGCCGCCCTATGGCGAAGCCATGAGAGCTTGGCAAGGGGTTTTCGGCGCGCGATTCAGTCGTCTTGCCCGCCGGTCACCTCGGCGGCGATTTCTTCCGGCAGGGCAGGGCGCCCCGGCACGGCATAGCCATCGCCGAACCAGCGTGCCAGATCGCGGTCGCGGCAGCGTTCGGAGCAGAAGGGCGCGTGTTCGGACGTCCTGGGCTTGCGGCAGATGGGGCAGGGTTTGGCGGCGTTAGTCATGCGGTACGATCTGGGCGGCGGCAGCCTCGAGCGCAAGTGCGGGTTCGATCGCCAACCGTGTCGGTCGCCCGGTGCGGCGCTCCAGTTCGGCCAGCCATTCCGGGCGCAGCTTCGCCTTCAAGGCCGGATGGACCGTCAGCAGCGTGATGCCCGGCCCCTCGACCCGCTCGGCCCGGCGCAATGCCAGACGTGCCGCTGCACCTGTCCGCCCGCGCTGGATGCGTTGCAGCAGCGAAGGTCGCGCAAATCGAGCGACCAATTGGACGAAACCGAACCCGTTCATCGCGGTGCGCTCGTGCGCCCAGCCGGAAAGTGCCCGGTCGAGCGCATCGTCCGCGGCCTTGCGATCGGCTTTCGCGGCGAGGGTCGGGAAATCGACCCCGATCGATCCCCCCATGTCGAAGCGTCTTAACGCGGTGCCGATGGCCGGAACCGCTGAGAGCGCGAGAGAGCGCGGATCGCCCGCGCCATCGACGTCGATCAGCGTCATGGCGCTGGTGTCGAAGAAAGCGAGCTCGCCGTCGTCGAACGCGGTCGCCCCCTGCCAGGCTTCGAGCCAAAGATCCTCCCACGCGCTCCCGTCGAAGCCGCGCACGGATCGGGCCTCGAACCCTTCGCCGCGCAATTGCTCGACCAGTCCCGGGGCTGGGCGGGGCGGGGATTCACTCGGGCGCGCATGGGCGAGCTTCGTCCGGTCGCGCTCTCGCAGCGCTTCACGGGTTATTTCGACACGGATCGGCGCGCCTTCCTGTGCGGCGCGTGGCAGGCGATCGACCAGCGCGTCTTCGCCGTTCGAAAAGCGCACCGTCCCCCGTCTGCTGCCCTGATGGCGCGAAGCGAGCACGGCATCCTCGACCTGGCCAGCCGCCAGCCGACCCGGCCACAACAGCCGTGCCGCAACGATCTCGCCCTTGTCGATAAGAACCGCGCGTTCTTCGCCGATTCCCTCTTCGACCAGCCACTCAGCCAAGCCGGAATCCCGCCGATTTGAGAAGGGCGCGCGTTTCGTAAAGCGGCAGGCCGACGACGCCCGAATGGCTGCCCTGCAACCAAGAGACGAGCCCTTCCGCCGCGCCCTGAATGGCGTAACCCCCGGCTTTCCCGTCCCATTCCCCGCTTGCGAGATAGGCGGCAATCTCCTCTTCGGAGAGGCGCTTGAACTTGACTGCCGTCTCGCTCAACCGTTCGCGGATCGTGCCGTCCGGCGCGCGCAGGGCGATGGCGGATAGGACCGTGTGGCGCCGACCGGAAAGGAGTTCGAGGCAGCGCCGCGCGGTCGCCTCGTCTTCGGCCTTGGGCAGGATGCGGCGCCCGGCGGCGACCACCGTGTCGCCTGCAAGGACATGGGCGTCTTCGCTCGCAGCGGCCTCGGCCTTTTCGCGTGCCATGCGTTTGGCATAGTCGCGCGGAAGCTCCGCCTTGGCAGGCGTTTCGTCGATATCGGCGGGAGCGATCGCATCCGGCGTCACGCCCAGCCGCGCGAGCAATTCGCGGCGGCGCGGGCTGGCGGAAGCGAGAATCAGGCGCGGCGCGCTCATCGAACGAGCCTCCGACTGTGTCGACTTATTGCGGGCCCGGACCGCCACGGCCCGGCATGAAGCGATAAGTGATGCGCGCCTTGGTGAGGTCGTACGGCGTCAATTCGCACAGCACTTCGTCACCCACCAGCACGCGAATGCGGTTCTTGCGCATCTTGCCGGCGGTGTGGCCGAGCACTTCGTGACCGTTTTCGAGCTCTACCCGGAACATCGCGTTCGGGAGCAACTCTACAACCCGGCCGCGCATTTCGAGGAGTTCTTCTTTGGCCATGTGTATCCTTGTCTCGGGAAATATCTCGGGCAAAGCCGAATGGGTCGTATGCGCCGGGCACGCTTGCCCGGCTGGGCGCGCGCTTTAGCCGCGCGCGGGATAAAAGGGAAGAGGGTCGGCGCAAGTCCGACCAAGTGTCGATATGGTTCGACCGGCGTCGAGTGCAAGCTGTTTTCGTTATGGTCGGTTCACGCCGCATGCTGCAACAGGCGTGGGCGCCGGGGGGCGGACAGATTTTTATCGAAGGCTCGTTCATTGCACTTCACGACACATGGTTCGATCCTGGCTCTGGTTGTCGCGTCGCTCGCAGCCACCGCGCCGCAGCCCGTGATGGCGCAGGACACGGCTCCGTCTCAGGACGAGGAACCTGCCGGGGCGCAGGATGAACCGCAGGCCGAACCGGTAGTCGACGCGGCGAACACCATCGTCGTCACCGGCACGCGGCTGCGCGGACAGCTCGACGTGGATCAGCCACCGATCGCGGAATTCAGCGAGGAAGATATCGCCGCTTTCGGGGCGGGCTCCATCGCCGACGTGCTGGAAGCGATCGCGCCCGCGACCGAGAGCGGCGCGCGCGGCGGGCGCGGAGGCGGGCGGCCGGTGTTTCTCATCAACGGCATCCGGGTGTCGAGCTTTCGCGAGTTTTCGAACTATCCCCCCGAAGCGATTCAGAAGGTCGAGGTCTTCCCCGAGGAAGTCGCCCAGCGCTTTGGCTATTCTGCGGATCAGCGCGTCGTGAACATTATCCTCAAGCCCAATTTCAAGTCCGTGACGGCGGAGGTCGAATACGCCCAGCCGACACGCGGCGGGTTCTCCCGTAACGAGCAGGAAGCGACTTTTCTGCGCATCGGCGAGAAGGGGCGGCTCAATTTCAATGTCGAATTCGAGGACACCACCCTCCTGACCGAAGGCGAGCGCGGCCTGACGATCGAGGGGCGCGAGGACGAGGCCTTCTTCCGCAGTCTGATCGCCGACAGCATGAGCGCAGAGGCGACGGCGAATTACGTCCGCGCCTTCATGGACAGCGGCGCTTCTTTGAGCCTCAATGGCGCTTTCAATCACAGCGAAAGTCTGAGCCTTTCAGGTCTCGTGCCGGGGACTGATACTCCGATCGAGCGCCGCAGCGATACGGACACCGCATCCTTCGGCAGCACGCTGAGCGGCGTTCTGGGCGATTGGCGATCGACTTTCACGGCGGACGCGGTGGTGGCGGACGGGCAGACCGAAATCGACCGACGCGACGGGACGGGCTTCGATGTGGCGGACAGCCGCACCTGGTCCTTCGTCAACAAGGCCACTTTCATCGGCAATCCGCTGGAACTGCCTGCGGGCGAGGTGACGACGACGCTGGATCTCGGCTTCGACTGGAGACGCATCGAGAGCAGCGACACCCGCGCCGACAGCGACCTCGAACTGACGCGGCGGCGTTTGAACGGCGGCGTGAACCTGTCGGTCCCCATCGCCGAGCGCGACGGGTTTCTGGGAGCGATCGGCGGCCTCAGCGCCAATCTGACCGCAGGAATCCAGGATCTGTCCGATTTCGGCGCGCTCACCAATTGGAGCGCGGGACTGACATGGTCGCTAACCGACAATCTTTCGCTCACCGCGACGCGGATCGTCCGCGAAGTCGCGCCGAGCCTGACCGAGCTGGGCAGCCCCCGGATCGACGAATTCAACGTGCCGGTGTTCGATTATGCGCGCGGCGATACGGAGTTCGTGACGCTGATTACCGGCGGCAATCCGAATCTGCGCGCCGAGACCCAGAAGGACTGGAAGGTCAGCGCCAATTACGAGCTGCCCTTCTGGGAAAATACGCGCATCAATGTCGATTACGGCATCAACCGGTCGAGCGATGTGACCTCCACGCCGGGCTTCGGTGCGGCGTTCGAACAGGCTTTCCCCGATCGGGTGCAACGCGATGGCGACGGCACCTTGCTGGCGATCGATCGGCGGCCGCTGACCCTATTCGAAACGCGCAGCCGGGTATTGTCTTTCGGGATCAACACGCGCGGCGAGATCGGCAAGGCGCCCGAGCCGCGCGAAGAGCGTGGGGGTCCGCCCGCGCGAACTGCGCCAGGCCAATCGAGCGGCCAGTCCAGCGGCCAGGGCGGCGGGCAGGCCAGTGGCCAAGGCGGCGGCATGATGATGGATCCGGCGCGCATGGAAGCGATCCGCAAGGCGTTCTGCACCGTGCCCGAAGGCGAAATGCCGGACCTGTCGCAAATTCCGGAACCGTTCCGCGCCCGCCTCCTCGATGCGGATGGCAATCCCGACCCAGAGAAGATCGCGCAGGCCCGCTCACGTTTCTGTGGGGAGCAGGCCGAACAGACCAGCGAACGCTTCGCCGCCATGCGGACGGCGATCTGTGCCGATCCTCCCAATCTGGAAGGGCTGCCCGAACAGATGCTGGCGCGCCTCAAGAACGAGGCGGGCGAGATCGATCCCGAAAAGCTGGCCGCGCTGCGCGCCCGCATGTGTTCGGCGGAAGGGGCGCAGGCTTCGGGTGAAGGATCTGGGCGCGGCAGCGGTGGCCGTCGCCGGGGTGGCGGCATGTTCGGCGGCAATCCCGAGGATACCCGCGCGCGCTATTTCCTCAGCCTCAATCACAACATCACGCTCGAAAACGAAGTGCTGCTGTCGCAGGGCGGCCCGCTGTTCGACCAGCTCGACGGTGACGTCCTGGCGGGCGGCGCGATCCCGCGCCATACCGCGCGGCTCGAAGGCGGCATCTTCAAGCAGGGATACGGCTTGCGCCTGTCGGGCAATTACATCGGCGAAGCGCGTCTCAACGGCTCCGGCCTGCCGGGATCGAGCGACTTGTTCTATGGCGATCTGGCAACATTCGACATCCGCGTGTTCGCCGATCTCGGTCAGGTGCTGAAGAAGGAAGAGGGCTGGCTCGACAGCTTCCGCGTCTCGTTCCGCGTCGACAATGTGTTCGATGCGCGCCGCCGGGTGGAGGATGAGAACGGGGTCGTGCCGGATGCCTTCCAGCCCTTCCGCATCGATCCGACCGGTCGCTATATCGGGGTGGACCTGCGCAAGGCGTTCTGACCGGCCTAGATCGCCTCGCCTGCGGCCTTCCCGCTCGCCCAGGCCCACTGAAAATTGTAGCCACCGAGCCAGCCGGTGACATCGACCGCTTCGCCCACGGCATAAAGGCCGGAAACGCGGCGCGCTTCCATGGTCTTGGAGGAAAGCTCGCTCGTGGCGATCCCGCCAACCGTCACTTCCGCCTTGGCGTATCCCTCGCTGCCATTGGGCGTGAAGGTCCATGCCGACAGGCGTCGTTCCGCATCGGCCAGCTTTTTGTCGGGGGCGTTGCCAAGCTCGCTGGCGATGTCGATCCGCTCGGCCAGGATATCGGCGAGGCGCTGGGGAAGGCGTTCGCGCAGCACGGTCCGCAAAGTAATGCGCGGGCTCTCACGCTTCAGCGCCAACAGCCAGCCGGGCTCCCGATCGGGCAGGAAATCGACCGTCACGGTGTCGCCGGGCTTCCAATAGGAGCTGGCCTGCAGAATGGCCGGGCCGGACAGCCCGCGATGCGTGAACAGGGCCGCTTCGGGGAAACTGGCCTTGCCCGCTTTCGCCACGACCGGCGCGGAAACGCCCGAAATTTCGCGGAACAGCACTTCCTCGCCGCCCAGCGTCAGCGGGACGAGGGCGGGGCGCGGCTCCACGATCTTCAGCCCGAACTGCCGCGCCAGATCGTAAGCGAATCCCGTCGCACCCATCTTGGGGATCGAAGGGCCCCCGGTGGCGATGACCAAGGCAGGAGCGGCAATCGACCCATCATCGGTCTCGACCGTGAAGCGATCATCATCACGCGAAACCGCCGTCACGTTCTGCCCACATCGGATCGTTACACCGCCTTTCGCGCACTCTTCCAGCAGCATGTCGACGATCTGCTGCGCCGACCCGTCGCAGAACAACTGGCCGAGCGTCTTTTCATGCCACGCGATCGCGTAGCGTTCGACCAGATCGAGGAAATCGCGCGCGGTATAGCGGGCCAGCGCCGACTTGGCGAAATGCGGGTTGGCGGACAGATAGTTTGCAGGGCCCGCGCCCAGATTGGTGAAATTGCAGCGCCCGCCGCCCGAAATCAGGATTTTCTTGCCCGGTCGGTCCGCGCGTTCCAGCACTGCGACACGCCGCCCGCGCTGCCCGGCGCGGGCCGCCGCCATCAGGCCGGCAGCACCCGCACCCAGGATTATCGCATCGAAGTTCTCGGTCATCATCCGACCGGAAGGCTGGTCTTCGCGTCCTGTCGTCCCGCGACGAAGTAGAACACGGTGCCGAGGACGATCAGGCTCAAAAACACCAGCACCGCCTGCGTATCGACCTGAAGCGCGACGTAGAGGCTGACCAACATCGCCAGCAGGGCGCAGACGGCGTGCACGGGGTTTATCCGCCCCTCGCGGTGTTCGATCACCGGCAGGGCCGCTGCGCAGATCGAATACGTAACAAGCCGGATCAGCGTGCCCGCTACGGCCAGCACGGCAAATCCTTCCCACATGCCGAATGCGATCGACGCGCCGCCTGTGAACAGGATGGCGTTGGCGGGCGTACCGTATCGCTTGGATACGCCCATGAACCAGCGCGGCAGCATGCCCCGCTGCGCCATGCCGTAGAGAATGCGGGGCTGGGTGGTGGCGCCGTTGAAATTGTTCGCCCCGATGCTGAACGCTGCGGCGACGACGATGGCGAGCGATCCGACCTGTCCCATCGTTTCCAGCGCGGCCCCGGCCAGCGCGTTCTCCTCGTTGGCGACGGCAGGAGCAATCGCGAGATAGGCCCAGATCACTGCCATGTAGAGCGCGGTGACGCCCGCCACCATGGTCACGATGGCGCGCGGAATGTCCCGGCGTGGTTCGCGCATCTCGCCAGCCGGTTCCACCACCGCTTCGAACCCCATGAAGGCGTAGAAGGTCAGCAGCACGACCGTTTCCACTGCGCTGAATTCGGGCAGGGCGAAGCCGATCGCCGGATCGCCCGCGAACAGCGCGGAGACGACGAGCGCAATGAGCGGTACGACCTTGATCACCGTCATCACACCCAGCGCGCCGACTGCCCGGCTCATGCCCACCAGGTTGACTGCAGTGATGATGCCAAGGATCGTGGCGATGGCGCCCATCTCGATCACCGGATCGGCCATGGCGGGCCACAGCGCCGCCATATAGGCGACCATGACGCTGGTATTCGCCGCGGCGGTCACGATGGCGCTGGCATAGCGCGCCCAGCCGGACTGAAAGCCGACGAAGCGACCGAAGGCGGCCTCTCCGTACAGGACCGGCCCGCCGCTGTTCTCGAACTTACCCGCCAGCCAGGCGTAACACAGCGCCAGAGGCATGAAGGCGGTTCCGCCCAGCAGCATCAGCCAAGGCGCGAAGCTGCCGACACCCGCCGCCAGCACGGCGGGCAGAGCGAAAATGCCCGCGCCGATCATCCCGTTGATCGGGAACAGGGCGGTGCCCCAGAAGCCGATCATGCGCGGCGGTGCGGAAGCATTGCTGGTGGGAAGGACGTCCATCGCCGCCGGATGGCGTGAAACAGGGTGTTAGACAAGCGCTCTCGGGCGCGCACAAGAGTTTGAGAAAAACGTGCGCGCGCACTATCTCCCACGTCATGTCGCGAACGAAAGCCGGTTCTCCCCACGATCCCCGAGGCAGCGGGCGTTTCAACGAAGAACGCGCGACCTACACGGTCGCGAGCGCGCAGCCCGATCTGGAGACGGGCGTGGGGGTCATTCGCGACACGGTGAAGACATTGAAACCGCGCCCCGGCGTCTATCGCATGCTCGATACGCGCGGCGATGTCCTGTATGTCGGCAAGGCGCGCAGCCTGAAGG